>WNGQ01000656.1_pt1 | contig 49775 bp, 47 predicted proteins | sample 5407661 | NCBI WGS metagenome assembly WNGQ01 (sample SAMN13153382, study PRJNA577476) | soil metagenome | isolation source: 60 cm soil or saprolite under Garry oak tree replicate 2 | place: USA:California | collected 2016-06-15 | reverse complement strand
CTATCTTGCGCGAATTAATCGAGCGCTATGGCGTGCGCGGATTGTTCTATCAGTTCGGAATACTCCTTAAGGAAATTCAAAACTCTTATAATCCGGTCTCGCAGACTTCTGAACTAAAGGTCCTGGAGCCGGTGCTGAATGCAGACGTGCTGGTTTTGGACGAGCTGGGCGCGTCAAAGCCGACTGACTGGGTGCGCGACACCATGATGCAAATTATCAACACCCGCTATAACGAAAAGCGGGTGACGATCTTTACGACCAACTATCGCGACATCGCGGAAAATGAGAAAGCAGAGACTCTGGAGGACCGGATTGGCACGCGCATTCGATCACGGCTTTACGAAATGGGTAAGACGATTCAGATTGACGGTGAAGACTATCGCCGGAAGATTAGTCAAACCGGTCGTGAATCCGTCTGAGTAATCCATTTATGGCGCTGATGCAGGAATTGGCTGCCGGTGCCCTTCTCAAATACAAATCGATATGACCGGTTGCTTCCCTGTCTAGTTTTCCCTCCACTTTTCGAGAAAGGCAACCAGATCTTTCTTCATCATCCGGCGCGCCGCTTCGAATTCGCCTTCGCCACTGCTGTAGAGCAAGCTTCCATCGGCGCCTAAGATCGCAACGGCCGGCACGCCTTTTTCCAGAGGAACCTTATACTGCTTCAGCAAATCAAGATTCTTGTTGCCTTCACCAATATCAACATGAACCAGGACAAAACTCTCTTTCATGAGCTGGCCTGCCGGGCCTTCGTGGAGCGCGCGATCGAGCACATGACAGTCGTAACACCAGTTGGCGCCAAAGACGAGCATCACCCGCTTGTGATCGCCGGCCGCTTGCTTCATCGCTTCGTCGATCTCTTTTCGGGCATCGGCATCAGCGGGATATAGGTCGGTCTTGCTCGTAACCGGCGCCAGAATTCCATTGTTTGCAGCCCGCGTTTCGTCAGCTGATATAGCCGCAGACCTCGGTTGAATCAGCTTGAGCGAGCCGAAGAATCTTTCGCAGGTCGTTTCGTAGATATCTGTACGATCGGCGCGATTGGAACTCGGGTTTTTGTTGTTGAAAGCTACCGCCGCACTCGTAGCTAGAATTACGACATATAGTCTGCCGTTAATGAAAAACATTCGATGACGGCCGATTAACCCATCTTTCTCGACTATCAACTCCCTGCCGGCCGCGTCATCAAGGCTGGTATCGTTTTCGATGAGTAGCTTAGATGAGTGTAATACCTGGTCGCGACCACCATCGAGGATTCGCTTGACGACAGTTGGATCATTCGATCGAAAGGGAATGTCAGCGTAGGACACCCCATATTCGGCTAGCGTCGTGTTTAAGATGTTCATATGCATTACGATTGGCCCTAAATCTGTATCAATGGACGCTGACGTAGTCGTTGGCACACCCGGCATCGAAATCGTAAAGCCACCTTCCGATGACGTGAGTTGTTTCCAATTAACAGGGTTGTATTCTGCAGCGGGGGCTGGCGGCGGGGCCGGCTTTGGCGTTTGCGCGAGAGCGCTCTGCAACACCAAAGCGAAATAAAGTGGAGTGAGAAAATAAGTTTTTTTCATTGGGTGCAGCCTCAGAGTTCGCCTTAAGTTGATAGTTATGTAAAATGTTTCGACTTTATGCAAGTCCTGTCTGTCATTTAGATCCGAGATGCCCAGGCGCACCGACATCCGCAAGATTCTGATCATTGGTTCCGGGCCGATCGTTATCGGCCAGGCCTGCGAATTCGATTACTCCGGCACCCAGGCCTGTAAGGCGCTACGCCAGGAAGGTTATGAAGTCGTTCTGGTTAACTCAAATCCCGCGACCATCATGACCGATCCCGAGATGGCGGATCGAACCTATATTGAGCCGCTGACGGTCGAGTCAGTCTCCGCCATCATAAGAAAAGAAAAACCGGACGCCTTACTTCCCACGGTCGGCGGACAAACCGCATTGAATTTGGCGATTGCGTTATCCGATGCGGGCGTGCTGGAAGAGTGCGGCGTCGAGATGATCGGCGCAAAACGGGAGGCAATCAAGATTGCCGAGGATCGTTTGCTTTTTAAGCAGGCCATGGACGAAGCCGGGCTTTTAATGCCGCGCGGGGGATTTGCGAGGTCGTGGACCGAAGCCGAAGCGATCGTTGAGCAAACCGATTATCCGGCCATCATCCGGCCCTCGTTCACGCTCGGCGGCACCGGCGGCGGCACCGCCTTCAATCCGGAGGAGTTTGAAGAAATCGTCCGGAGTGGGCTGGCGGCTTCGCCAATTCACGAAGTCCTGATCGAAGAATCGATTCTCGGCTGGAAGGAATTCGAGCTGGAAGTGATGCGCGATCTCGCCGACAACGTCGTCATCATCTGCTCGATTGAAAATTTCGATCCGATGGGCGTGCATACAGGCGATTCAATAACCGTTGCCCCAGCACAGACCCTGACTGACCGCGAATATCAAACGATGCGCGATATGGCGATCAAGATCATTCGCAAGGTCGGCGTCGAGACTGGCGGTTCGAATATTCAATTCGCCGTTAATCCGGACAACGGCGACATTCGCATCATCGAAATGAATCCGCGGGTGTCTCGCTCGTCAGCCCTGGCTTCCAAAGCCACTGGATTTCCGATAGCCAAAATCGCCGCCAAACTCGCCGTCGGCTACACGCTGGATGAAATTCCCAACGACATCACGAAAAAAACGCCGGCCAGTTTTGAACCAACGATCGATTATGTGGTGACCAAGATTCCCAAATGGAACTTTGAAAAGTTTCGCGAAGCGGAAGACGTGCTGGGTACCCAGATGAAGTCAGTCGGCGAAGTGATGGCCATCGGCCGCACCTTCAAAGAATCGCTTTTCAAAGGGTTGCGCTCGCTGGAAGCAGTCAAGCCACTGCGTTTGGAAGACGTATCTAACGATGAGTTGCAGCGGAAGCTGGCCCGGCCTAACTCGCAAAGGTTTTCCTACATTACTTATGCACTGGAGCACGATTGGTCAATCGATGAGATCTATCGCTTGTCTAAGATCGATCCATGGTTTCTCGATCAGCTCAAACAGGTAATGGAGATTCAACGGGAAGTTGAATCAGTAACACCCGCGCCGGCGAGTGGACCAAACGGCGCGCCTGCGCTTGAAAACATTCCGCTCGAGCTACTCCGCGCCTTCAAAGAAGCCGCTCTGTCTGATCGCCGTCTGGCTTATCTTACGAAACGCAGTGAAGACGAGGTCCGCGCCTTTCGCAAGAATCTTGGCCTGGTTCCGGTTTATAAGCGCGTCGATACCTGCGGCGCCGAATTCGAATCTTACACGCCATACCTTTATTCAACCTACGAAGAAGAGGACGAAGCCCAACCTACCGATCGCCCGAAGATCATGATTCTGGGTTCGGGGCCGAATCGCATCGGGCAGGGAATTGAGTTCGATTACTGCTGTTGTCATGCATCATTCGCGCTGCACGAAGCGGGATACGAAACGATCATGGTCAACTGTAATCCGGAAACGGTTTCGACCGACTATGACACTTCTGACCGTTTGTATTTCGAGCCGCTGACCTTTGAAGATGTAATGAACATCGTCGACGTCGAAAAGCCGGGCGGAGTGATTGTGCAGTTCGGCGGTCAAACGCCTCTCAATCTCGCGATGCGTTTGCACGAGGCCGGTGTTCCGATTATCGGCACGTCGCCCGACTCAATCGATCTCGCCGAAGATCGAAAACGTTTTGGAGCGCTGCTCAATCAACTTGGAATTCCGCAGCCTGACAATGGGACGGCAATTTCCATCGAAGGCGCGCGCGAAATTGCGCAGCGTATTGGCTACCCGGTTCTGGTGCGGCCGAGTTATGTCCTCGGCGGCCGGGCGATGGCGATTGTTTACGACCAGGACAGCCTGGACGAATATATGCGCCACGCCGTCGACTTCTCGCATGATCGGCCGGTCTTAATCGACAAGTTTCTCGAACAAGCTTCCGAATTCGACGTCGATGCTTTGGCCGATGAAAGCGCCTGTGTGATTGCCGGCATCCAGGAACATATCGAAGAAGCGGGTATTCACTCCGGCGATTCGTCCTGCGCCCTGCCGCCGGTGCGCATCGCCGAAGAACATCTCGAGACGATGCGGCACTACACGCGAAAGCTCGCGACCGCGCTATCGGTGAAAGGGCTGATGAATATCCAATTCGCGATTAAAGATGATCGGGTTTACGTGCTGGAAGTAAATCCTCGCGCGTCGCGAACGGTGCCGTTTGTGTCGAAGGCCACCGGCGTTCCGCTGGCTCGAATTGGCGCGCTGGTGATGGCGGGCAAGCAGCTGAGCGAATTCGATCTGCCCAAAGAGTTGAGTGTCGATCGCTTTTACATCAAGTCGCCCGTTTTTCCCTTTGTGAAATTTCCGGGGGTCGATCCGGTGCTAAGTCCGGAAATGCATTCAACCGGAGAGGTCATGGGCATCGGCGAGAGCTTCGGCGAGGCCTACGGAAAAGCGATGATTGCTTCGGGTTTGAAATTGCCGGAGAAGGGCATCGCCTTCATCAGCGTCAGTGAAGCCGATAAAGGTCAGGCGGTGGTGCTGGCGCGAAAACTTTCACGGCTGGGTTTCGATCTGATGGCTACCGTGGGCACCGCCCTGCGTTTGCGCGAAGTTGGGCTCGAGGTCGCAAATGTTTTTAAGGTCAATGAAGGAAGACCGAACATCGTGGATCACGTAAAGCAGGGAGAAATTGCTCTGGTGATTAACACGCCGCTTGGGCGCGCATCGCATTACGATGAACAAGCCATCCGTCGCGCCGCTCTGCAATACAATGTGCCTTGCGTGACGACGATGACCGGGGCACATGCGCTGGTCGAGGCCCTCGTTTCCAGGACGAGCGAAACCGGGATTGCCGTGCATCCGTTGCAGGAATTGCACGCGGTTGGAGCGCCTGCGCACTAGAACAGGAGGCTTTGCCTTCTGATGTGTGGAAAGGCTCAGCCTTTCCAATGACTCTTTATTTCAGGCGGGGGCTTTGCCCTCAACCCGATCGAAGGTAGGCGCAGCCTCATCGAGAAATGAATCGCCTTTCGGAAAGGCGAAGCCTTTCCGCACATCGAGCGGCCAAGCCGCCTTTTAAACCGTTGAGCGGAATAAACTCCAGAGAAACGATTGCGAGGATTCTCGACGAATGCCGCACGATTGCGGTCGTTGGTTTATCTTCTCAGTCGTTTCGCCCCTCGCACGGCGTCGCGGCTTACATGCAGCGCGCGGGCTACCGCGTGATTCCTGTAAACCCGAATGAAACCGAAGTCCTGGGACAGAAAGCCTACGCGTTGCTCGCGGAAGTTTCCGAGAAGATCGATCTCGTTGATGTTTTCAGGCGGCCCGAGGAGGCAGGCTCGGCAGTCGATCAGGCAATTGCGATTGGCGCCACAGCAGTCTGGCTACAGGAAGGCGTGATTGATTACGAAGCCGCGCAACGGGCCGTCGATGCGGGTTTGCTGGTCGTGATGGATAGATGTTGGCTGAAAGAACATGTGAGAAGAGGGAAATAGGGCAAAGCATGAAGTCAGTACCGCCTGCGTCAGCAGGTGGGCTAAGCGCTCAGCATGAGAGTTGACCGTTGATTCCACCTGCTCACACAGGCGGTACTGACTCCACGTTTTCAGATTGTTATGTCAACGAAGATTCGCGCCGTCGTAATTACTGTCAGCGATGCGTGCTCGCGCGGCGAGCGCAAGGACGCGTCGGGGGAAGTGCTGGTTGAACTCCTCAAAGGGATCGGCGCGCAGGTGGTCGCCAAAGAGATCTTGAATGATGATCTGCAACCGCTTGCCGATAGGCTGCGCGAATATGCCGACCGTAACGACGTCAATCTAATCGTAACCACCGGAGGGACCGGATTCGGCCCGCGCGACAATACGCCGGAAGCGACGCTGCAAGTCGTCGAGCGCGAAGCTCCTGGACTGGCAGAAGCTATGCGCATTGAAACTTTGAAGAACACCCCAATGGCTATGATCTCGCGGGGCGTCTGCGGAATTCGATCAGACGCGCTGATCATTAATTTTCCCGGCTCGCCCAAAGCCGTGCGCGAGAGTTTTGAAGTGATCAAGCCGGTCCTGAATCATGCTGTAGATCTGATTGCGGGGATCCCTGGTGGCCACTGAGGTCTGCTTAGTCGAATTCGTTCATAGACTCTCGATTGACTTAGGGTCTCGCACGCACTTAATATTCGATCAGAAAATAATTTAGAAAAGCGATGCTGCTCTTACAAGCAACAATGACTCCGACTGCACACACGATAGGTGGACCATCGACGGCCTATCTGCCGGTAATGGTATTTTTTGCGATTGCCGTTGTGTTTCCGGTATTACCGCTAATTCTCGGACGCTTCCTCCGGCCTTCGAAATATCAGAAGGACAAGATGCGGCCGTATGAATGCGGGATCGATCCGGAAACCGGCGCGCATGATCGATTTACCGTGCGCTATTACATCGTGGCGATGCTGTTTCTGATCTTCGACGTTGAGACTATCTTTCTGTTGCCCTGGGCAATCATCTTCATGGGCAACGATTTTTCGTTCACGAAGTTCGCGCTGGTTGAGATGTTTGTTTTCATCGGGATTCTGGTGGTCGGATATTATTATGCGTGGCGCAAAGGAGCGCTGGAATGGGTCTAGGCACTGCCGATTGCCAATTGCCAATTGCCGATTGGCGTGCAGCTCAGACGAAGAACTTTTATAGATATGAAGCCGGATGATTTGAAAAAGCGCACTAAGCAGTTCGCGTCGCGAGTTCTAAAGCTGGTCGCAGCGTTACCAAATAGCATTGCGGGCAGGACAATCGGAGGTCAGCTTCGAACTATCGGGCAGCGTGTCGCGGGCGCTCGAAGCCGGAGTTTGTTGCTAAGTTGGGTATCGTCGAAGAAGAAGCAGACGAGAGCGCTTTTTGGATGGAACTGATTATCGATGATGGGCTCTTGAAGCAACAGTTAGTTCAACCATTATTGGACGAAGCAAATGAGTTAGCGAAAATAATGGCGAGTTCGCGCATCTCGGCCTCTGCGACGCTCAGGCGCAGCAACAACGGAAAATCGGCAATTGGCAATCGGAAATCGGCAATGATCTATGGCTGAACACGACGAAGGGTTTGTTCTAACGACAGTTGATTCGATCACGAATTTTGTGCGTCGCAAGATGGTCGCGCCGGTGATCGATACAAAATTGGCGCAGTTCGGCGTTAATTGGGCGCGTAAGTCTGCGATCTGGCCGATGACTTTTGGCCTGGCTTGCTGCGCCATTGAAATGATGGCCACCGGCGCCGGCCGCTTTGATATCGATCGATTTGGCGCCGGCGTATTCCGTCCCAGCCCGCGGCAGAGCGATCTGGTTATCATCGCCGGCACGGTTACTTTGAAGATGGGCCCGGTCGTGCGGCGCGTTTATGATCAGATGCCGGAACCGAAATGGGTGATCGCCATGGGCGCATGCGCTTCTACCGGCGGGCCGTTCGATTCGTACTCCACAATGCAAGGCGTCGATCGCACGATTCCGGTGGATGTTTACATTCCGGGTTGCCCGCCGCGGCCGGAAGCGCTGCTGTACGGATTGATGCGCTTGCAGGACATCATCATGCGCGAGGCGCCGTCAGCTTACATTTTCGAATCAGACGGGACCGTCCACCGTCAGCGAAGATTTGAAGGCGAACAGAATTCGGAGTCTGAGGCGGTCGCAATAGCCGTTTAAGCTTTTGAACGGATTGCAATTGCGCTTATTGTTTTTGCCCTGACCTCCCCCGAACACAAATAGGAGGACTGCAATGCAACTAAATCACACCAGAAAACTTTTGATCTTAGTGATAGTGTCACTCGGCTTGCCGGTGATTGCTTCTGCACAAAGGACCAGGCCGCGTCTAAGACGTCCCGCACCGCGTTACACGCCAATCGTCGCGGTCGGGACAAACTTAAAAGTGCGCCTGAACGAGACGTTATCGAGCAAGGATTCGCGTGCCGGCGACAAATTCACGGCGACGGTGATCGATCCGGCGCGGCTCAGTGAGGCGACTGTGAACGGACACGTGCGCTCGATCGACAAGTCCGGCAAAATCAAAGGCCGGACGACCATGAACCTGGCGTTTGATTCGATCAGTCTTTCTGATGGCCGTCACGGGATCATGCACGGCTATGTCACCCGAGTTTATGGAGAGAACAGCCGGGCCGACGAAGAAGGCGGCGTGCAATCAGGAAGTCGCAGCAAGCAAACGCTTAAGCGCGGCGCTATCGGCGCGGGCGCAGGAGCCATTCTCGGCGGCATCATCGGCGGCGGTAAGGGCGCCGGCATCGGTTTGCTGATTGGCGGCGCCGGCGGCGTCGGCTCGCTCGCCGTTCAGGGCAGTAAAGAATTGAAGCTCGAGACAGGCACGGAAATGCTTGTCCATGTGACTCGCTGACGTCGGACCAGCTCGCGTCGCGTCTTTCAGTGATAATCAGCGGTCTTGCCTGATGCGGCAGGACCGCTTTTTATTTTTTTCAAGAGTCGGGAAGAAAAACTCCCGGGTTTTCGTCTAAGTTAACGATGCTCGAACAGATGGCCGAACCACTGGAGCAGCGGGTGCAACAGTTAATTGATGGGCACGTCATCAAAGCCTGCCAAAGGGGTGACAGGGAGGCTTTTCGCCTGCTCTTCGAGGCTTACAAAGACCGTGTTTTTACGATTGCCGTTTACTCGCTCCGTGATGAAACTTTGGCCGGCGATGTTACCCAGCAGATATTTCTCAAGCTGATGACGCGCATCACTCAATTTCGCGGTGACTCAGAGTTCAACACCTGGTTGTATCGCCTGGTGGTCAACTCCTGTCATGACGAGCGGCGGAAACAGTGGCGATTTCTTCCGCTCGGCAGCGATAACGCGTTGGGCCGCGCCGACCAGCGACGTTCGCAGGAGACGTGTTACGCGCAGAAGGAAATTGCCGATTCAGTAAAGGGAGCAATCGGGACCCTGAAACCGAAGATGCGACTGCCGATTCTCTTGAAGTACATCGAGGGACTTTCGTATGAAGAAATCGCCGAGGTGCTCGGTTGTTCAAAGGGCACGGTGGCATCGCGATTGAACCGGGCACACAAAACACTGGCAAAGCGGCTGGGACACCTCAGGCACGAGGTTGTTTCGGAGTAATCGATTGATGCTCGATTTGCTAATGGTGCTAACAAGAGAGTAATCACATGTTTTCCAAACACGTTCGCAATCAGCTCTCGGCCTACTGTCATGACGAGTTGTCGACGGCAGAGACTGGAAGAGTTGCCGAGCACCTGATTGGCTGCAGTCATTGTCGAACAGAGTTCGAAGAAATCAAGCTTGGGGTGAAATTGGCCGAACATCTGCCGCTGATTTCAGCGCCGGAGACGCTTTGGCTGGAAGTCGAAAGGGGCCTCAATAATGATCGGAATCAAGCCGCTCTGGGGCGATGGCCGTTTCTTAGCGGCTTTCTCAGGCAGCCGCGTTTCGCAGTTCCTGTTTTCGTCATTTTGTTGAGCGCTGCGTTCATCGTCGGATTGGCGTTGCACCATAGATCGCCCGGCATCCGGCCGGCGGTGAGTTCCTGGGATGTAGCCCGGCTTGACGGCGCGCCGCGAATCGACTCTGCTTCGATCAAGGACACCGGGAAAATCAGTGTGGGACAATGGCTGGTGACCGACGCAAACTCGCGCGCGCAAATAAATGTTGGAAACATCGGCCAGGTGGAGATCGATCCCGACACGCGTGTTCGTTTGGTGGAAACGAAATCTACCGAACACCGTTTGGAGTTAGCGCGGGGCAGCTTGAGCGCGCGCATTTCGGCGCCACCCAGGTTGTTCTTCGTCGATACTCCGTCCGCGGTCGCAGAGGATCTGGGATGCGCGTACACGCTCAGCGTCGATGATCGCGGTAACAGCCTTTTGCGCGTGACCGCGGGTTGGGTGTCGCTTCATTTGCGCGATCGCGAATCAGTTGTACCGGCGGGCGCCGCGTGCGCCACCAGGCCAGGCATCGGACCAGGCACGCCTTATTTTGAAGATGCTTCGCCGGCCTTTCGCCAGGCACTAACTAAACTGGATTTCGAACCCAATGAGCCGATCGGGGCAAAAAACGTCGAGCTCGATCTTGTATTGAGCACCGCCAGACCGCGTGACACATTCACTTTATGGCATTTGCTGTCGCGAGTGAATGAAAAAGATCGGGCGCGTGTGTATAAACGCATGGCAGCGCTGGTGCCGCCGCCGAAAGGCGTAACGCGCGATGGCGTCCTGCGACTCGATCAGGACATGCTGAACCGCTGGCGCGAAGAAATTGATGCCGAATGCGATCCATTGAAGTCTTTTCCGGAGTCAGTACGCGATGTTCTGGGCCGAATCCGGATGGGAGTTCAAAAGCGACTGGGAAAATAAGGAGGTATTGAGATGAAGAGCCATATCGCGTCGAGAATTATCACCATATGTCTTCTGGTTGTGGTGGCCGCAGCCATCAGTGTCATCGCGATTTCAGCCTGGCGGGGCAGTGCGTCGCCATCATCAAAGACACTCACCAGGTCAGAAAATCTTGTGGTGCACGAGTGGGGTACGTTCACTTCGATTGCCGGCAAGGATGGCGTCGCTCTCGAATGGCGGCCATTGAACGGCGCCAGCGATCTCCCCAAATTTGTTCATACCATTCAAACTGTTAATGACGGATTGCGGCACGCTCCCCCCAAGGCGCAACTGACGGCGGCAATCCGCATGGAGACGCCGGTACTCTATTTCTATTCACCTAACGACACCGAGGTCTCAGTCAAAGTTGATTTTCCAAAAGGCAAAATCACCGAGTGGTATCCGCAGGCGCGTTCTGTCAACACGGCTATCGATTGGGGACGCTTGAAAGTCATGCCCGGCGCGGCGGTGAACCTCCAGGTTGATTATTCCAGCAGTCATTATTTCGCGGCGCGAGAAACTGACGCCGCGCCGGTCCAGGTATGCGCGACGAATGGTAAGCCGGCGCAGCAGGAAAAATTTCTTTTCTATCGCGGGGTAGGCACCTTCGATCTGCCGCTGTCAGTTAAGCTGGACGGGAAAAACATTCTCCTGAAAACGAATGATGTAATCTCGCACGTCATCATCTTTGAAAATCGCGGCGGAAAGATCGGGTTTAGATCAATCGATAACCTGGCAGGCGAGATGACCATCGAGAGACCACCGCTTGATCAGAGCACAGACTCAGTTATTCAGGACTTGAAGCAGGTTTTGGTTTCTTCCGGGCTCTACGAAAAGGAAGCCGACGCGATGATCAAGACCTGGCGCGATAGTTGGTTTGAGGAAGGCTCGCGCGTGTTTTATGTTTTGCCGCGACCAACGACGGATGCGGTTTTGCCGATTACGATTGATCCGCGGCCGAGTGATCTTGTGCGCGTGTTGGTTGGCCGTGCGGAGTTGATTACTCCGGAAACGAAAAACTCCGTCAAGCAACAGGTCAGTCTGCTGAGCGATCCATCCGCGCGAGTACGCGCTGAGGCGGCGCGGGCAATTCGAAAGTATGGACGATTTTCTGAGCCGATTCTCAAGGACATCCTGCGTGATGAGAAGGATGCTACAATTCGCGAGCGCATCAAACGCCTGATTGAAACACCGGCCGGAGTTTAGGTCCTTTTCGGGCGGGCTATCCGGGGTCAAATTGTTTAGAGGCGGGCTACCGCCCGCCCGTCCGTTTCAAAAAGAAGGCGGGCGGTAGTCCGCCTCTAAACCAAACGGAATAGAACGGGCGGACATAGCCCTTCTCCAAACGAATCTCGAGACCTATGCGAAGAATATTGAAATGGGTGGTGATCGTGCTGGTCGTCGCCTTTATCGCAATCCAGTTAAGACGTCCTGTTCACAGCAATCCTCCCGTCGACGAGTCGCAAACAATCTTCGCGCGCTCGCAAATGGCGCCGGAGGCAGCTGCGATTCTCAATCGTTCATGCGTCGATTGTCATTCGAACAAAACGGTGTGGCCCTGGTACAGCCACGTCGCGCCGGTGTCATGGCTGTTAGCCGACGACGTCAGCACTGGTCGCCAGATGATGAACTTATCTGAGTGGGGTCGACTCGACCCGGATCGCCAGGGTAAGAAGTTGCGCCAGATGTGCGATGAAGTGTCGGACGGCGTGATGCCGCTCTGGTTTTACCAGCCCTTGCACCCGGCCTCAAAACTTTCACCCGCGGACGTAAAAACGCTCTGCGACTGGACCAGCGCAGAGCGCGATCGCATCTCGAAATAGAATTTGCGCCCAATCGTTTCCTCCAGTCTTGCCCATGAGCGGAGTAATTACTCTGCTTTGATCAGTGTCCTTCGAGAAGAAGAGTTGTAAGAAAATAATTATATTTATGTTAGGAATTGTCCATTGACGGCCCTGGTTCGCGGGACTACAGTCTAGGGCAGCAGGCGTTCGCTATCGAGAGACTCACGTCGCGTAAGCCTCCCAGACGAACTTCCCAAAGATTAGTCTTTGAGGTAAGTCATGCAGAGTCCCGCTTCTGCAACGAAGGTCCATTTCAAGGGAACTTTCATGCGCCTCGGCTCATTCCACATCGCCATCCTTTGCAACCGCGAAAGGAGTCCCAACCCATGGCCAAAGAATTCCGCGAACATTTTCTCGGTTTGCTTACTCTGTTCATCGTTTCGCTCTCAATTTACGGCTTCATTAGGCTAAGTTCGCACGCCGCGGCAGCTCGTTCAAAGGACCTGGCACCTGCGCCTACAACTGACATCGGCTCAGCAGACCAGCATCTCTTTGCTGCGATTTATACAACAACCGGCGGGCAGACTTCGATTCTTGGATTGAACAACTCTCAGAATCATCCGATAACCGCGCAGGTAACGCTCTACAATAAACACGGCGCGGCTTTGGCGATTCCGCCGATTACGATCGATGGGCACAAGAATCACGGGTTCGACATTGCCGACTGGGTCAGGAATGTGGACGGGTTCGAGGAAGGCAGCCTCGAAGTTTTTTATCATGATGCTTCGATGGCGATGGGCGCGCAGGAAACAATTATTGATGCCAATCACAGTTTGAGCTTCGATGTGCATTTGCAGGAGCCGATGGATTTCATGTCGCCGCGGGCGGATGGTCTTTGGTGGGCACTCGGCGATAGCAACACGAATGCTCAAGTCTTCATTGCAAATACGCGAGAGACACAGACTACAGTTACTCCGATCTTTTACCTCGATGGCGTAGCCCATCAGGGCGACGCAATCATTCTAAATGGCCACGAATCAGACGTGATCGACATCAAAAAAGCGCTGAAGAAACTTCATCTTTCGACGACGGCAATCGGAGGGATATCGCTGACTTCTACGAACGGGCCTGGTGGGTTAGCAATGGTGGGCGTCATCAGCAATAAGCAGACAGGACTCTCAACGACGATGCGATTCATCGATCAGCATTCGCAGCACACCACAACGCTGCACGGCACAAACATTCTGATCGGAAAGCCCGGTCCGGACTCCGGCTTTGCTTCGACAACGCGATTCACTCCCCATGTGGTTGTGCGCAACAATTCTGACCAGACAGTACAGATTCATCCGAGGATTCGCTATGTTCTTAACGATCAGCCAAACGTGATAGACCTTGCCGCTTTGTCGTTGGCAGCCAATCAAGTACGCGAACTCGATCTCACTTCGGCCATCAACACCATCGGCAACAATACAATTTCCGATACCGGCATCGAGATTGATCACACAGGCAATCCTGGCACGGTCATGGCCTATGCATCGAGCATCGACCAGAGCGGCGACAATCGCGCGGTTCTGCACATCAAGAATATCGATCAGCCGGGTGACGGACAGAAACGCCAGGCGATGGCTAAGCTTTACTTCGACGGCGGTGACTACAATATTCCTTTGCAGGAGATGGAAGCAGGACAAACGGTCGAAGTCGATATTAAGAAGTTGCGTGACGATCAAGTGCCGGACGTGCTTGGGCACTTGATTCCGTTGAGCGTCACAAGCGGTCAGCTCGATTGGGGTCCGTGAGCGAACAGAGGTAAGTTTATTGGACGATTAGTTCAATACAGTCCTTCAGGCGCGATGGCGAGTAGTTTCAGTTGTGTCGGCGCTTGTCTTTGCGATAACAGTTTCGGCAGCGCGGTGATCTATCCCGGATTGTTCAGTGGTTTTATCGGCGATACCTTTGGACTTCAATCTACAAACGGATGTTGATTGCAATCAGCAGGTTGTTTACACGTACAATGTTGGACCCACGCAAGCGCTTCAATACTCATCCAGTGACTCGAGTGTCGTAACGATTAGCGGCGACACGGGGACGCTCGTCGGAGCCGGAAGCGCCGACATAACCGCAGATTGGGACGCCTTCCAGGTAACCCAGCATTGTTTTTATTCAGCAGAAGGCGACTGCGTTGACGCGACGTGTAATTCGAATACCGTTCCCAATCCGATTGGTGATAGTGGTGTGGATTCTTTTGATGTCAAGATACTAAGGGACGGAACAGACATAACTGGAACGACCACTAATATCATAGTCGGCCAACAAATCAATTTAGTGATGCAAGTCTTGCCGGAGGACGATGTAGCCTCCCAAATTCAGTGGTCAGTTCCTGGAACTCGCGTGCAAAACTATGTTGCCAGTTCAACTAGCGGGTCGGCAACCCCATTGACTAACCTAGGAGATGGCACGGTAAGCTTTTATTGGGTTAATGGCGGTGACGGGCTGCAAGTCACACTTTCCTGCACCGTCAATGACAGGCAAGTTTCAAAAAGCGCAACATTTAACGTCAAGCGTCCCACCGCACAGATAACCACTACTACCGGCAATGTTGTCGTCGGTACCGCTTGGGGTGATCCGGAACTCTCCTTCGGAACTCCCTCGACTCTTGGAATCACTTTCTCGAGAACAATAACGATACCTGCTGGTTTCTCGGGTTCCACACAGTGGGTTCAAATAGTTAATCCTTTGAGACGGCGCCAGTTGAACAGCGGTGGGTGGGAAAGGTGGGCAGGAATCGGTTTAGATACCAGTTATCCTTTTGATACAGCTCCTATCACATCGGATTCACCCGCCGAACACCTTACCGGTAGCTTCTTGCAAGATACCGCTGATGATAGTTTCCAAATGTGTTTGATGTTCAAGGCGAATGGAACGAGTACTATATGGGTGCCGTTGCGCGAGGTGCTTTGGAGCTGGTCCGGGGCTGCTTCCCGAAGTGGAACCATCTGGACGCTGGATTCGAGCGGTCATAGCACAAATCCCTCAGACCTTGACCTAACAACTCATCCGACCTGGACGCGTAATGCCGCGTCTAACACATGGGTGCCGGAATAACCGCAACGGAGGACTTAACGAATAGAGAAACTTCATCATGCCGAAGAGCAACTCCATGAGATTAGGGCTGATAACGCTCACCCTTCTGTTTACTTTGACGATCGCGGACGCTGGTATCATAACGGCCGGAAAGCGGGGCAAGGTCATTGTTTCAGTAATTACAGGAAACGTCGTAAGTGCGATGGTTACGAGAGAACCAATACGTAGAGGGCAAAACAAGGCTCGAAGGAGCATGGCCAGCGGCAAATACGTATTCATTGCGCAACCAGAAAAGGAATCTTTCAAACTCAATGAACCGATTATTCTGAGGCTGTTTTTGAGTAACCACAGCGACAAAGACATTTACGTTATTCAGACTAATCCGACAAGAGACAACCAATTAGAAATAACGAACGCCAGAGGTGAAAAGATACCGTTATCGGAGAAAGGCAAACGGCTGTTAGACTCACCAGTGTTAAGAAGAATCGTTTCTAGAATCGCGGCCGGCGAGACGATACAATATGCGATCAGCGCCAACGACTTGCATGATCTTACCGCTCACGACGCTTATACCGTCACGGTGAAACGGAGGATTCTCATGAAGGATAAGAAGACTTTTGTAGAGGTTAAGTCTAATCCGGTCAAGGTCATAATCCAATGAACACGCCGCGAATGTTTTTGTGCCTTGCGATATTAGCATCAGTAGTTGGTTTGCCTCCGGCGATAGGAAGTCAGCGGAAAAGTGATTCGAGTAATCTCGACAGTCACAAAGTTAAGTCTGGGTTGCAGGACGCTTCAATTCGCGACTCAGTAATCTATGCCTTGAAGCAGGCTGGCGTTCCTGGAGGGATTAGCGTCTCGCATTATTGCGGCGGGTTCCAGAGTCATTCATTAAGTCCGGCCAACGATTCGCTGCGGTCGTTCCTCGATGCGGCGGTTGCCGCCGACCCTGGATACGCCTGGAGCGTTGATAATGGCGTGGTGAACCTGGTGCAGCGTTACGATGAACCGGTTTTCTTACGGATGATCATACCAAACATGGAAATCACAGAAGCGGAGACGACAAATCAGGCCCTGGACAAATTACTGGCAATTCCCGAAGTAGAAAAACAGGTTCGTCTGGAGCTTGGTATTCGCACGTTTGGTGGTGGCGTCGGTGGATATCCTCGTGTAGCAACAACCAAAATCTCGCTAAGCCTCTCTAATGTCACTGTCCGTCAGGCCTTGAACGCGATCGCTCGAACGCGCGGAGATGCTATATGGGTTCTCACAAACCAAAAATGTCTCGGTCCGACTGGGCGTAAGTTCTTTGAGCTACAGTTCACTGACCTCGACAAGTAATACAGAGCCAGCGGCTCGTTTCGTTAAGCATTCTGGCTTGCGAAGAATTGGCAGGAAGATTCGAATTAAGACTCACCGACTAAGAATCAGCAGCGTGAAACTTCCCGGCACCATCGGCGGTCGCGGTCGCGGCTGTTCCGTGGTGGGCGCCGGCGCCGCCCCGAACTCAGCACTGACCGTATAAACCTGATGTGTTTTCGTGTCCAGCGACATGGTGCGAGCCCGTCTCATCGTCGACACGTTCTCAACCACACTAAACTTGTCCGGCGAATCTTCGTGCACCACTGTCAAAGTGCCGTCACCGTTTGAGCTGAACGCATAACCCGTTTCGGGATCGAAACCACAGGCGTCAACGCCCGCGCCGATCGGAAGCGATGCAACGATCTTACCGTTGTCGGCGTTCATCACGACCATCGTATTACTGCCGCCACATCCTGAGAACAATCGCCGGTGTTTGCGATCGATGGCCAGGCCGCTCGGCTCTTTACCGGGATCGAGGTCCCAGTGCGCCTCAACCGTCAGCTTGTTGGAATCAATGGACGCAATTTCGCTCTTGTCTTCGATGTTGACGTAAATGTGGCCCTTGTCGTCGGGCACACCGGTTTCAGGTTTGCCGCCCAGTGGAATGGTCCCGACTACAGTGTCGGTCTTTGGATCGATGGCCGTGGCGTCGTGGCTCGCGCCGTTGAAGGTGAAGATTCGTTTAGAAGAAGGATCATAGGTAATCGCATCGGGGTTCTTGCCGACCGGAACACGAGCGATCTCCTTCAAGGTTTTCGTGTCAAAGATCGTGACGGTGTTCTCGCGACCATTGCTGATAAAACCCTTGTTCAAGTCAGGCACCAACGCGATTCCATGCACCCCGGGCGTGTTCGGAATGTCGCCGATGACGGCTGCGGTGTCAGCATCGACGACCATCACATGCGTGCCGCGGGAAATGTAAACTCGGCGTGCCTGGCTGTCGACCAGAAGATAATCCCAGCCGCCTTCGCCGCCGAGCTTTACTTGTTTAGTGACTCGATAACCAGACGGCCCGGCAGACAAACCTGAGCCGGCAACTGAGATAAACAAACAAATCAGAAAAAAGTTCAAAGCCGATTTCTTCATAATGCCTCCTAATATTCCTTCGGATCAGTCATGCGGAAACTACTCTGATCAAGGAGAAGTGGTCAAGTCGCGCATTGTCCCAAACTGCGTCAGTAAGTGGCATAAATGGCACCGAACATCTCAAACATTCAAGAACCTGCAAATGCGGGCGCTGTGACGACCCAATCAGTTTTTCTTGGGACTTCCTTGCTGGAGAGTTGCAAAACCGCCGAAGAGTGCAAATGGGAATAGCTGTTGCTCTCTATCCTCACGAAAACGTATCTCGCTTTGAGTTGATCGTTATCAGGAGGAGAAAAAGGTCATGGCTTACGAAGAAGAACAAGCAAAGAGAAGCCGAGTGGTAGTCGATACCCCTACATCCAGGAGAGAAGTAGTCGAGCATCAGGCAGTCCGGCGGCCTGAGGGCAGTGGCACGACCGGCGCTATGCTCGCCGTGATTGTCATTGGCGCGATTGCGCTCGCGACAGTGATCATTCTGTTTGCCATGAACCAGCAGCAGGATACAAGCAACGTTAATACGGCTGCGCAGCCGCCGCAGACGATCGTGCAGCAGCCGGCGCAACAGCCGCCGGTAATTGTTAATGAGCCTGCGCCTGCCGCGCAGCCCGCGCCCGTGATTATTAATCCGGGTGCGCCGGGCGGGACCACGCTGGGCAACGCATCGGCGGACGCAAATATCCAAACGGCCATCGACAAAAAATTGAGCGACGATCCCGTCTTGTCGACGCTTGGCGTAACGGCTACGTTCATGGACGGCAAGGCCACGCTGATCGGCACGGTCAAAACCCAAACGCAGAAAAGCCAGGTTGAACGGGCCGTTCGCAGCGTGAAAGGAGTTAAGGCCGTCGACAACCAGATCATAGTTTCGGCTATGTAGCTGAAACGTCTTAAGAACTGAAAACGCCGGGACCGAGTGTTACCGCAGCGTCCACGCGGCTGGGTTTGTTTCAGTCGTGTCGCCCCGCGTAGAAACGCGTCAGAGTTGAATTGCTCCGGCGCGTTTTGTTATCTGAACTGACCGAATATGTGAGCGAGAATGTCCGTCAGCCGCTCGTGACGAAGATCGCGCCGTTCAAATCGGCCTTGTGCAGGCTGGCGGCAGTCGATTACTCTCAACCGGAAATCGGAGAGGTTCCAGAAATCGATGAGCGACTTTCCTGAAACTGCCCGTACCAAACTTAAGCGCTTACCCAAAAGAGGTGTTTTCGATCGAGAGATCGTCAATGCAATTCTCGACGAAGGCTTTATTTGTCACGTCGGATTTGCAGTAGATGATCAGCCATTTGTGATTCCGACGGGTTATGCGCGTGCCGGCGACAAGGTGTTTATTCACGGGTCGCAGGCCAGCCGCATGCTGCGAAAATTGAGTGAGGGAATCGATGTCTGCGTCACCGTAACTTTGATTGACGGCTTAGTGCTCGCGCGTTCGGCGTTTCATCATTCGATGAACTATCGCTCGGTAGTCGTTTTTGGCCACGCCCGGCTGGTCGAGGATCGAGCAGAAAAAATCGCCGCCCTGCGCGCTTTGTCTGATCACATGATTCCCGGTCGCTGGGACGATGTCCGCGAACCAACTGAAGAAGAGTTGAAGCTGACAACCGTTTTGGCGCTGCCACTCGCCGAAGCTTCCGCCAAGATTCGGACCGGACCGCCCCTTGATGATGAAGAAGATTACGACATGAAAGTCTGGGCCGGCGTTATTCCCTTGCGCTTGATCGCAAATCAACCAATTGCCGATCCGCGCTTACCGAAAGATATCGAACCGCCTTCATACGCCACTGGCTACGAGCGAGCAAACCCGTCACGCCGTTGAGACAATCGAATCAATCCCGTCCGCCAATGCAAAGCTCCTCTGTTCGCACGACAATTTTTGCCTGGGTTGGAATTGTGGCCATGTTAGTGCTCACAACCCTTCTGCTGCGGGGCGAAGGGCGCCTGTGGATTTGCGGCTGCGGGAGATTTTCAATTTGGGCCGGAAAGATTTGCAGCGCTAACAACTCCCAGCAGTTTCTCGATCCATACAGCTTCACCCATGTGCTGCATGGGATTCTTTATTTCTGGATGCTGATTTGGATTGTGCCGCGGCTAACGCAGTCCTGGCGTCTCTGGCTGTCGGTTACCGTGGCTGCGGCCTGGGAAGTTTTTGAAAATTCCAACTTCATCATCAATCGATATCGCCAAGATACTGCGGCTCTAGGATATACCGGCGACACAATTGTCAATTCCTTCGGCGACATTCTCTGTGCGGTTCTTGGGTTTATGATCGCGCAGCGCCTCGGCTTCAAACGTTCGCTGATCTTCTTTCTGGGCATGGAATTAATTCTGCTGTTCTGGATCAAAGACAGCCTTCTGCTGGAGATCGTGATGCTCATCCATCCTTTAAACGCGATCAAGGTCTGGCAGATGTGTCAGTAGTATGATAGGCCCGAGGACTAATAATGAAATGGGCCAGACATTCGCGCACGCGTTTTCTGCTTGCGGCTCTGGTGTTTGCTCTGATGATCGTTACTCTCGTGGCGCGCCTCAGCCGAATCTCGCGACCAGGTAGAGCAAAGGTGGCGACATGGTCCAGCTCACAATCTCCAGTCCCAATTGCTCCACCGGGACCACCGGCGGCAGGGCCATCAGTTAATCCCACACTCTCAGCTGCGAGTCCGCTCGCAACCGCGACGCCACCACCGTCAATTTCGGTGATGCCCCAACCAGACTTCCAGTTTTCTCAGAGCCAGGGTGACAGGCCATCGAATTTGATTATTCCGGTGGCGGGCGTGCGCCCGGATCAGTTGCGGGACACGTTTTCAGAAGCGCGCTCGGAAGGTCGCGTCCACGATGCCATCGATATTCCCGCGCCACTAGGAACACCTGTACTGGCGGCGGCGGACGGGCCAATTGTGAAGCTCTTTCAGAGCCAACGCGGCGGCACTACGATCTATCAGGGAAGCGTTGACGGCAAATTCATCTACTATTACGCGCATCTCGATCGATACGCTGACGGCCTGACTGAGGGTCACCTGGCGAAGCAGGGTGAAACTATCGCCTATGTCGGTGATACCGGCAATGCGGGAGCAGGGAATTATCACCTTCATTTCTCGATCGCCGTGACCTCCAACCCGAAACGTTACTGGGAAGGCGTAAACATCAATCCCTATCCGTTACTGAAAAAGTAGTTCCCTTCGGGTTTGGAGTTCCGTCTTTAGGCGGCAGACGGTCTGCGGCATTCCGCCTGAAGGCGGCACTCCAAACCCGATCCGCTTTGCCAGGACACCTGGGCGGAGAGGGGACGATCACGGATCCACTTGCGCGGATGGCTCCAACGACGCTCAGCCTGTCCCTTTCAGATCACAAATGTTTGTGGATTATCACAAACGGACATTGTGGGAATACCTGTTGCAGGTATTCAGCGGCGAATTAAGATTAGATTGTAGTCACATAGAGTCTGAACGGAGTTACGATCATGAAAAAGCTTGCTTGTTATCCGCTTGCGCTGGCCGCCGGCCTGTTGGTGGCTGGTTGCGTTGTGACGCCAACGAACCAAACCAATCAAAACCCTGGCGCTTCTCCATCACCGTTAACAACCACTTCACCCTCGCCGGTGAATGAACGAGCGGCGAATGCTGAACCACTCACCCTCCCGGTGCTGGACGCGTTCTTCGCTGAGGAAGGATTTGTGGAGACACTCAAAACGCGTTTGCAACTCACCGACGACCAGGTGAGTAAGCTCAAAGAGCTGGCCCGCACAGAGACCGCCAAACTCAATGAAGCCAAGGCCGGCACGGCACAGGGAGAAACTGCGGCCGCGCGCACTGCGGCGCAGGAAAAGATCAGCCAGGTGATTGGCGAAGAGAAGGCGCAACAACTCGCCGCGCTGGTACGGGAGCGCTGGAGCGGGGCGACTGAGAATGCACCAGAAGCCAAATCCTCCGAAACCGGAAGCCCCACGACTTCCGAAGCATTCGACAAACAGGCGCCCAACGCCGTGCCGACAGATTCGCGGATCGTAGTCAACATTCCGGCGTTTCGCATGGATGTGTTTGATGGCGGCCGGCTGGTTAAGTCATACAAGATTGGCATCGGCTATCCGCAATTTCCACTGCCAACTGGCCTGCGCAAAGCGACCACCATAATTTTCAATCCCACCTGGACGCCGCCTGATGAGCCCTGGATCGCCAAGATGAATGTAACGGCCGGCGAAAAGATTGAAGCTGGAAGCAAACGTAACCCACTGGGACCGATCAAGATTCCGATTGGCGGTCCCTCGTTGATTCATGGCGGGAAATCTCCGGCAAAACTGGGCACCTTTGCTTCGCATGGTTGCGTCGGCCTGACGACGCCGCAGGTGCAGGACTTTGCGAAGCTGATGGCGCCACTTGGCGGGGCGCACTTAAATGATGCCGACCTGGCAAAGTATGCGCGCGACAAGACGGAAACAAAGCAAATGAAACTCGCTCATCCGGTTCCAGTCGAGCTGCGTTATGAAACAATCGTGGTTGAGGACGGTAAACTCCATATCTATCGTGATGTTTATGATCAGGATACAAACACCGAGGAGAACCTGCGCGACGTTCTGGCGGCTGCCAGTGTCAAGTTTGAGGATCTAACTCAGGAGGAACAAGCGCAAGTGCTCGACGCTCTTTCACAACTCGCCGGAAAATCATCAGCTAAGAAGATCAGCTCAGCAAATCTGGCTAGTCAGAGCCCTCTGACTAATTCCTCAAACGCGGCTGCAGAAAAGAAATCCAACGCCAAAAAGAAATCGCCATCCGCGGCGAAGAATCAGAAAGAGATTGTTATCGAGATCGCTGCTCTGAAAGGAAAGGGATATCCAGCGCCGACGAACCAGGATAACGGGGGCGCGAAAACGAAAAGCACCTAAGCTAAATCAAGTTGTAGGGTGGTACGGTCCCTCGTGGATCACGCGCAGAATGGACGTGCCACGATCTAAACCAGGGATTAGACGGTAACTGTTTCTTCCTTGAGTTTTTCGGCCTGATAGTGCGTGGTGAGGCCTTCAATAATTGCGTCCAGCGCACCGTCCATTACCTGATCGAGCTGGTGCAGGGTGAGCCCGATCCGGTGATCAGTAACGCGGTTTTCTTTGAAGTTGTAGGTGCGAATTTTTTCTGAGCGGTCGCCGCTGCCAACCATCGAACGACGCTCGCTGGCCTCAGCTTCGTGCTGTCTCTGTTCTTCAATCTCCTGCAGGCGCGAGCGTAACACCCGCATCGCTTTCTCGCGATTTTTTATCTGAGACTTTTCGTCCTGCATCGAAACGACGACGCCGGTAGGCAAATGCGTGATGCGCACGGCCGAGTAAGTCGTATTGACGGATTGCCCGCCCGGCCCGGATGAACAAAAAGTATCGATGCGCAGATCTTTCGGATCGATCTTTACGTCAACCTCTTCTGCTTCCGGCAGGACCGCAACCGTGATCGCCGAAGTGTGAATGCGGCCGCTGGCTTCGGTCTGCGGCACGCGCTGCACCCGATGCACTCCCGATTCGTGCTTCATCTTTGAAAACACTTTCTCGCCTTCAATCAGCACGAATGCTTCCTTGATCCCGCCAATGCCTGTTTCTGACGCATCGAGAACCTCGAACCGCCAGCGCTTTCGCTCAGCGTAGCGAGCATACATCCGCAAAATATCGGCCGCGAAAAGCGACGCTTCATCGCCACCTGTGCCTGCGCGGATTTCGAGAATAACGTTCTTCTCGTCGTTCGGGTCACGCGGAATCAGCAACAACTTGAGATCGATTTCGGCTTGCGCCAAACGGGCTTGCAGGCTTTCGATTTCGATCCGGGCAAGTTCGCGCATGTCGGCATCGTCAGCGTGCTCCAGCAAATCACGGGCGCCCGTCAGCTCTTCATTCAAGGATTTCCACTCACGGTATTTCTCGACCACTTCACCGAGGCTGCGATGTTGCTTGGCAGCCTTGCCATAGGCCGAAGGATTGGCCAGCAATTCCGGCGAAGAGAGTTCGTTCGTCAACTCTTCATACCGGGCTTCAATTTGTGCAAGCTTATCGAGCATGTAATTGATTAATTCTCGTTTAGAGGCGGGCTACTGCCCGCCAGGTCTGAAACGGCTGCAATTGGGCGGGCGGTAGCCCGCCTCTAAACAATCATCAAGACAGCGGCGCCAGTTCAGGCTCGCCGGTCTTCGGTTCGAGCTTCAAACTCTCCTTTAATGCTTCGATGGCAACTTCCAGTTGCGAATCATCAGGTTCTTTAGTCGTGATGTTTTGCAGCCACACACCCGGTCGCGTAATCATCTTGAAGAACGCGCCACTCTCTTTTCTCGCCGACAGGCGAATGATTTCGTACGACAGTCCTGCGACCACCGGAATCAAGGCGATCCGCACCAGGAAATTGAACAGTAGTGAATCAAACTTGATTATCGAGAACAGCAGAATCGAGACCAGCATGACGACCATCAGAAAGCTCGTGCCGCATCGCGGATGCTGCCGCGGTTGCGGCCGCGCATTGTTAACGGTCAGCGCCAGGCCCTTCTCCCAGGTGAACACAGTCTTGTGTTCGGCCCCGTGATATTGAAAGACACGGCGAATATCTTTCAGCATGGAAAAGCTGAAAATCATGATCAGAAAGAATGTCATTCGAATCAGTCCATCGACCAGATTGAAAGTAACTGACGGCCGAACCGGACGAAGATAGCCCCGAACTGATCCAAACAGGTTCGAGTACCACGGTCCACTTTCTGCCGCGCCGCTGCCCGTTGTCGCTTGACCCGATGCGCCTGGACTCTCAACTGGTGCCGGCGCACTGCTTGATGAAGGAACCGCCGGCGCCGCCCAGCCCGCGCCGATGAACAAGGCGTTAGTCAGCAGCAGCGGCAAGGCGATAAAAAGCAGCACATTAAAAATCAATGCAAACACAATCGACCCGGCGGCCGCTGCGGTTCCCCCTTTCTTCAATTCATCTTTGGGATGCTTCTTTGTGGGCACAGGGAACAAACCGGGAATTGCTCCGGTAAGACCTGCAAAATCGCCTTCTCCTTCAATCACCGCAGGAGTAAGCGCAACCTCAACTTCCGTACTTTCCGCTTCCTGCGCTTCCGCAAAAGCTTCGCTCGCTGAGTAGTTCAGCGCTTTGATTCCGAGCCCCATCGATTGCAAAAGCACCGCGCCGCCGCGCAGCACCGGCAGCTTCAGAAGTGGAAACTTGTCACTCCACTTCGGCAAAGCCGCTGCCGTATTGACGATGGTGCCGTCCGCTTTGCGCACGGCAATCGCGTAGGCATTTGGCGTGCGCATCATGACGCCCTCGATAACGGCCTGGCCGCCGACAATTAGATCTCGTTCGTTAGTCATAATCGTTTTGCCTGGAGTACCGAGTTCACGCGGAACGATCTTTCAGATATTGCTTCCGCCTGAAAGGCGGGACTCCGAACTTCTGCCTACAACAATGCCGGCGATTTCGTTCTGGCCGCTTTGGTTAGACACATCGTCCGCGACCAGCGCAATTACGCCGGCACCTTAATTTCAATTTCGCTAATGCTTAATGGGCATCAGGTTATTTCGCAGCCGTAGCTTCCGGGGCCGCTTTTTTGCCGTAGCGGCGGTTAAATCGGTCTACCCGGCCCGCGGTGTCGATTAGCTTCTGTTTGCCGGTAAAAAAGGGATGGCATGCCGAGCAAATCTCCACATGCAAATCTTCTTTCCGCGTCGATCGTGTCTTAAAAGTCTCGCCACACGCACAGGTGACGGTTATTTCTTTATATTCCGGGTGAATTCCTGGTTTCATTTCTCTTAGTTGCCTCTGATAGTCATCGTTTGACGGTTCAATCAACACTCAATCATAAGGGCACGAAACACGATCGTCAAGCTCAGTCTCTTTGTCTGCGGAATAATAACAACGCCCGCTTTTCTCTATATCAAATCAGTCAATTAATAATATTGGAAGTGAATTGACAACGACCTAATCGCATGTTACAAGTCAATGTCCGACCCGATTTAGTTAGCCTTAACCCGTGAGCGTGGCACTCGCGCGCCCGTGGCCGGAACAGCCAGAGCGTCTCGATGTCAGTGTGTATTAAGCGCAGCGTATGGCAGAGGAAGGTAAACCGACCGAGCCGGGTTCAGAACCGAACGTAAAAACAGAGCAGCCCGCGGAGGATGACAAACAAGCGCGGGCTGCGAATCCATCTTTCTCCTCAGCAGATTCGGAAAAAGACGCGAAAATAGAAGAGGCGAAAGCGCGCGTTGCGGCGGCCAAAGACGCAGCTCAGAAGGCAGCGCAGCCTGGACCACCCAGAGCTCCTGTAAAAAAGAAGGAAGAGGGACCGAAACCCATCGATGCTTCCGCGCACCCGCTGGTCAAAAGACTGCGAGCGAAGCTTGGTGAGGCGATCATCGAAGCGACCGAGTTTCTGGGCCAGCTTTCCATTCGAATCGACAGATCGCGTGTACTCGAAGTGTGCAGCGCTCTGCGGGACGATGTAACCACGCCTTTCAACTATCTTTCGGACCTGACATGCGTTCATTACCCTGATCAAAAGGACGCGCCGTTCGAAGTCATCTATAACTTGTATTCAATTGCCGCCAACGAGCGCGTGCGTTTGAAGGCGGCCACGAATGGTGGCGGTATCGAAAGCGTGACCAGCGTGTGGCCGGCGGCTAATTGGCCGGAGCGAGAAGTCTACGATTTGTTTGGTGTGAAATTTCACAACCATCCTGATCTGCGGCGCATTCTTCTGCCGCTGGATTGGGAAGGGCATCCACTGCGGAAAGATTATCCGCTGGAATTTGTCGAGAACCGCTGGACCGAAAACCATCTACCGGAATTTACGGACGTGCAGCAGGAGCAATTGGAACAGCGCCGGGCTTACGGTCTTGAAATTCTTTCAGTGCCGCAGGAAAGGGAAGTGCGAGAACTTTTCCGGACGGCAAAAGAAGTAATGCCGAAAGACAAGTAGGCAGAATGCAGTAAGCAGAAGGCAGAAGGTCAGGGCTTTGAACTTTGTACTTTGGGCTTTGAAATCGCCGCTCACGAAAGATGGCAAAGTACAAAGCACGAAGTACAAAGTACGAAGACTTATGTCACCAAAAGAGATCGCTGCGCATTATGAAGCCAAAGTCTTTGATACGCCCGAGGCGGCGAAAGTCGCCGGGTTTGTCATCACGGAAACGTTAGCGCCGCGAAATGTCTGGAACAAAGCCAGCGCGGCCCAATCACTCGCGTTGAAACTCAGAGACAAGAAAGAGAAGGGCGAAGCGAAGGAAATAGGATTGGTAATTGAGCCGTGGAGCGTGACAGGTTGTTATGTTCCGGCGGAGCCAGGCGAGACTGCAGCGTAATTCGGATTTCCTGGCATCAGAAAACTTGAAACTTGAGACCTGAAACTAACTAATGCATCAGATAGAGATCGCGACAACCAGAGAGACTGTACTCGACAACCCCGAGATGACGCTCAACATGGGGCCGCAGCATCCATCCACCCACGGCGTGCTGCGCGTAATTCTCAAACTCGATGGCGAGACGGTCATTGATCTCGACTGCGACATTGGCTATCTCCATCGCGGCATGGAGAAGATCGCCGAGAATCGAATGTACACGATGATCGCGCCGTACTGGGACCGGCTCGACTACGTCGCCGCCGTTTCTAATGGACTGGTCTGGGTTGAGACGGTCGAGCAAATGATGGGGCTCGCGGTGCCAAAGCGGGCCCATTACATTCGCACGATCCTTACTGAGTTGAATCGCATCGCGTCGCATCTGCTTTGGTTGGGAACGCATGCGTTGGACATCGGAGCAGTCACGGTTCTTCTCTGGGCATTTCGCGAGCGCGAAGAGATTCTGAAAATTTTTGAGCGACAATTTGGCGCACGGCTGACGTGTCACGCCTGGCGAGTAGGCGGTATGCCCAACGACGCGTACGATGATTTCGAAAGCGATGTACGCCGCTTCATTGGCAACATTGGCGAGCGACTTGATGAATACGAGACAGTCTTGTCGGAGAACCGGATCTGGCTGAGTCGCACGGTAGGCATCGGAGTCATTTCCGGCGAGGAAGCGATCGCGATCGGTTTGTCGGGTCCGTCACTGCGGGGATCGGGCGTGGCCTGGGACATTCGCAAATCTCGACCCTACGCCGCCTATGCCGACATGGATTTTGAAGTTCCTTTGGGCGAGAACGGCGACACCTACGATCGCTACCTGGTGCGCATGGAAGAAATGAGACAGTCACGGCAGATTATTCAGCAGGCAATCGACAATCTTCCCGGTGGTCCCGTGAATGCTAAGGTGCCCAAACTCATCAAGCCGCCGGTTGGCGACTACTATCATTCAATTGAGGGACCGAAAGGCGAGATTGGTTGCTATCTGGTTTCCGATGGAACGCAGCAGCCGTGGCGGGTCCGCGTGCGCCCGCCGTGCTTTATGAATTTGCAAGCACTGAAGAAATTGTGCATCGGGCATCTGGTGGCCGATGTGGTGGCGATCATCGGGACCCTTGATATCGTGTTGGGAGAAATTGATAGATAGCTTGAGAGGTCTTGCATCGCGTAGGGATGAAATGTTTATAGAGACAACGTGGCATAGATTCGGGTGAGCCCATTAACGGGCGACAGAGCGTTGCGCTCCTGACGGAGCTTGCAGGGCAAAAAGAGTTCACGTTTCTATAAACCTTGCGCCAAACCTTGCGCCGCTACGCGGCTGAAAACGGCAGAAACCCGACCGTCAGGGAGGGTGCCGAAACGGTTAGTGGTTACGGCTGAGAATGATGCAATTAGCTCTACTGGCACCAATCAACTTAATCGACAGCCTGTTGCTGAGATTCTTCAGCGAGCAGACGGTGAACTACGTCATCTGGCCGTTTATTCAAATCGGAGCTGTGGTGACGATAACTGCTTTGTGGGTCGCTTACGCCACGTACCTGGAAAGGAAGATCTCAGCATTTATTCAAGCGCGCCTTGGCCCAATGCGAGTGGGGCCATGGGGTTTGTTGCAGCCGATTGCGGATGGTCTAAAACTGCTCACCAAAGAGGACTTCATCCCTGAAAATGCCGACCGCTGGATCTTCTTCGTCGCGCCCTACATCGCAGTCGTCGCCGCGTTTGTGGTGCTGGCGGTGGTTCCTTTTGGCCCAGACTGGGCGGTAATCACAGATGTAAATATCGGCGTGCTCTTCGTGCTTGCGGTCTCGAGCGTTGGCGTGCTGGCCACGATTCTCGCCGGCTGGTCGTCGAATTCCAAGTACGCCCTGCTTGGCGCGCTGCGTTCGAGCGCGCAGATGGTTTCGTACGAAGTTTCAATGGGCCTTTCGATTATTGGCGCGCTAATGTTCGCGCGCACGCTTTCACTTTCGGGAATTGTCGGGGCGCAGGCTTCGAACTCGATTTGGTTTGTTCTTTATCAGCCCATCGGCTTCGTGATTTTCGTGATCAGCGGAATCGCCGAGAACAATCGCGCTCCGTTCGACCTTCCAGAAGCCGAGTCTGAATTGGTCGCCGGCTTTCATACAGAGTATTCCGGTTTTCGCTGGTCGCTGTTTTTCATGGCTGAGTACGCCGCGATGGTCGTGGTTACGGCCGTGGCGACAACCCTTTACCTGGGTGGCTGGTATTTTCCATTCGTTTATCGACTGGAGGCGGCCGGCTATCACAACACGTACGTTGCAGTCAGTTTGATTGTCTTTCTCGCGAAGGCCGGGTTGTTGCTTTATCTCTATTTCTGGCTGCGCTGGACCCTGCCCCGCTTCCGCTACGATCAATTAATGGACATCGGGTGGAAGTGGCTTTTGCCGGCAGCGCTTATCAATATAGTCATTTCGGCGATCGGAGTTGCTACCATTCAGGGTTTGGACGGCTGGCGCGGGATGCATACGATCATCTCGCTCACCAGCGGATTAGGCCTTACGCCAACAGGCAAGTTGATCGCCATCGGCTTTGGCGTGGGGAATGTGTTTCTAACCGCCTGGATTCTGTCTTTGATTAATTGGCGCTCGCGCGATTTCAATTTGAAAAAACAGCGGCGCCGGATCCGTTTGGTTGATCTGCCGAAAGGGAAGCCGGCGATCGCGCCGAGCGCGAGCGAGTGACTTCGACAACTTTAGTTTGTCGATATGTTTAGAGGCGGGCTACCGCCCGACAGTTGTTCGCAAGAGATCGATTGGGCAGTAGCCCGACTCTAAACGCACGCTGAAATTGCAAAATCAAAATTGCAAATCTAGAATTTAAGAAATGCCATTAGTTCCTGTTCCTAAACCGACGTTCGCACAGAAGCTGAAACGCTTCTTCATGGTTGATCTGCTGAAAGGTCTCGGTCTGACGCTGAAGTTCAACGTCGGCGCGCTCACCGACAAAGACTCAGTCGCGGGAAAAGGAATCTACACCGAGCAATATCCAAAAGTGCGTCCCGACGTAGCGCCGCGCTTTCATGGCGCGCCGCGCCTGAACATGGATCCCGAGACGCACGATACGCTCTGCATCGCGTGCAACCTGTGCGCGCTGGCCTGTCCTGAGGATTGTATTGACGTGATTGCAATGGACGTCGAAATCGTGGTCGCCGGCAAACCGCGGCGCAAGAAGGTCCTGGACGAATTTATTTTTGATACGTCGCGGTGCATGTTCTGCGCGCTCTGCCAGGAAGCGTGCCCGACATATTGCCTCGAGCTGACCCAGGACTTTGAACTGGCGACTTACTCGCGTGCCGGCTTTGTCTGGAATCGCGAGATGCTGGAACAGGGCAGGGAAACGGTTAAATACGAAAGCTAAAGGATTGCCGATTGCCAATTGGCAGGAGTTGATAGAAGCCTATTCCCACGGGCTAACTATGGATTCCGAAGACTTAAAGAAGCGCACGAAGCGATTCGCACTGCGAATACTTAAGCTCGTCGCGGCTCTACCGAATACGATTGAGGGCCGAGCAATCCGGGGCCGGCTTGTGCGATCCGGCACATCGGTCGGCGCTAACTATCGCGCGGCGTGTCGTGGACGATCGAAAGCCGAATTCGTCGCCAAACTCGGAACGGTTGAAGAAGAAGCAGATGAAACGCGTTTTGGATGGAAGTGATCATCGAGGGTGGACTTCTCAAACAAGTTCAGAGCCTGCTGGACGAGGCTAACGAATTGGTGAAGATAATGGCGAGGTCGCGTCTGTCCGCGATTCGTCGCGGTTCAACGAGCACCCGCAGGGCTCGACCGAAAATGGATTCAAATCGGCAATCGGCAATCGACAATCGGCAATGATTTTATCCGGCTGGGAAACGGTCTTTTTCTGGATATTTTCGCTCGCGGCGATTCTGGCGGGGCTTTTGACCGTCATGGCGCGCAATGCGGTCCATTCGGCGCTGTTTCTGATTTCGTCGCTGGTTTCCGTTGCGGCGCTTTTCATCTTGCTCGGCGCGGAGTTCATCGCGGGCGTGCAGATTCTGGTTTATGTCGGCGGCGTGATGGTGCTTTTTCTTTTCGTCATCATGCTGGTCAACGTCGGCGCTGAAGAAGAGGGTCGCGCCGCGATCTTCAATCGCCGGCCACAGGTTGTCGCCGCGCTTGTATTTCTCGCGTTGCTGGCCGGCGTCCTTGTTGTTTACGCAATACCCAGAGGCTACGAGGGCTTACAGAAACGCGACACTGCGAGCGAAGACAGCGTAGTCGCAAGCAAAGCCGCGAGAGACGAGCGCCTGGCTACGGGTGCCACCGGCGTCAGCCGGCTAACAGCAGAGACCGAGCGCGTGGGCGGCAGTCTCTATAGTTACGCATCTTTGCCGTTCGAGATCGCGAGTCTGCTTTTGCTCGTCGCCATAATTGGTTCGGTCATGCTGGCGCGAACCTTGAAACAGGAAATGGCAGCTGATGATGTCGATCCGGCAATACTTCCCGGATCAGCGTCGAACAACGAAGGGGAGGACGACCCTAACCGATGAATTATTTCGTTCCGGCGCTGATTCTTATCCTGCAGGAAACCTCGGGAGGAAGACTCTCCGCGGCATTGCAGAGCACGAAACACCCTGACCTTTCCAAGTTCCTGGTGATTGCTGCGATCTTGTTCATCATCGGTGTGGCCGGCGTGCTGACGCGGCGCAACATCATCGTGATTTTCATGTCGATTGAATTGATTCTGAACGCGGCGAATTTGAACTTCATCGCGTTCTCGCGTTACTTGCAGGACACCGGCGGTGCGAACCCGCTCGCCGGTCAGGTGTTCACGGTGTTCATCATCGTAGTCGCCGCGGCTGAGGCAGCGATCGGGCTGGGTATTGTAATCGCGCTGTATCGCAATCGCGAAACGATCTGGGTTGATGAGATTGATTTGATGAAATGGTAAATCAAAGTCCAATGTCCAAGGTCCAAAGTTGAACGAGCGTTAGCGGACATTGGACATTGGACGTTGAACATTGGACGTATGTATAAGTTTATCTGGCTAGTTCCACTGCTTCCGCTGGCCGGCGCCGCGATCAACGGCATCTTCGGCCGGTGGTTTCGATTTCCTGAGAAGCTCATCGGTGGGATTGCCGTCGGCTCAGTCGCCCTGTCGTTTCTCATCAGCGTTGCGGCGATCTCTTCATACGGTTTCGGTGGTAATTCGGTATGGCCTAATCCTTACGTCAGTACGCAAGCGACCTTCACCTGGATTTCCGGAGGCCCGGTGCGGACCACACTGGGAAATGAGCAGCGGGGGCTGATGCGAGCGTTGGAACAAGCGGAGGTGCGGCCTAATTCAACTCCCGAAAGCGAGCGCAACAAACCTTTACTTGTGGGCAGCGGGCCAGTCGAAAGTAACAGTCTGCTCAATGTTGAATGGAGCTATCAACTCGATCCGTTATCGGCCGTCTTCATGCTGATAGTCACGGGCGTGGGCTTGTGCATCTTCGTGTTTGCCACCGGTTACATGCACGGCGATGCGGGCTTCTACCGTTTCTTCGCCTACATGGGCCTGTTCATGTTCTCGATGCTTGTGCTGGTGATGGGCTCGAATTTCGTGATGATGTTCGTCGGCTGGGAAGGTGTCGGCCTGTGCTCGTATCTTCTGATTGGTTATTACTTCAATCGCGATGAAGCAGCCAATGCTTCGCGCAAGGCTTTCATCACCAACCGCATCGGCGACTTTGGTTTTATGCTCGCGGTTTTCGGAATTATCGCCACCTTCGGCTCGGCGCAATTCACCAGCGTGATTCCGCAAGCCGCACTCTATCCAATTGAAACGCTTGGTCACTGGGGCTTGATGTCCTGGATTGCGTTGGGACTAATGATTGGCGCGTGCGGCAAGTCCGCTCAGTTTCCACTGCACGTTTGGTTGCCGGACGCGATGGCCGGCCCCACGCCCGTCTCAGCGCTGATTCATGCCGCGACGATGGTCACTGCCGGCCTCTACATGCTGACGCGCACAAACGTCATCTTTCAGCATTCGCGAACGATGATGTTAGTCGTGGCGATCGTCGGCGCCTTCACCGCGATCTTCGCCGCGACCATCGGCATCACGCAAAACGACATCAAGAAGGTCCTCGCTTACTCGACCGTGTCGCAGCTCGGCTTCATGTTTCTCGCCTGCGGTGTCGGCGCCTTTGTCATCGGAATTTTTCACGTGATGACCCACGCATTCTTTAAAGCCCTGATGTTTCTCGGCGCCGGCAGCGTGATTCACGGCATGCATCACGAACAGGACATGCGGCGCATGGGCGGCCTGAGCCGGTACATGAAATACACGTACTGGACGTTTCTCGCCGGCTGGCTGGCAATCTGCGGCATCATTCCGTTCAGCGGTTTCTGGTCCAAAGACGAGATTCTCTGGCGCACGGCGTCGACCACTTACATTCCGTTGGGCTGGCTTCTGTGGATCGTCGCTACGATTGCGGCGACCTGCACGGCGTTTTACATGACGCGGCTGGTGGCCATGACTTTCTGGGGCAGGGAACGATTCAGCGGACACGAGCATGATTTGGCGCACGAAGGTCACGCGCAAAAGAAAGAACATCCGACACCGGAAAAGCATGTGCATGTCCCGCATGAATCGCCGAAGTCGATGTGGGTCCCTTTAGTTGTGTTGGCGATTTTCGCCACCATTGGCGGATTCGTCGGCATCAGCACGGCTTTTACCGGCGGCAAAGAAATCGGCGGCAAGCTGAATATCGTCAACTGGATGAATCCGATCATTTGGAATCCGGTGACTCACTCTTTTCCAGGAAGCCCGGAAAACCCGCCAAAGGAATGGACGTCATACGCACCGCTTAACATTGAATCTCAGGGTGAAGGAGAGCAACAAACCGGATTCAATCTCGCAGAGGCTGCGGAGAAGAAACTCGGTGGCGAGACGGCGACCGAATGGCTGTTCATAATTATCTCGCTGGCGGTGGCCGGGCTCGGCATGGGACTCGGTTATCTGTTTTACGTTAAGGACCCTCGACTGCCCGACGCGTGGGCGGCGCGTCTCGGGCCTCTGTATCGGGCCAGCTATAACAAATATTGGATCGACGAAATCTACGGGCTCGCCTTCACGCGCCGGACAATGGACCTGGCTCGCGGTGTCTTTGCTTTCGATTCAAAGGTAGTTGACGGCGGCGTGAATGGTTCGGCGTGGCTCACGCGTTTGTCGAGTCTTATCACCGGCGGTACGGACAAGTATTTTGTCGACGGCCTGGTCAACGCGATCGCCGGGTTTGTGACCCGATTGATGTCGCCGATAGTGCGCGCGGCGCAGACGGGCTTTACGCAAAACTATGCCTTGGTGATGGTGATTGGATTACTGGTCGCCGTGGCCCTGTATTTCGTTAAGATCTTTTAAGTTCGCAGCGAGTGTCAGAATCCCGCGCGTAAGCGAGGCAACAGTCGGGCTTCTGACATGTTCAATTAACGAGGACTGACGTGTTATCACACAACCTTCTGTCAATCATTACATGGTTGCCGGCCCTGGGGGCGATTCTGATCCTGGCATTGTTCCGGAATGGACAGAACGACCTGATTAAAAAATTCGCGACCGTTTGGCTGGGATTGGATTTCGTCGCGTCGCTTTTTCTTTTCGGTTATGACCGCGGCCTTGGCGGAATGCAGTTTCTGGAAGACCACCAATGGATTCCGATAATCGGCGCGCGCTATCAGATGGGCGCCGACGGCGTGGCCGTGCTGTTGATTGTGCTGACCACATTTCTCGGCGTCCTCGCGGCGTTGTCATCATGGAACTACATCGCCAAGCGCGAGAAGGAATACTACATCCTGCTGCTGCTGTTGCAGACGATGGTCCTCGGTGTCTTCGCTTCGATGGACCTGTTTCTGTTTTATCTGTTCTTTGAAGTTTCGCTCGTTCCCATGTATTTCCTGATCGGTATTTGGGGCGGCGAGAATCGCTTGTATGCGGCGATAAAGTTTTTCCTCTACACCCTGGTCGGCTCGGTCGTCATGCTGCTCGGTATTTTGAAAATCTATTTCCTCACACAGGACACTGCCCTGACCTCGAAGATTACGCAGTCAACGATCAATCTCCTCGCTGGGAACGACAAGGCCGCCGCAATGGTGGCGAGCACTTTGCAGGCGGCGGCCACCAATCCGTCAGGAGCAACCGGGACCTTCAACATTCTGTATTTGCAGGCGATCGGTTCAGTGATGCCCATGGGAACGATGCAGGTGCTCTTATTTTTCGCATTCGCCCTTGGCTTTGCGATCAAAGTACCCATGTTCCCATTCCATACGTGGCTCCCTGACGCACACGTCGAAGCGCCCACGGCCGGTTCGGTAATTCTTGCCGGCGTTCTGTTGAAGCTGGGAACCTACGGATTCTATCGATTTAATTTGCCGATGTTTCCCAAAGCCTCGGCGGATGAACACTATTTTGGCAGCTTTGGCGTGCGGAGCGTCATGATTCTGTTGGCGCTTATCTCGATCATCTATGGCGCGCTCGCGGCAATGTATTTCGTTGTCAAGAAAGACGGAGACGTTAAGAAACTTGTAGCCTACTCGTCCGTTTCATCGATGGGCATTGTCATGCTGGGACTGTTTGCGTTGAATCCGAACGGCATCAACGGCGGCGTGATGCAGATGGTCAATCATGGAATTTATTCCGGCGCGCTGTTCCTCCTGGTAGGAATAATTTACGAACGCCGTCACACCCGCAACGTCGCCGAGTTCGGCGGCCTGTCACATGTCATGCCCGGCTATGCTGCCGTTTTTCTGGCGATGGCGATGACCGCGATTGGCCTGCCGATGCTGGCGGTTTTTATTTCTGAATTTCTGGCCATGCGGGGCGCCTTCGAAGCGAATCCCGTTTGGGCCGGCTGGGCAGGACTGGGAATTATTCTCAACGCGGGTTACATGCTTTGGCTTTACCAGCGGATGTTCTTTGGCGAAATCACCAACGAAAAGAACAAGGCATTGCCCGATTTGAACGCGCGCGAGTGGGCGTACATGTTGCCGCTGGTGATCATGTCGCTGTGGATCGGCATATATTCAGCGCCGTTTATTCGTTACATCGAAAAGCCGGTTATCGCGCTTGTAAGGCAGGTCCGGCCAAATTATCCAATACCCGGACAGCCGGTGATAAATGCGCCCGGTCCTATTCGAGCGCAAAAATAATCTGCAAACATGCTCTTATTTTTTCAAACCACGTTTTTCAATCCTGACGATCTGCGATTGATCGCGCCAGAGTTGATCCTCACCGCGGTCGCCTGCGTGGCGCTGGTGATGGAAGTCATCCTCCCTTACAAACTCAGCAAATGGACCGCCTGGTTTTCACTTGCGGGGATCGGCCTCGCGCTGGTCTCGCTCGTGATGCAGTTTCGAACCATGGCGGGTGGGCTAAGTTTGAATGTGCAAAATCTGACAGTGCTCGATGGGTTTTTTGGGATGGTCCGCGTCGACGGGTTCGCGCTGTTGTTCAAGGCAATCTTTCTCGTTGCCGCGGGGCTGGCGATTGCAATCTCGACCCGTTTTTTGGACATCGAAGGCGAACAGCACGGCGAGTACTATGCGCTGATTCTCCTGGCGACCGTGGGCATGATGTTCCTCGGCAGCGGCTATGATCTGATCTCGCTTTACATCGCGCTGGAGTTGATGGCTGTTACGTTTTATGTCCTGGTCGCGTTCACCAAACGGCAGAAGCGCTCGAATGAAGCGGGCATGAAGTATTTTCTGCTGGGCGCATTCTCATCCGGCATCCTTCTTTACGGAGTGTCTTTGCTTTACGGCGTCGCCGGCTCTACAAACCTTGGCGTAATGGGCAAAAATCTCGCCGTCGCCCCGCCCGACGCGCGACCGTTGCTGTTGCTCGGCATGGTTGCGCTGGCGGCGGGACTATTTTTCAAAGTCGCCGCCGTACCATTCCACATGTGGGCGCCTGACGCCTATGAAGGCGCGCCGACTTCCGTCACTGCGTTTCTTTCCACCGGCTCGAAGGCCGCAAGCTTTGCGTTGTACGCGCGAATCTTCTTTGTCGCGCTGGCGCCGATGCAGATCGATTGGGCGCCGCTGCTGGGTTTGGTGGCCGCGCTGACGATTGTTGTCGGTAACTGGGCCGCAGTCACCCAGGAAAATTCAAAACGCCTGCTCGCTTACTCTTCAATATCAAACGCGGGTTATTTGCTGCTTGGAATAATCGCGAACAACGCTTACGGAAATATCGGACTGATAATTTATTTGCTGGTGTACACGTTGATGAACATGGGCGCGTTCGGCATCGTGATCAGCCTCCGGCGGCGCGGGATCATCGGCGACAACGTCGATGATATGGCAGGTCTGGCGCAGAAGGCGCCGGGCATGGCCGCGATGATGTCGATCTTCATGTTGTCGCTCGGCGGGCTACCAGCTACCGGCGGATTCATCGGCAAGTGGTATCTGCTTTGGGGGTTGTTTGACCGCGCCAGAACGGACCAGAAGAATTGGTATTATTGGCTGGCCGGTTGGGCAGTCATCAACATCGTCATCTCCTTCTACTACTACATTCGTTTTATCAAGGTGATGTACCTGGGCGACCGCGTCGCCGACGAACAGCCATTGTCATTGTCGCCCGCATTGCAAACAGCTTTGGTTACCGCGCTGGCCGGAATAATCTTTATCGGCATCTATCCGCAGCCGATCATTGCGATTGCCCAGAAGCTTGCTCCCTCACAAGCCGTCATTAGTTCGCCGGCTCCCATAGTGCGACCGTCCTCGCCCAACCAATAGTGAGCGCCGGCCCAACCCTTCTCGTCTTTTATTTATTCGCCGCAATTGCCGTTTGGCTGGGGTTGGTTTCTCTGCGCGGAGGATTTCGTTTCCGTCGCTATGTGAAGGCCGAGCTTCAGCGCGATCATGCGGCTTTCTCTCCCTTTGTCACTGTCTTTGTTCCGTGTCGCGGACTTGAAAGCGGACTAAATGAAAACCTCACGGCAATTTTTTTCCAGGACTATCCAGCCTTCGAAATAATTATTGTAAGTGATGCTGCCGACGATCCGGCGCTGGCTGTGGCCGAACAGGTGCGCAGAATGTTGGACGAGCATATTAGTCCTTCGGTTCGCAGCGTGATCGCCGGACCAGCCACGGACAGCGGACAAAAAGTACACAACCTCCGGGCCGCGATTCGTGAAGCCTCGCCGCATGCAGAGGCGTTCGTCTTCGTCGATACCGATGCGCGACCCCAGCGCAGTTGGCTGCGATCGTTGGTGCGGCCATTGAACGATTCCGGAGTTGGGGCGGCGACCGGATACCGCTGGTTTGCGCCTGTGCGCGGCGGGTTTTCCTCGCACCTCCGTTCAGTGTGGAACGCCTCGATCGCATCGGCGCTGGGTGGGAGTGACGACAAAAACTTTTGTTGGGGAGGATCGACAGCGATTAGGCGCGCGACTTTCGAACAATTGAATGTGCTCGAGAAATGGCGCGGCACAGTCTCAGACGATTTTACGATAACGCGGCTCTTGCACGACGCAGGATTGCCAATCAGGTTTGTGCCCCAGTGCCTGACACCGGCAATTGAAGATTGCAGTTTTCGCGAGCTGCTTGAATTCACTACCCGGCAGTTGAAGATCACCCGAGCTTACGCCCCGCATTTGTGGAAAGCAGTATTAGCCGGAAGCATGATTTTCGTGCTGGTATGTTTTGGCGGGATCGGCCTGGTGTTGGCGCGAGCGATGACTGGTCTGACCTATGTCACACCCTTACTCCTTCTAAGTGTAATCTTCGTTCTTGGCTCGATGAAATCGTATGTGCGATTGAGAGCGGTGAGACTGGTTATGGAAGAACGGCGATTGCGATACCTGGAGACCACATTGGCGCATATCCTGCTTTGGCCCCTCGCGTCGTTGCTCTTTCTCTGGAATGCCGTTGCGGCCGCGATCTCGCGACGAATTACCTGGCGCGGAATTACTTACGAATTGAAATCACCGACTGAAACTGTCATCATCCAGCGCGATTCTTAGTGTTCTCCCTCTGGGAGAGGGAAGCTTCAGAGACTAAAGTCTGGTGACACGCGTAATGCCAAACAAAGCCGTTCAACTTGTTCAGCTCCTTCGCTCAACGAAGCGCGACAAGCGTCTCGGCACGGTGATCCTGTTTGTCACATCGCGCTGCAATTCGTTTTGCCAAACCTGCTTCTATCACGAAGAACTTAACCAGCCCGGCGACCTGACGTTTGCCCAGATTGAAAAAGTCTCGCGCACGATGCCGGCAATCACCGACCTCTGGCTTTCAGGCGGCGAACCCACTTTGCGTCACGACGTTTGCGAAATCATCGATCTATTCGTGCAAAACAACGGAGTGCGCCGCTTGATCATTCCGACGAATGGTTTGGTAAAGTCGCGAGTCTACGACATTGTGGATCGCGCGCTGGGTTCGCATCCAAACCTCGATTTGTATTTGAACATCGCGCTGGACGGACATGGCGAGACACATGATCGCATTCGCGGTATCCCGGGTCACTGGGAAAAAACGCTGGATTGCATCGATGAGTTTTATCCATTGAAAGAAAAATACGATGCCCGGTTCAGGTTGAATGCGAACACCGTAGTTTGCGCCGCTAATTATCAGGAAATGGAAACGCTCGCAGAATTCATGTGGAGCGGATTTCAGCTCGACGGCCATTATTTCAACATCGTCCGTGGCGATACGCTGGTTGGTGACGAAATTAAACAAGTGCCGGCCGAGGTCCTGCCGCGGATGTATTCGTTTGTTTCGGGCCTTACGAAGCGTTATGGCGATCGCATGTTTGCCCGGGATGACAGCGTGCGGCGCTTCGCTAAGAACGTCGCTTATGTCGGGGCGATCACTACGCATTACCGCACGCAGCACGCGAATTTCTCGCAGTCAACCGCGTGGCCGTTTCCCTGCACGGCGGGCGAAACGATCGCCGTGATCGACTATAACGGTGACGTACGCGCGTGCGAGTTGCGTGAAAAGTTCGGCAGCCTTGCGGATCACGATTATGACTTTGGGGCGCTGTGGATTTCGGAGGGGCGACAGACTGAGCTCAAGGTGATTGATGGCGGAAAGGCTTGCTGGTGTACGCACGTCTGCTTTATTCATGATTCGATGCGTCATTCGCGGCGCTCGCTTCTATTGGATCTGCCGAAGAATTATCTGACTCGCGAGAGTTGGTAGACCTCCTCATGCCCATCGACGATCAAGAGGAAGTCAATCGAAAATCGGGCCTGGCGTATGCCGCGGCCTTCTCTTTGTTTGCGGCAGTCCTTACGGGCTTACTAATCGGTTGGTTACTTGATCGCTGGCTGGGCACCAGACCATGGTTGCTGGTTGTTGGACTGGTCCTCGGAGGGGCCGCGGGTTTTTACGAGCTCATCAGGACTACATCGAAGCTTTCGTGAGATAAAATCTCGATTCTGAACTCGACAGCGCTCCCCTCTCGCAGGTAAAATCGTGCGCTTAATCAATGAGCGAAATCGTTAACAATGTAGACACTGGTGCGCTGATTCACAGTGAAAACTCCCGGCTCGAACTGCGAATTCTGCGCAACATGATTGTCGCTATCACGGTCGCTGTCGTCATTAGTACATTGCTGGCACGGTGGCGAGTGACCGGCGGCTTGCTGCTCGGTGGAGCGTTGGCGCTGTTCAATCATCACTGGTTGCAAACATCGATTGCCGCAGCCTTCCGCGTCGATGGTGGCAAGCGACCGCGCGTCAGAGCCTGGCGTTATGTTCTGCGGTACCTCGTTATTGGCGTAATTGTTTTTATTGCTTACAGACTGAATGTTGTTTCGCTGGCCGCCACAATCGCCGGTCTGTGCGCCTTTGTCGCGGCAATGTTTGGCGAAGCTGGTCGATCGTTTTATCTAATCATGTTTCATCGAGAGGAATACTGATAAATGTTCTTTCTGCTGCAAAATGCGGAAACTGCCGGTAAGGCGGCGGAGCAGCTTGAGCAGGTTGAACAGGCGCCGATTGTCGTGCGTCTGGTCAATCATTACTTCGGCGAGTGGGCGTACAACTTTGAAATGAAGTACACGTATCCTTCGTGGGAAAAGTTCTTCAAATTGAAACTCTTCGGCAAGCAGATCTTCAATACGACTCCCGAGGCCGTCTTTGGTCCCTACACGCCTGAAAATGCGATCCCGTGGTACACCGTGATGTTCATCGTCGCGTGCATTCTCAGCATTGTGGTCATCTGGGTTCTGAAAGGGCGCCTCTCGGAGGACAAACCTGGAGCGGGACAGCAAACGCTCGAACTCGGTGTTCTAGCTGTCCGCGGTCTGCTCGAAGACATAGTTGGACCTCATGGGTTGCAGTATTTCCCGATCGTTATGACTTTCGCGGTGCTAATTCTAATTTCGAACTTGATGGGATTCTTTCCGCTTTTCGTAACACCCACATCGGCGACCAGCGTGACCTTTGCGTTGGGTCTCTCATCATTCCTGTACTACAACTGGATCGGCGTTCGGGAAAATGGATTACTTGGACATCTAAAACATTTCGCCGGGCCGAGCTGGTGGATTGCACCGTTGATTTTCCCTATCGAATTAATCAGCAATCTTATTCGTCCCTTCTCGCTTGGTATACGTCTCTTCGGGAATATGTTTGCCGATGAGAAGGTGTTGGAGACCGTAACTCATATGGCTCCTCCCTGGACACTGTTCTCGTTACCAAATTTGCTGCTGCCGCCGCTCATGCTCCTCAGTTTGTTTGTATGTTTTGTTCAGACGTTCGTCTTCGTTTTGCTATCACAGTTATATCTCAGCGAAGTTTCGCACCCACCTCACGATGCCCATGCCGAGCATGGTCATGCTGAAGATGAAAGCGAAGAATTTATGGTCCCGGTATTGACTTAGTTGGCTTTATGAACGCGCAATCGAGCGATGCGAGCAAACACGCCGCACACGTTGAAGCGCAAATCAGGTCGCGAACCCTGAAGAGGGAAAACCACAAGCCGCTTATATCGTTTGTTACGGTCTGTATCGCAGGAGCGCCGTTGTAAGAGGGGCGGTGGATACCGGATGCGGGCGAAATCATACAAGGCTGGGCTTTCCTTCGAAAAGGTTCGCATTCTTGGAAGGAGAGAAAAATTGATGAGAAGAATTGGTTTGCTGCTACTGACGGTGCTTGGGATCCTCGTCAGCGCTGTACCTGCCTTGGCTCAGGGTGAAGCGGCCACTGCCGCCGCAAACTCTGCGGTCGGCGTCAAAGCAATTGCGGCTGGCGTTGGATTCGCCATCGCCGTATTTGGAGGCGCTCTTGGCCAATCACGTATTGGCGCCGCAGCCTGCGAGGGCGCGGCGCGTAATCCGGGAGCGGCCGGGAAAATCCAGACCATGATGATCCTGGGCCTTGCTTTGATCGAATCACTGGTGCTCTTTGCACTGGTGATCGTATTCATCAAGACATAAGTGGGCTACACGTACACATGTCATGCGAGCGAGGTTTCGCACCTCGCTCGCATTTGTCTTCTCAAGTGCTTCTTTGGCCGCAGCGAAACTACTGTGTTACGCTGAGGCTACCGAACAAGGAAGGTTACTCCCGATGAAAGTTTGCCCGCATTGCGGCAAGCAATACCCTGACACCATGACGCTCTGCTCGGCAGACGCGACACCATTGCGAGGTGTTGACGACCCATTGCTGAATCACACGCTCGCCGGAAAGTACCGAATCGAGAAGCTAATCAAACGCGGCGGCATGGGCGCCGTGTATCGCGGCAAGCACGTGCTGATGGAAAAAACCGTCGCAATCAAAGTTTTGCGGCCGTCGCTCGCTGCTGATCCGGACGTCGTCGCGCGGTTCTCGCGCGAGGCCAAGGCGGCTTCACGCATTTCGCATCCTCACGCGGTTAGCGTGACTGACTTTGGCGAAGCCGAAAATGGGGTCGTGTTCCTGGTCATGGAGTATCTGGACGGCCGCACGCTGAAAGAGATCATCAGGCATGAAGGCCCCATTTCGCTGGAGAGGGTGGTTGAGATTATTCGTCAAGTTGCCGGCGCCCTCGATGCTGCGCATGCGGGTGGCGTCATTCATCGGGACCTGAAGAGCGATAACATCATGCTGGTCCGCCATAATGGCGATGAGTGGGCCAAAGTGCTGGACTTTGGTATCGCGAAGATCAGATTGCCCGAGGGTGTACACGATCCTGATCTCACGGCTCCTGACTTGGTAATCGGCACGCCACAATACATGTCTCCGGAGCAATGCTCGGAAGCCAGAACGATCGACAGCCGCTCAGATGTCTATTCGCTGGGTGTAATTGTGTTCGAAATGTTGGCCGGAAAGGTGCCGTTCAGCGGCGAATCGGCAACCAGCATCATGATGAAACAGGTGCAGGAGGCGCCGCCTTCGCTGCTCGCGTCGAGACGCGATCTGCCTGTGGGATTAGAAGGTGTAATCCAGCGCGCTCTGGCAAAGCAGCCTGCCAATCGATTTCAAACCGCGAGTGAATTGTCTGATGCTTTATCAAACGCGGCAGCGGAAAAGGCTTCTGACGCATATGCTGCCGGGCAGACTCCAGGGGCCGCGACTGTACCGAACGCGCCCGTCGCCAATCATGTCGATGATCTCGATGAAGTAACTGTCATGCGCCGGCACGAACCTTCGAGTACGTTTACCAGGATCGCGCCGAAAGCTGAGTTAGCCACGTTCAATCCTTGGAAAATTATTATTCCTTCCATAATCGCATTGTTGGTGGTTTTTACCGGAGTGTTCTTATTGACACGAAATTCCGGCCAGACGCCTCAAACTCCGAATCAATCCGGGTTGTCAGTTGATCCTAATGCACAACCGGTAGTGCCGACGGGTTCGCCAACGGGTGAGGGTGAGCGCGGAATGGAGACCCTTCCGATTCCGACACCTTCCGCCAGCGTTCCGCCGGCGAATGCTAACGCGAATTCAAGATCGGAGGTGCCGGCGACGGTGGTTAACGGAAACTTCGGTGGAAACACAAACCAGAACACTCCGGAACGTCCAAACCGGAACGTGACCAAAGCTTTGGAGACTCCATCGCCGAGAGGGAACGCCTCTCCCGCCCCGAAATCGTTGCCGACCTTGCCACCACTAAAGACTTCTCCGACTGAAGCGCCGCCAAAGCCAAAGCCCTCAGCCACCGTGGATCAGCCGCCGAATTAATCGCCATCGATGGCGTTCATAATCAATTGTCGCAGTCCTGCTTCGTTGTCTATCTCGATCTGTATATCGACAACATAACAGGGCAAGTCGATGCGCAACGAGCGAAGTTTCACTTCATCTTTGGCGGTCGTCAATAAGGCGTGCGCTCCATTTGCCGTGGCCGCGCGAACGACAGTATCTATATCGTTTTGCGTGTACTTATGGTGGTCAGCAAAAGGATGCACATAGGTAAGGCTATACTTTTCGGCGCGAAGTTGAGCAAAAAAAGATTCGGGATTTCCGATCCCACAAAACGCCGCGACCGGACCTGGTTCATCCCGAGACCCGTGTTCCGGACTCCCGGGTAGGGACCGCAAGGCGCAGCCCTTCATTCGCGAAACAAATATTGGTCGACCGCCGCTGAAATGGTCAATTTCTTTTCTTAGAGCGTCGACCGACGGGGATTGATCCGAGCGAGTGATGACGATGCAATCCGCGCGTCGGAGGCCACTCCGCGGTTCGCGCAAAAGACCGGCTGGTATCAAATAGCCATTGCTCCAGGGATTCGTCGCATCGACCGTTACCATGTTGAGGTCACGAGTTAGACACAGGTTTTGGAATCCATCATCGAGAACAAAGCAGTCGGTCCGCAGATTCTCAATCGCCCATAGGGCCGCTGCAGCACGGTCACGATCGGCAATGACAGCGGCCCGGCCCCTCAGTTGTTCAGCCAGCAAAACGGCTTCGTCTCCGGCCTGATCGACGTTCGCGAGAATCGTACGACCATCGGTGACCACTACTCGATTCTTTTCATCCGCCCGAGCGTAGCCGCGCGTGAGGATACACGGCCGCCGGCCTGCATCAGCAATTTCGCGAGCGATCCATTCAACTAAAGGCGTTTTCCCCGTGCCTCCGGCGGTTATGTTTCCCACGCTGATAACTGGTGCCTCGAGTTGCTGCGCGCCAGACAACCCGGCTTTGTAGAGGGCGAGGCGAATTTTCATCGTGGCGCCATACAAGGTGCTGAAGGGTAGCAGCGCGATTGACGCGACTCGATTCATTTTGCAGCGACCGCCGGTTGAATGGAGACGTGAAGGCGTTCGGGGTTCGGTTCACGAGAGAGAATGCCGGCAAGCATTTCTATTGTTCGATCGGTAGCGCCGCGATTTTGTCGGCAGACGCTTACTCCGCGCTCAGCGATTTGCTTTCGTTTTTCTTCGTCCAAAAGAAGTTCGTTGAAAACTGAAGCAAGGATCTTCGAAGTCTCTTCAGTCGTTCCGTTGGGCAACTGGATCAAGCCGTCGCTCTCGATAAATGACTTCGTGATCGCCGCAAAGTTTTTCGTGTGGGGTCCGACTATAACGCAGGCGCCGGCAGCAGCCGGCTCAATCACGTTGTGCCCGCCCTTTGTCGCGATGCTTCCGCCCACGAAGACGATATCGGCCAGGGGATAGACCGAGCGCAGCTCGCCAATAGTGTCGAGCAGGATTACCTGGCAATTTTGATCTTCCTGACGCGAAGAATCAGAACGTCGCACCCAAGCGAGGCCCGACTCTCTTAGAAGCTCGGCGACGTCCGAGAATCGCTCGGGATGCCGCGGCGCGATAAGCAGGCGAACCCGGCCTCTTTGAGCAGCGCTTGCGATTTTGAAGGCCTCCAGGATAACACGCTCTTCGGGTTCATGCGTCGATGCCGCTACGATCAGTCTGGCACTGCCATTTAAACCGAACCTTTTCCGGAACTCTTCGGTCAGGGTCTGATCAGTGCCGACCTCAGCGCTATCAAATTTCAAGTTACCAGTCACGCGAATTTCTTTCTCAAAACCCAGTTGTCGTAGCCGTTCGGCGTCTGCGTCAGCTTGCATCAACGCAAGGGCGAGATCGTTAACGGCGCGCCGAATGAATGCCCCGAGTCTGCGATAACCGCGGAACGATTTTTCAGAGATTCTCCCATTAACCAGGGCAACCGGAATTTCGTGTCGCTGACACTCGTGCAGAAGCCGTGGCCAAATTTCAGTCTCCATTATCAGAACTGCGGAGGGGTTGAGCGCTCGCAGCGCGCGGCGCACAGTCCACGCCCAATCGAAGGGAAAATAAAAAACTGCCGCCGCCTGGTGCTGAAATGCGCTACGGGCGAATGCTTGCCCGGTGAGGGTGGTGGTGGAAACAACAATTCGGTGCGCTGGAAACCGATTTGTTAATGCGTGGATCAGGGGACGTCCCGCCTCAGCTTCACCTACTGAGACACAGTGCATCCAGATAAGCGGTTGGCCGTCCCGGGGCGTAGCGGGCAGATTTCCCAGCCGCTCACGAATGCCTGCGATGTATTTGCCGTGACGCAGCGCGTCGAGTACAAATCGCGGCATCATGATGATGAACGCGATGGTCAGCAACAGGCTGTAGATGAAATACACGGCGGGGATTCGGTTTAGATTTCAAGCTTTGGTTTGCTGCTGCCGGCGTCACAACCTAAGAGGTTGAACTCTCAACGCAGCTTCTTACTTAGCGCGCTCGATATAGCGGCCTTCGACGGGGTCGACGCGAATCCGATCGCCCTCATTGACGAACGGAGGCACCTGAATCGTGACTCCGTTTTCGAGCGTAGCGGGTTTGTTGACGTTGGAAACCGTGGCGCCTTTCAGCGAAGGCTCTGTTTGCTTAACTTCGAGTTCCAGTGACGGCGGTAAGTCGATTCCGATCGGCTCTCCCTCGTAAAACTCCGCCTGGATCTTCAGTCCGGGACTCAGCCATTGAGCAGCATCGCCGAGGTCATCGCCGCTCAAAGCCGTTTGATCGAAGGTCTCGGTGTTCATGAAGTGGTGGTGCGAGCCGTCGGAATATAAATATTCCATTTCATGTTGTTCCATCGATGCCTTTTCAATTGTGTCCGCCGAGCGAAAACGATGTTCAAACGATGACCCGGTGCGAATGTTGCGGAGCTTGGTCTGGATCATTGCCCGTAAGTTACCGGGCGTGTGATGCCGAAATTCAACGACTTTGCACGGCTGGCCCTCAAAAACGATGACCATGCCACGACGGATCTGGGTTGCGGGAATTGCCATGATGCTAAAAGGATCTCCTGAGTTTCAGTTGGTTGGCGGCTGGAGCGCTCAGCAGATAGCGCCGATCACACCTCTCTTTGCAAACTTCGTAGTCTAGCCGCGCGCGTTAACCTTGTCCAGCCTCTCTCTATCGGTCGTGTGATAACTCTTAGATCAAGGCCCTTCTATCCACCGCGGCGTCTAATTTTGATCGGGGAGCGCATGGGACGTCTGATTAACGGACCAAAAAAGAAAGCGGACGAGTTCGATGCAAAGCAATCATCGTCCTCGTCCGCTCCCAGGAGGAGCCCACCTACCTGTTTGAATTAACGTAACGGCGGGCTGAAAGTTCCAACAATTCTATTTGAGCAGGGACACCATCAGGAACAAAAGTCTCAAAGGTTGGAGGCGCCCTGAAGGCGACGTAAGAAATCGCGATTACAAATTTCGAACGTCAGATTCAGATTTCCGAATCAGGATCGTAGAAATCTTCGAATTCCAGATTTCAAAATTCAAAAATCAGGATGGTAAAACCTAAGCCGCGCGGGCCCGCAATTCCTGGTGCTTTCGCACTACTCGATCCAGCCACTCTTGCGCGTCGTCATATCGGCGAAAACGGTGTTCATCGGCCCGGAATGCCGGCGTGTGATAATAACGCCTGCCGTTAATCAGGCGCGCCGGGTGGACGATGTGGAGCATTTCATGAAAAAGAATGTATTCGACAAACCATTCAGGGACATTGGCCGAGTCCAGCGTCTTGCTGATAGTGATAGTGTTATGCACCGCATCGTGATGTCCGAGAATACTTCGCGCCCGCCGCACTGACCAGGTGAGCGTTGGTTTCTCCAGTTGCTCGCTGAAGTACCGGCGGTTCAGTCGCACGAACATTTTTTCAAGATCATAGACTTTGCCGCTCGCAGATGTCAGAACCTTTCGACCGCGCTGGCGCCGGGCAATTTCTGACGCCCGCAGCACCTGAGGGCTGAGTGCGTAAGAACGATAGACGCGCTCGTGCGCGATTGCCGGCTTTTTGGCAATCAAGCGCGAGACCAGGATAAAGGCGAGCGCTCGCATCACCTCCGGCGGCGCCGCATGAAAGAGATCGGATAGCCGGACATAAACTCGACCCGAACGAATCCTGATTGTGTGGTGCAGGCCGACGTAAGGATAAAATTTGACTTCAATGGGCGGCACGGCACGCCGGTCGAGCTGTCGAAAAGCGTCGGCGAAAACCCGCTTGAGATGAATAGTCGACTGCGCCATGAGCAATTGAAAAGAAGCGGAAAGAAGCTCGAAAACCCTATCCAGCCTTGTTTCGAACCGGTTCATACTATTTAGCACTCGTCGATGTCGTCAAACGACGGCGTCGAAATGTCGCCTAAGTCGTTGACTGAACAGAGAATGCAATCGGCGAAAGCGCGAGGCCCGCGGCGCCGCTGACTTCGGGGCGCGGCTAAACTCAAGGCTTTTAGCAAGTTACGCACTTTCGAGCGGCCAAAGCAGATCTGCATTGTATTCCCGTCCGTGGACGTTCTCTCCTTTGTAAGCAATGGTTTGCGGGTGTTTTGCTGATTCGCTATACTGGCGCTCTCCCGTTATTCTTTTTATTTTCGGGACTCCGGACACTGGCTGATGGCAAATCGCGAACCTAACACCACAACTCAAAGAATTAGTCCTGATCCGCGGGACCAGGCGATTTTGTCTGCCCTGATCGAAGAGCATCTCGTCACCGGCGAGGCCGTTGGGTCGCATACGCTTTCAGAGCGGTTTGCGCATGCGTCGGGCTGGAGCGCGCCGACAATTCGCAACGTTATGAGCCGGCTCGAAGAAGCCGGACTGGTCGAACAACGGCATACCTCGGCCGGCCGGATACCTACCGACCACGGCTATCGCTTTTACGTCGATCACATGCTGAGCAATGCGAAGCTATCCAGGTCGGATCTTGCGGCGATTCAAAAAATCCTTTCCAGCGAACCGGAAGAGACTCGGTTTCAGCCACACCGACTGATGATCAAAGCCTCGCATGCGCTCTCAGCGCTCTCTGAAAACGTCGGCATCGTCGTATCGCCGTCCCTGGCAGAGAATCGCCTGCAACATATCAAGTTCGTGCAGTTGCCGGACAATCGAATTCTGGTAGTCCTGGTGTCGACTTCAAATCTGGTTCACGACAAAGTTATCCATCTGGACGAACAGTTTACTCAGGACGAATTGGAAAGCACGGCGCGCTATTTGAACACGGAATTCAGCGGCAAGAGCCTCCGCACAATCCGGACGGAGATCATTACCCTGATGCAGGAAGAAAAGGCGCTTTACGATCGACTGCTGCGCAATGCGATGCTGTTATGCGAGCGCAGCCTCGAAGGCGAGGAGACCATCGCCGGCGATGTATTCGTCGATGGCGCTTCGAACATTCTGCTCAAACCTGAGTTTGCGGACACCGAAAAGATGCGGGCATTGTTTCGAATGTTCGAAGAAAAGTCTCGATTGGTAAAGATCCTCAATGAATGCATGAGCGCGGAACTGGGAACTGCCGGCCCGGTTAAGGTTGTAATCGGTCGCGAGAATTCTGCGCCCTCGAT
>WNGQ01000771.1_pt1 | contig 50004 bp, 50 predicted proteins | sample 5407661 | NCBI WGS metagenome assembly WNGQ01 (sample SAMN13153382, study PRJNA577476) | soil metagenome | isolation source: 60 cm soil or saprolite under Garry oak tree replicate 2 | place: USA:California | collected 2016-06-15 | reverse complement strand
GTTGGCGGCCCCGATCGCGCGAGTGGTCTCGCTGGCGTCCCCGAGGTGGGAGAGGGCGCGGGCTTCGATGCAGTGCAGCCGCACCATGGCGGTACCTGGTGGCGCCTGCTCTTGGCCGTCACGTGCCAGCGCCAGCGCCTCCAATGGACGGCCAGACCAGTAGGCGATCTGGGCTTGCATCCCGCGAGCCCACGCGCACAGTCCGTTGTGGCCGGTGTGCTTGCCGTAGATCCAGGCGGAGCGTGCCTGTTCGGTGGCGGCGTCGCGGCTACCGAGATCGAAGCTGAGGCTGGCGAGCAGGCCGCAGCTCTGGCCGATCAGTAGGTACAGCTCGTGTTCCTGCTCGGTGCGCCTGGTCCGTCCAAGCAGTTGGAAGCCGAGATCTCGGGCGCGCTTCGCCTCGCCGTAGAGCTGCACCGGTGGAGTTTGCCCATAGGTGCGAGCGACCTGGACGACGTCGTCGTGGAGTTGCTCCAAGCTGGTCGGGTCAAGGCTGTAGGAGGCCACGAATCCAGCGTGTTCGCTCGACTCGCGTGCGGTCATAACGAGTTCCCTCTCAATGTCTTCGGTGTGGGGTGGGCTCGGACCAAGCCGCGTCCTGCTTTCCGATGCGTCAGCGGTCGAACCGGCCGCCGTCTGAGAGCCTGACGGGGCGGTGTCATCGGCCACAACCGCTGGCACGGCCGGCTCGGCGTTCGTCTTGACGGGCGCGATGGCGGAACCGGCATCGGGGTATGGCGGCTCCGACGCTTGCGCGGCCGGCGAGAAGAGCTCACCGACCGGATGCTTGAAGAGGTATTCGAGCACCCGGCAATGGTCGGGATAGGGCTTCGTCTTCAGTGTCCCGGCAAGCCACCGCTCGTACTGGCGTTTGGCGAGAGACAAGCCTCGCAGCCTCGGATCGCGATCCCGGCTGGCCAGCTCGTCGGCGGCGCGTCGGTATTGGGTGGCGAAGGTTTCGTATTTCTGCCAGTGGCGCTGGACCACCAGCACCCTGAGCAGCGTCGGCCTCGCGGACATCACCCACCCCCAGCTTCCACCAATGGGGCATGAGGGTACCTCGGGGGTTGTTGCACCTTCTACTCCATCATCGTGCCGTGCGTCAGATGACCAAAAGAAGACGATAAGAAGACGCTGCTGGGCTTAGTGCCTGCCGCAAGAAGACGGCTTTCAGGCCGTAGCGAGGTCACAAACTTCGCGGGACCCTTCCAACTCTCAATTACTATCAAAGCGGAACGGTGATCGGGTGACAACCACGGGACACAACCAGAACACCGCTGCCTGGGATGACGTGCTGGACGCGCCGGTTCAAGGAATTGTGCGGCCCGGCCACGGGGTAAGTCCTGACCACCACCAGGCTCGCGAAGTTGCTCGGCGTCGTTCATCAAACTGCGGAGGACAATCAGGTCCGGCCTTCAGGCGAGCTGGTTCGAATGATTCAGAGACGCAACGCCAAGGCGGTGCGCTTTTCGGCGTCCTGACGCGGATATGGGGGCGCCGAGCATCAGGCGCTCTATTAGCGTCGCCATCGTCCCCCGGATGGCGACGGCGGGAAGCCACGGACGCGAGCAACGGCGTGACCGTGTCCATGGGCGACTCCTTCCCACAGGGGTGGCCCCTCGGCGACATGGTCGAACCCGGTTCCTGTGTCGCCGAGGAACCTCTATTCCGTTCGAATTGCGACTCGAATAGCGACGTCTCCCCGACGCCTGCGACAGCTCTCGGCACGCATGCCGATCAGTTCGGCATCCCAGGCCCAGGGAGGCGACTCGTTCGGACGCGCCATGGCCACGGCGCCAACGGTCTGTCGGTGCCAGTACCAGCGGGGCGCTCCGCCACCATCAGCGCAGAGCTCGACGCCTTGGAGTGGGCCAACCACAACCTGCGCCGCGCGATCGCCTGCGCCGTCGCCGAGTACCTGCAGCGATCCGCCGCGTACCTGCGTCAGCCTCGCGGCGTGGACGTGCTGGTGCTTGGCGCCGCCCGCACCGCCGAGGTGATCGACGCGCTCGACGTGGGCGCCCACCAGCTTGGCGCCGCCCTGCCCGACGAGGTAGCCGCCAGCGCCAATCGGCTGCGCGAATGGGCCAGGACGCTCAAGCAGCAGACGCAGACGGCATGGGCAGCCGACAAAGACGACGCTGCGTCCGCATCGCCGTTCGCGGAGTCGCCATGACCAGTCTTCGGCGACCGACCGATCCCACCCCAGACGCCGCCGGGATCGATAGGAGCACGCCCAACCCGGCGCGCATCTACGACTGCTTGTTGGGCGGCAAGGACAACTTCCCGGCCGACCGCGCCGCCGCCGAGGAGTTCCTCGCGTGGTGCCGCGGGCAGCGGAGGGCGCCAGGGAGAACCGGGCATCCCTCGGTCGGGCCGTCCGCTACCTCGCTGGCGAGGCCGGGATCTGCCAGTTCCTCGACATCGGCACCGGCATCCCCGCCCAGGGCAACGTTCACGAGGTCGCCCAGAGCATCGCGCCCGACGCCCGGGTGGTCTACGTCGACAACGACCCAGTCGTCCATGTCCCCGCCAACGCGCTGCTGTGTGACGACACCACGACCACCGCCGTTCTGGCCGACCTGCGCGAGCCCGAGCAGATCCTCGGTGATCCCGCTGTCGGCAAGCTGCTCGACTTCGGCCAGCCGCTGGGGCTGCTGCTGGTGGCGGTCCTTCACTTCCTCACCGACCAGGACGACCCGGCCGGGATCGTGGCGCGGCTCCGCGACGCGATGGCGCCCGGCAGCTACCTGGCCATCTCGCACGCCACTGCCGACTTCATCCAGCCGCAGGCATCGGCCACGGTGACCGCGGTCTACGAGCGGGCGAGCGCCCCGCTGGTGTTGCGCAACCGTGACCAGATCGGGCGGTCGCTCGACGGGCTCGAGCTAGTGGCGCCGGGCCTGGTGCAGCCGGCGGCCTGGCGACCAGAGCCGAACGGCGAGGGAGGCACCAGCGCTGGTGCCGGCGGCTTGTATGCCGGGCTTGGCCGCAAATCCTGAGCCGAGATTCAGTCGACCCGGGGAGGTGAGCAGTCATCGATCGAAAGGTCGTCAGCGACTGAGCGAGGGGCTGAGCGCTGGGCATCCCATCCCTCAGCGCGCGCTGCAGCCCGGTTGTTGGGAGCCCGGAGGCGTGCGGGTGAGGTGAGGTCGCCGAGCTTGGGCGCCTCCGGGATCCCCTACATTCCGATTCGGCTGGAGAAGGAGACGAGAGATGGCCGGAACCGACGGGCTTGATTGGCGGCTGGATATCGGCCGGACCCGCAGCCTCGACATCGTGGGCATGCCGCTGCTGGAGCACTACGTGACCACGTTCGATCCTAAGCTGCTGGACGGCATCGACATCCTGTACATCAACCACCTGATCTCCGACTCGCTGATGGTCGCGCGCGGCCTGGTCCGCCTCGGTGCCAGGCTGACCACCATCACCATCCCCTACGGTGGCATCCACGGCCCCGTCCAACACGCCGTCCACCAGGGCTTTAAGCATCTTGGTCCGACGTTTTTGCCGCGCGTGTCGCACCCGGCCGAGTTCCCCGCCGCCATGGCGGTCGCGGTCCGCCGCGCCATCGCCCAGCTCATCGGCGGCCTGCCCGCGTCGGGTGGCTGGATGATCGTGGAAGACGGCGGCTACGCCTTCCCCGTCCTGCACGACGACCCGGCGCTCCAGGCGCATCTGGCCACGTGCCTGGGGGCGGTCGAGCACACCACCCGCGGCAAGCTGAACTACCAGTACCAGGAAACCGACGCCACCCCACAGCGGCCCCGGCACCTGCGCCGCCCAGCGGTCACGATCGCGGGCTCGCAGCTCAAGACCACCCACGAAGGCGGCTTTGTCGCCCAGGCGCTGGTGGACGAATGCGGGGTCCTGTTGCGGAAGGACCACCAGTTCCTGCGGCACCGCCGGGCGGTGGTGGTCGGCCATGGCCGCATCGGCCGCGCCCTCGCCCGCGCCCTGGCAGCCGTCGACGCCGAGGTCGCCGTCGTTGACCCCAACACCACCGCCGCCGAGGTCGCCTATCCGGTGACCACCCTGGCCGAGGCGCTCGACCGCGGGGTGTTCCTGGTCTTCGGCGCCACCGGCATCCCCTCGATGACCCCCGCCGAGCTTAGCGTGTTCCTCAGCGAACAGGACACTGGCCACGACACGCTGTATCTGGCCAGCGCCTCCTCCAAGCAAATCGAGTACTCCCAGCTCATCGCGTTCTTCCAGCAGACCAGGGCCAAACCGGCGCTGCTGCGCGAGGTCGCCGGCCATCCTGGGCGGGTGCTGTGCGAGCTGGACCCCGGCGTGGGGCTGCGCTACCGGGTCGAGTTCGACAATGGGAAGGTCAAGACGGTGGTGCTGCTCGGATGCGGCTACCCGGTGCTGTTCTTCCCGACCGACACCCACGGCGCCCCCAACCGCGCCATGGACCCGGTCATGACCCAGCTCCTGCTGGCGGCCTGCGGGCTGCCCTCCGGCCACACCAGCCTGGACAACCGCGTCTACACCGTCGAGGACCTCCGCGGCCTGGGGCGGGCAACCACTGCCGCAGCGGCGCAGATGCCAACGCCATGGCAGGAGCTGACCGACGAGGCGGGGCTGCTGGTGCGCTGGTGCCAGCTCAACCGGCTCGACCCCGACCGCTACCTCGACCGCATCGGCTTCACCAGGCCAGACGACCGCCGCGCCAAGCCCTCCAGCGCAGCACCGCCGACGCCGGTCGCCATCGCAGCGGGCGCCGGAGGTGGAGGACGCCGGGGATGACGACCACCGTGGTGTGGATCACTGGCCGGGCGGCCACCGGCAAGTCGACCCTGCTCGCCGCCTGCCGTGCCCGCCTACGCGCCGCCGGGCACGAGCCGCTTTGCCTGTGCGACGAGGAGCTGCTGTTCCAGCTCAAACGCGTCGACACCAGCCACGCCCACCACTACCATCCCAACGGCGACGACGGGCGGCGGTTTCTGTTCCGCGACGGCGAACTGTTCGACGAGGGCCTGCGCCGCATCAGCGCCGCCGCCTTGGCCGCGCTCCAGGCCGGCTCGCCCACGTTCGTCCTGGTCGAGCTGGCTCGCGGCACCTCCCAGGCCCAGCCACCGGTCGACCTCTCCTGGCGTCGCGCGCTGGAGTTGATCGACTCGCGCATCTGGCTGTCCTCGCTGGTCTTCCGCCTGGACGCACCGCTCCAGGTCCAGCTTGCGCGTAACCGCCAGCGGACCTCCGACGGCCAGCCCCACACCCCCGAACAGGTCCTTGCCCGCCTGTATCACCACGACGATCCTCACAGCCTTACCCGCGCTGGGATCGTTGTGCATTCGATCCCGTACACCCTCCTACTCAGCCAGGCCGCGAACCTTGTCGTCACGCGGGCCACGTGAGCGGAGTCAGCGGGAATGCGCGCACCGGCCGTCTCGGCCATGTCGCCTTGCGGGACGGTGACGGGGTCTCGGGTTATCCTCCTGCCTCTTCCTCGTCCCTTACGTTTCCGCCAGCCCTGACCAACTCACTCTCGGGAGACCGATGCCATGAGCGACGTCCCGCACCGCCAGCACCCGCCACGGCGGCGGACCGGCCAGACGTTCGCCTTCTCGCTGCTTGATTGCAGGGGCTATGTCACCGTCAACGAGTTCGACGACGGCCGGGTCGGCGAGGTGTTCGTCACCGTGGCCAAGCAGGGCTCCACTCTGGCGGGGCTGTGTGACGCGCTGGCGGTGTCGGTCTCGCTCGGCTTGCAGCACGGCGTCCCCCTGGGCTTGTTCGTCCGCCACCTCACCCACCTGCGGTTCGCGCCTTCTGGCAGCACCGACGACCCCCAGCTCCCGACCGCCGCGTCCCTGGTCGACTACGTGTTCCAGCGGCTGGCGCTCGCGTACTTGCCGTACCAGGATCGCGCGGCGCTTGGCGTACTGACCGCTGGGGAGCGCGCCAGCCGCGACGTTGAGCAATCCGCCGGCCCGGCGCTCGGCGCGTGGACCGGTCCGGTCCGCCAGCGCCCGCCGCGGCGGCGGACGGGCCAGACGTTCACGTTCGAGCTGACGGGCTGCCAGGGATTTGTCACCGCCAACGAGTTCGACGACGGCCGACTCGGTGAGGTGTTCATCACCGTGGCCAAGCAGGGCTCCACCCTGGCGGGGCTGTGTGACGCGCTGGCGGTTGCGGTCTCGCTGGGCTTGCAGCACGGCGTCCCCCTGGCCCTGTTCGTCCGCCACCTAGCCCACACTCGCTTCGCGCCCTCAGGCCGTACTGACGATCCCGAGCTTCCGACCGCCACGTCCTTGGTCGACTACGTGTTCCATCGGCTGGCGGTCGCGTACCTACCCGAGCAAGATCGCGCGGAGATCCTGGCTGCAGACGACCGCAGGAATGCTATCGAGGCAGGACTCCGCGCGCTGGCGGGAACGCCCGCCCTCGCCGACACTATCGCTTCGCGCGTGGCGGGCGGACCGGGGTAGGGGGGATTTGCGCCAGGCGATGAAGGCGCCGACCATTCGGTTCGAATAGCGACGGAGGGTGCAGCGCAATGGTCGGCCGCAGGTGACCACTGCGCTGTCTCACGGTTCAACGATCCGTTCTGAGTCCCGGGCAAGGAGTTGCAAGAACAGCTCGGTGAGCGCGTCGACCGCCTCTTGCTCGTGTTCAGGATCCAGTGGTACGAACTTCGGCGGTTTCAAGACCACCGAGGACGGGCGCCGCCCACCTGGATGACGACAGTCGGACCGCTTCGGCGGGTGACGGCGAGATGCGACCAACGGCAGCCTCCGTCCAGACGGCAACCAGGCGAGGGAAGCCATGGGGGCTCCCATAATCGACCTGCCACCGCAGATGCCGGTTTGCGACAGTCACGGGTTGACTGCCGATCCGTCACAAGAACCGACATACCCGCACTGCGGGAGATTGGTTCCACAAACACTTCGCAAACACTTGACAAACAGACGCCGTGTGCATCTCGCCCGATGCTTGACAGGCTAGCCTCGGTTGATCCATGACAACTATCGATCATCACCAGCCGAGTTGCATCGCCGAGTGACGCTCATTGGCACCGCCGCTACGGCGAGCTGGCTTGAGCATCTCCGTCCATGGCGACAACTCCGGCAGCGCGCCAATCGAACCCCTCAGGCCAGCCAGTCGACTTGTCAGCAAACGCCCTCTCTAGGTGCGTATCGCGGAGGTCCGCCCCCTCTAGGTGCGCGCCATGGAGGATCGCGCCCTCTAGGTGCGCGCCGACGAGGCTCGCACTATTCAGATGCCCTATATCCGCAATCCCCCAAAGCGCACGGCCGAAGTCCACCCTCTCCAGGGTGTGCGGTGCCCAGGTTTGCGTTGTCAAGCCACGCTCCCCGCAGATCCGCGTCCTTCAAATCTGCGCTGTAGAGGTTTGTCCCCTCTAGATCTGCACTGCGCATGTCTGCCCCCTGCAGGTGCGCGTCGCGAAGGGCCGCCCTCTGCAAGTGTGCACGCCTGAGGTTTCCCTTCTCCAGGTTCGCGTTGGCAAGATATGCCCCCTCCAGGTGGGCCTCTGCAAGATGCACTTTCTCTAGATGTGCGCCGTCAAGGGCCGCCTCTTCCAGATGTCCTCTGATAAGGGTCGCCCCCTCCAGGTGCGCCTCACAGAGGTCCGTTCCTTCCAGGTGCACAACGCGCATATCTGCCCCCTCCAGGTGCTCGCCATGGAGAGCTACCCGCTCCAGGTGCGCGCCGAAGAGGCGTACGCGCCTGAGATCGACCGGGCCTAGGTCGAGATGGCCGACCCGACCATCTGGGCGGGCGAAGCTGCCACGGCCAAGAACCGTCATGCACGCCTGCACGTCCGGCGCCCGCACCTGCAACTCCGGCATCTGCTCGATCGGTGCCGTTGCGACGTACTGGCCGGGCAGCTGCGGCGGCCAGGGGGCATGGCTGCGGACGAACGCGGTCAGGATCTCCCCGATCGTTGGTCGGTCGACGGGCGAGTCGCGGGCGATCCGCTCCAGCGCATAGATCCCGCCAAGCCGCACATCTATCTGGGCATGGCCGAGTTGGTCGATTGCCCGGGTAAATCGCTCGGTGATCTGCCCCTGCCAATCCAGCTCGTGCCGCTCTTTGGCCGCTGTCAAGGCATGCTTAAGCTGTTGGCGGCCGAGCTGAAGCTGCTCTTGGGTCGTCGCCGTGGTCTGGACGAGCTGGCGGCGGCTGAGCTGAAGCTGCCGGTAGGCGACATAGGCCCCCACCAACAGCACCACCCCGCCAAGCCCCTGCAACAGGGTCGTGCGGACCTCGTTTTGGGCTTTGAGCCCCTCAAGTGAGTGGTCATGGACAAACCACGGTGGCGCTGCCACGAGGACCACCCATAGCAGCCCACCTACGCCGACGACAGCGCCCGCCAGCAGTATCCGTCCAGGTGTCACCGCGAGGCGTCGGAGGATACGTCGTCGTGGTTGCATGAGCAGATTGTCGCACTCGCTGCGTCGACCGGGACGAGCCGGCTTGGCGTTGAGTCAATCTGGCGTGTCAAGAATCAGCCCGAAGTCAATGTGACAAGCATCAGGCGAGACAACACAACAAACAGACGCCGTTGGTCACCAAGAGTTCACGCAGCGTCACCAAAGGTAGTGTTTGCGCTGGTCAGAGGCTGAATGTCGGTCCCTTGGCCAGAGGCGTGGTGTTCGTATTGTGGGAAGTCGAGTCCACTCGCAAACAGATTGCAAACACTCGGCAAACAGACGCGCTCGGTCACGCTCGGTCACCAATAGTTCACTGAGTGTGACCACCACTAGGCAACAGTGCCAACCGGTCGGGTTGACGGTGTGCCGCGTTCTCGTGTCGGGGGATCATCCCGGGGTTCGGCCATAGCTCACCGGAAGTCCGAAGTCCACCGGACACTCAGAGTTCCCACCCGAAACAGATCGACCGGGTACTCGGGCCCTCGCGCTCATAGAAGCGATGGGCTTCGACTCTCGCCTCTGCGGAGTCAAGCTCCAAATGCGTGGCGCCGCGCTCGCGCGCCCAGGCCTTCACTGCATCGAGCAGGCCCTTGCCGATCCCGAGCGACCGCCGCTCCGGATCGACCATGAGGTCTTCCACCCAAGCCCGCCGTCCGAACCGTACCGACTCGATGTCGAGGTAGACGGTGCACACCCCGACCACGCGATCATCCTCGCGAGCCACCAACACGGCCGAACCATCGGCGCCGCACACACGCGCCAGCGCGGTCGCGGCGCGCTCGGGATTCCACCTCGGTGGTCGGGACCCCGGAGATGCAAACAGCCATTCATACGTGAAAGCGAGCCCCTTGGCTTCACTCTCGGATGCCGGCCCGATCCGCACACGCGCGTTACTGCTCATCGTCACCTTCCTTCGAAGTGCAAGTGGACTTCCCCTGGTGGTAGAACACCTCCGATAAGTCGGCGTGAGCGGCCAGGGCATCACAAACCACCGGAGCTGTCGATGTCGAACGTCGAGGTCGCCCGCGCCATCTTCGACAGCTACCGTCGCCAGGACCGCGCGGCGGCCGAGCGGCTGCTCGCCGACCAGTTCGTCTTCACCAGCCCGCAAGACGACCACATCGACAGGGCCACGTTCTTTGCCCGGTGCTTCCCGACCGCCGACCGCTTCAGCTCGCTGGAACTCCTCCACGTCGTGCCGGCCGGCGAGCAGGACGTGTTCGTCATGTACGAGTACGAGCTGAAGACCGGCGGACGCTACCGCAACGGCGAGCTACTCACCATCCACGCCGGCCGGGTCATTGAGACCCAGGTGTTTTTCGGCGGCCAGGTCCGCTGACTCCAACCGAAGCCGATCGGCCAGCACCCCGGCTCCTCGCCACTCAACACCTGCGGCGGGCCCGGGGCGCGGTCCACCGGTGCTGAGCTGTCAGGGGCGCCCAACGCTGCGGGTGGAGGTATGCGGCCTCCTTGGTCCGTGTCCAGCGCCGAAGGTGCCGCTGACGGCGCCGTAGACCCTGGCCTCGACGCGTGCGCGCGCCCCGGTATAGCGCAGGAACACAACGTCCAGTGACGCTTGTGGGTGTTGATGTCGGTGACATCCTCACGAGAACCGGCATGCGGCCCTGCGGAAGATCGATTCACAAACAGCTCGCAAACGGACACCTTGGGTCACCAAGGGTTCACTGACCGTGGCTAAGTCCGGCCGCTACTGGCCGTCTCGCGGACCCTGATCGTTCGACTTGTCGGCTGCTGCGTTCGCATCTGCGAACTACAAGACGACGCGCACGATCCGATCCGTGGTCTGTCCGCCGGCCCGCTCAGCGGCGGCGGGCGGTGACGATCCAGGCCCGCGAGTCGAACCAGATACCGTCGCCACTCGCGTGCGCGGCGAGCGTCTCGCGCAGCCGCGCAAGCGCGCGCTCCGCGGCGATGGGATCCAGCCGCTTCAGCACGTCGTTCGTGCACGTGAAGCTGCGGACCCAGTCGAGCGCGGTGGCGACGTCCGGACCGTAGAAGACGGGCTCATGTACATCGGTGAAGGTGACGTCGGCAAATCCCGCAGCGTCCAGGACCCCCTCCACAGTCGTCGGATTGGCGAGCGAGAACGGGTCTGGCCCCTCGGGAGCGACCGCCACCGATCCCTCGAACCCTTCGAGGGACCGGTGGATCGCGACCTCCCACTCGTTGCGCTCGTGGCCCTGCCAGACCATCATCACCAAGCGCCCGGCCGGGCGCAATGCCCGCCAGATGTTGGCGAACGCCGCGACCGGGTCGTCGAAGAACATCGTGCCGAACCTGCTGATGGTGAGGTCGAAATGCTTTGGTGGAAAGGGGTGGACCTGCGCGTCGGTCCGCTCGAAGGTGACGTTGTGTAGCCCCTCTGCCTGGGCGAACTCGCGGGCACGATCGATCATCTGCGCGGACAGGTCGACCCCGAGCCCACTGCCGGCGGTGGCCATGCGCGCGGCCTCCCGGGTCGTCTGCCCGGTCCCACAGCCGACGTCGAGGACGTGGTCGTGACGCCGGACGCTACAAGCCTGGCGCAGCACCTCGTTGTACAGCCGCAGCTCGGTGTCGTAGTCGACCGGACTCGGCCGGTTTGCGGTTGCGGGCCGGTGTTGCACGCCAGGCCGGTCAAGAGCGCCGGGCTCGCCTGTGTGTTGGTGGTCTGCCTCCATCACGGGTAGCACCCGCCCTTCACTCGGTCAGGGACATCCACGTGGCACCGCGGGTCCGACCCGCATTGTCGACCGGATATGGTCTGGACATGCTGTCAGGGCCCGGCTTCGATCACCGCACGGATCTCGGGCTCCGGGGGTTGCGGCTCGATGCTGGTGAGCGCCCATGTCGCTCCAGCGGCCTCCCACGCGTGAACGTCAGCTCCCGGGGGCACCTCCACGACCAGGTCGAAGGGATCATCGCTCCCGGCGCGTGCTTGCTGGACTTCTTCTGCGAGTTCGGCAAGCCCTTCCGGTCCGGGGAGATCGATCGGGAACAGCCCGTCCCATCGGATCGCGCGTCGGACCGGCCTCCGATTGGGCCAGCTTGCCGCGACCCAGACGGGAATCCGCGGGCTCTGCACCGGCAGCGGCCTGAAGTCCCCGCTCCAGAATCCGCCGAGCTGTTCCAGGCTCTCATCCAGCAGGCGTCCGCGCTCGCGTGGGTCGATGGCCTCTCCGAACGGCTCAAGGTCGTCGGCGTTGCCGAGCCCGACGCCCAGCGTGAGGCGCCCGCCGCTTAGGTGGTCCAGCGTGACCGTCTCCCGTGCGACCTTCTGTACGCGCCTGCGGGACAGGGGGGTGATCATCGGACCGAGTCGAAGGGTGCCCGTCACGGAGGCGATGGCGCTGAGCGCCACCCATGGGTCGGCCACGGCGCGTTCCCGAGGCGGATAGGCGATCCGATCCCAGAGGAACAAGCCGTCCCAGCCGACGGACTCCGCAACCCTCGCGAGGTCGGCCAGGAGCCGCGAATTCGCCAACTCGTCGAACGGTGCCAAGTAGAGTCCGCGCTTCATGATTCGTCGCCGCCTGGGAGCATCTCGCCGCAGAGATCCGCGGATCCACTGTACGTGCCCGGGGTCATTCGAGGAGCTCCGAGTCGTACCAGCCGTCAAAGGTCGTGACGAACAAGGAGGTCGGCTCAACCAGCAGTTCGCAACGCTCCACCAAACAGACGCCGTTGGTCGCCAACCCCTCACACTGCGTCACCAACGGTGGTGTTGGTGCTGGTCAGAGGCGCAGCGCCGGTCCCTTGACCAGGGGCATGGTGTTCGTATTGTGGGATGTCAAGTCCACCAAAGTTCTCATTGCGCGAACACCACTGTTGGCGCCAACAGCGCTGGTCAGTGTTGGGACGCGGAAGAACGGCCGGATCGTGTGCCGGTCCTCCACCACGATATGGGACACCAGGGTCCGCAGCAGCGCCTTGCGGGTCTGTGCACTGCCGGCGGCGAAGCTTCACGGATGCGTCTACGAAGCGCGGCCAACCCCGCCGGGTCAGGGCGGCGCGGCCGTTCAGGAAGCCTTTGGGGCGTCGTCGTTTGCGCGCCTGGCATGTTTGTTCGCGTGCGTGGGCATACGTGCCATACAGGACCCGTGCGGGACAGGGAGGCAGCGATGACGCGCATCGGATCGGCACTGGTCATCATCTGGCTGATTATCGGCGTGGCCGCGGCGGCGCAGCGCCACTACCTCGACAACTCACGGCCGAGCTGCGCCAAGGTCGGGACGGTCGCGGCCACGGTCGTCGCCGGGCCGTTGAACTACATCGGGGTCAACCCGAAGATCAAATGCCGCACCCCGCAGCCGTCGAAGTGACGGCTGCGGGGTCGGTCGCTCCTCCTCAGGGTCCGGCCACCATGCCAGACAGGATGGTCGACTGGAGCAGCACCAGGACGCACATCAGCAGCAGGAACAGCAGGCTCCAGCCGAGCACCTTGCGGAACAGGTCGCCCTCGTCACCGGCGAGGCCGACCGCGCTGGCGCCGATCGCTAGGTTCTGCGGCGAGATCATCTTGCCGAGCACGCCGCCGGAGCTGTTCGCCGCCGCCAGCAGCGTCGGCGACAGGCCAGCCTGGTGCGCCGCGGTCACCTGCAGCAGGCCGAACAGCGAGTTCGACGAGGTGTCCGAGCCGCTCACCGCGACCCCGAGCCAGCCGAGGATCGGCGACAGGAAGGCGAAGAACCCGCCCGCACCAGCCATCCACTGGCCAAGGGTGACCGTCTGGCCGGAGAGGTTCATCACGAACGCCAGCGCCAGCACCGTCAGGACCGTGAGGATCGCCCACTTGAGCTGGTTGAGGGTGCGGCCGTAGGCGCGCAGCGCCGCCGGGACCCCCACCCGCAGCACCGGCATGCTGAGGATTCCCGAGATGAGCAGCAGGGTGCCGGCGCCGAGCATCCAGTCGAGCTTGTAGGTCGCGGCGGCGATCGGCTTGCCCTTGGCGTTGACCACATGCAGCCCCGGCCAGCTGAACTTCGCCGTCACCTGGTCGAGCGCGTGCTTCACCGGCCCCCACTGAGCGAGCGAGAAGACCACGATGATGATCACGTAGGGTAGGTAGGCCCGCAGCACCTCCCCCGGCGGGTCGCGCCGCACCACCCGGGCCCGCTGGCGCTCCACGAAGGCGGGGTCGTCGGCCGAGCCGCCCGCGACCGCGGGGCGGCCGAACCGCGGCGGCTCCTGCCCGGCGCCGGCGAGCGGCTCGACGGGCCGCCAGACCCGCAGCAGCAGCATCACCGCGCCAGCCGAGAACAGCGCGGCGAAGATGTCGGTGAGCTGCACCGAGATGTAGTTGGAGGCGACGAACTGCGCCAGCGCGAAGGCGAGCCCACAGGTCATCGCCGCCGGCCAGACCTGCCGCACGCCGCGGCGGCCGTCGATCATGAACACCAGCGCCAGCGGCACGAACAGCGCCAGGATGGGCGTCTGGCGTCCCACCATGCTGCCGAGGTCGTGCACCGGCAGCGACGAGACCTGCCCCAGGGTGATGATCGGGACGGCGATCGCGCCGAACGCCACCGGTGCCGTGTTGGCCACCAGCGCGACCGAGGCCGCCTTGAGCGGCCGCAGGCCGAGCGCGATCAGCATCACCGAGGTGATCGCCACCGGCGTGCCGAACCCGGCCAGCGCCTCCAGCAGGGCCCCGAAGCAGAACGCCACGATGATCGCCTGGATCCGCTGGTCGTCGGAGACCGAGCTGAACGAGCGCCCGAGGATCTCGAAGTGGCCGCTCTCGCGGGTCATGTTGTAGATCCAGATCGCGTTGATCACGATCCACATGATCGGGTAGAAGCCGAACGCCGCCCCCTCGGCCGCCGAGTCGAGCGCCTGCCCGACCGGCATGCTGTAGACGACGGTCGCGACCACCAGCGACACGCCCAGCGCCACCAGCGCCGCCCAGTGCGCCTTCATGCGCACGCCGCCGAGCAGCACGAACAGCACCAGCAGCGCCAGCGCCGCGAAGATCGACGAGACCCCGAGCGAATGCGCTACCGGATCGTAGACCTGCTGGTACATCTCCAGCCTCCTCATCGTGGCCGCCCGTCGCGGCATTCATGACCAGCACAAGCAGCGCTAAACGCGCACAGCACGGCATACCGTATACCGTATTAGCGCAAGGGAGCGGCGTCTACCAACGGCTCATACCAACGCCCGCATGTCCAGTGTGTTCGAGCTGTGTTGGCCGCGTTTTCTAATAGGTGTTGGTGCTGGTCAGAGGCGGATTGTTGATCCTTCAATGGGAAGTGGGGCATGCGAACTCGCTTGGACGCGTTGATCGGGAACGCGGTCAAGTCCACCGTTCGCAGGATCGGCATACCGGGGCTAACTGATCAAGATTGTTTGATCGATTGAGCTTGTTTGATGTATCGTGCTCGCGCATGGACGTGACGATCTCCCGCTCCCGCCGGGATCTCTCCCCGCCGAGCTTTCTGCAGCTCGCCGGGCATCCACTGCGATGGCGGCTGCTGTATGAGCTGGCCCGCAGCGACCGCCAAGTCCGCGAGCTCACCGGCCTGCTCGGGCGACCGCAGAGTCTCGTCTCCTACCACCTCGGCCAGCTCCGCTCTGGCCGGCTGGTGTCGATGCGCCGCAGCGCGGCCGACCGGCGCGACGCCTACTACAGCCTCGACCTCGCTCGCTGCGGTGAGCTGCTCACCGCGACCGGCGCGGCGCTGCATCCCGGTCTGCGGCTCCTCCCGCCATCGCCGCCGCCGTGGCACGCCGAGCGCGACCGGCAGTCACCCTCGCCTTCGACTCCTGTCGCCACGCGCGCTCGGGTGCTGTTTTTGTGCACCGGTAACAGCGCTCGTTCGCAGATGGCCGAGGCGCTGCTGGAGCATCTGGCCGGCGACATTGTCGAGGCCTGCAGCGCCGGCAGTCACCCCAAGCCCCTCCACCCGAACGCCGTGCGGGCCATGCGCGAGCACGGCGTCGATCTGGGCGGCCGGCGCTCCAAGCATCTGCGCGAGTTCGCCGGGCAGCGCTTCGACTGCGTGATCAGCCTGTGCGACCGTGTCCGTGAGATCTGCCCCGACTTCCCCGGCCACCCTGAACGAATCCACTGGAGCATCCCCGACCCAGCCCAAGGCGGCGACGGCGACAGCGACGAGGAGACCTACCCGGCCTTCCAGGCCACCGCGGTCGAGGTGGCGGCGCGCATCCGCTTCCTCCTCCACCTCATCCTCATCGAGCACACGTCGAGCACACGCCGCCAATTCAGGAGGTGAACCGAACGTGCCTGAACCTATGGCCAACGTCCGCTACATGGTCGACGATGTCGACCGCGCCGTCGACTTCTATGTCCGCCACTTCGGCTTTACCGTGCGCACCAGCGCAGCGCCCGCCTTCGCCGACGTCACCCGCGGCAACCTGCGGCTGCTTCTGAGCGGACCAGCCAGCTCGGCCGGGCGACCCATGCCCGATGGGCGCCAGCCCAGCCCAGGCGGCTGGAACCGGATCGAGTTGATCGTCGACGACCTCACGACCGAGGTCGAGCGGCTCCGCGCCGCCGGGCTGTCGTTCCGCAACGACATCGTCACCGGCCCCGGCGGCTCGCAGATCCTGCTCGACGACCCCGCCGGCAACCCCATCGAGCTGTTCCAACCCGCCACGTCGTAGCGTCATCGGCTGATCGCCAATGCAGCAGCGACCGGGTCTTCTCGCCGTGCTGCGGGCGTGGGGCCGGATCGGCTGCATCGGCTTCGGCGGACCGCCGACCCACATCGTGCTGCTGCGCGAGCTGTGCGTCGAGCAGAAGCGCTGGCTGGAACCCCGGGAGTTCGAGGATGCCGTCGCCGCTTGCAATCTGCTCCCCGGACCGGCCTCCACCCAGCTCGCGATCTATTGCGCTTGGCGGGTCCGGGGGCGTGCCGGTGCATTCGTCGGCGGCCTTGCGTTCATCGTGCCCGGCCTGCTGCTGATCCTCGTGCTAGCCGCGCTGCTGCTCGCCGGATCGCCGCCCGGATGGGTGAAGGGCGCCGGCGCCGGTGCGGGCGCAGCCGTCGCTGCGGTCGCCGTCCAGGCAGGCTGGAATCTGATCCCGGCCAGCTGGGTCCGCGCGCAGCGCACCAGCCGGGTTCGCTGGCTGCTCTACCTTGCCGCCGGTGCGACCGCGGCCGCGACCCTCGGCCCCTGGCTGGTGCTGGTCCTCTTGGCCTGCGGCGGCATCGAGCTGGTGGCGCGGCGCAGCACCCGTAGCAGCGCCGGCGTTTGCGCCGTCGTGCCCATCCCGTTGCTCGTCGGCATTGGCGCCGCGGTCGGTGGTGGCGTTCTGCTGTCCCTCGGCTGGGTCGCGTTCAAGGTCGGGGCGCTCTCCTATGGCGGCGGCTTCGTGATCGTCCCGCTGATGCAGGCCGACGCCGTCGGGCACTACCACTGGCTGACCGGCGGACAGTTCCTGAACGCGGTCGCGCTCGGCCATCGCCTTCGCACCCTCGTTCGCGTTCATCTTGCTCGGCGGAAGCCGGTTCGACCGGCTCCGCAGCGACCAGCGGGTGCGCGCCATTCTCGACGGCGCGGGCCCGGCGGCGATCGGCGCGATCCTGGGCTCCGCGATCCCACTCGGGCGTGCGCTCGCCCAGCCCTGGCAGTACGCGGTCCTCGCCGGCGCCGCCGCGCTCTTGCTGCTGCTCCGCCGCGGGGTGGTACCGACCCTGCTGGTCGCCGCCGCGGTCGGGGCGCTGGTCGCGCTCGTCGGTGGGCCGCTGCCACACTGACCACCGAACCACCATCGAAGCTCAGCCCCAGACCGCTTCCTGCTGGCATGCTGACGCCAACATCGGCTCCAGCAGCCACGAGTTCCAGGTCAATTCACAAGGCGTCGTGTGCTTTGAGTGCGGTCATGGCGTTGCGGAGCCGGGCTGCGCGGGTTGTAGCGGTGCGGGCGGTCTCGAGGTTGAGGATCACGGCGTACTGCTGGGTCTTGCTGAGCGCATCGAACGCCTGCGCCGCCTGCGGGCTCGCCGCCAGGGCGGCGGCGAGGTCGGGTGGGATGGTGGCGTTGCGCTGCGACTGGTAGGCGGCGGCCCACCTGCCGTCGGCCTTCGCGGATGCGACCTCGGCCAGGCCAGGCGGTCGCATCCGCCCGGCCGCGAGCAGCTCCTCGACCTTGGCCACATTGACCTGCGACCAGCGGCTACCTGGCCGGCGGGGCACGTACTTTTGCAGGTAGTAGGTCTCGTCGTAGGGCTTGCGCTGGCCGGAGATCCAGCCGTAGCAGAGGCCGAGGTCGACCGCCTCCTCAGCGGTCAACGACGAGACGCCCGATCCCTTCTTGGCGAGCTTTAACCACACACCAGCCCGCAGATCGACATGGGCGTCCAGCCACGCCTCGAACGCCGCGGCGTCGCGGAACACGATCACCGCGGCCTTGGCCTCGTTGGCCTCGTTGGCGGCAGGCTTGGTCGACACGCGTGACTCCTCCGGCCTACGGTCGGAGCGGGGCGCCTGCTGCGCTCATCCGCGGTTGCTCAGGATGTCGAGGTAGTGGCGGTTGTACATGATGCCCACGACGTTGCCGAAGGGGTCGACGACCGAGGCGGTGACAAACCCGGGGCCGCGCTCGGTGAGCGCTTGGAGTTGCTTGGCGCCCAGCGAGACCAGCCGGTCCAGGGTTGCGGCCACGTCGTCGACGTGCCAGTAGACGACCGCCCCGCCAGGGCCTGCAGCAGCGCCTGCGGCAAGCTCGGGCGGGGCGAAGCGCCGGTCGATGATGCCCAGCTCGTGCTGGTAGTCGCCGATGCGGAACTCGACGTAGCCCGGCCCGCGCCCGGCGGCTTCGCTGGTGAAGTACGGTTGGACGCCCAGCAGCTCGGCATACCAGCGGGTCGCCGCCGCCAAGTCGTCGGCCCACAGGTTCATGGTGCTGATGCCACGCAGCATGATGACTTCCTCTCGTTCCGCACTCGTGATCGGGTTCGGCGAAGATACCCGCATCGACGAGAACACCGAGCCGGCAAGGCGATCAGCCTCGGCCATCGCGTCCGCGCCGAGGGCCTCTCGGGTGAGCCGCACGCCAAGATCGCCAGTGGTGGCGGGACTTGGTGGTTGCAGGACGCCTTTTCCTAGCGGCCATCCAGGAGGGGTTGGTGAGGATCCCAGGTGGTGCCGTCACGTTCGTCCCGGCGTTTGCGGGCGATGGCCGAAACAGCTTCCAGAACAACGCGATTGGCCAGGGCAGCCGTGATGTCGGCGTGGTCGTAGGGCGGGCTGACCTCGACGACGTCGATGCCGACAACCGGGAGCTCCAGGCAGACTCGGCGGACCGAGTCGAGGAGTTCGCGGGCGGACAGGCCGCCCGGCTCGGGGGTGCCGGTGCCGGGCGCGTGACTGGGGTCGCAGACGTCGATGTCGACGGAGAGAAAGACCCCGTCGCATTCATCGGTCGCGACGGTGAATGCCTCGGTCAGACACTCAGTCAGGCCGCGAGTGACGATCTCGGCCATTTCGTAGGACCGCATGTTCTTCTCGGCCATCCATTGGAGGGTTTCCGGGCCAGGCCAGTAGCCTCTCAGTCCGATTTGGAGGAAGCGATCGCCGCGCAGCGCGCCGGACTCGATAAGGCGGCGCATGGGAGCGCCATGACCCCAGAGGGAGCCGAACTCTATGTCCCCGGTATCGGCGTGCGCGTCGAAGTGGATCATCGAGACTCGGCCCGCACCAAGGACATCGGCCACGCCTGACGCGTCGGCGAACGCGATGGCGTGGTCGCCGCCGAGGATGAGCGGGATGGCGCCGGTGGTCGTGATTTTGGCGACCGCGGCACGGAGGTCGATGAGGGATTTAGCGGCGTCGCCTGAGAACATCTCGACGTCCCCGGCGTCGTAGACCCTGAGGTCCTGCAAGCCGTCGGTGCGCAGAGCGAGGCTGGGGCGGGAGCCGTCGTGGCCCAGGTAGTCGGTTGTGCGGATGGCATGGGGACCGAAGCGGGCTCCCGGGCGATGCGTGGTACCGCCATCGAACGGGGCGCCGAGGAGGATCACATCGGCGCCCACAGAGGTCTCTGGGTCGTTATGGTCACAGGGGGATACGCCAAGGAAGGTGACGTCAGGGCCGTACTGGGTTCCATAGCGCGCCATAACGCCCATCCTACCGTTCTGAGGATGTCCTCCACCGACGAGATCCCGCGCACCGGCTCAGGCAAGATCATGCGCCACCGCCTCCGCGACCAACTCCCCAGCGGCTGAGCTTGTGATCGAAGCCGACGAACGGCTCGTCGGCGGCGGCACTAGTCATGGGTGACACGTAGCACGACCTTGCCGCGCTTGCCTGATGCCATGCTGCGCTCGAACGCCGCGCGCGCGTCGGCGAGCGGGAACACCGAGTCGATCGCGGGCCGTAGCCTCCCGCCGTCGACCAGGGTGGCCAGCTCGACGAGCTGCTCGCGGCTGGGCTCGACGACGAAGTACGTGGCCGTGACCGTCTCGCTGACGGTCGCCGGAGGCTCCTCGGCGACCGACACGAGCCTGCCGCCCTCGTGCAGGACGGCCGCTGACCGAGCGAGCGTGTCCCCGCCGACGGTGTCGAAGACGAGATCGACCGGCTCGACGGTTTCGTCGAAGCGAGTGGTGGCGCGGTCGAGCACCTCATGGGCTCCGAGCTCGCGTGCCCTGTCGACGCCGGCGCCCGATGCGGTGGCGATGACGTACGCGCCGCGCCAGCGCGCGAGCTGCGTCGCGAAGTGCCCGACCCCGCCGGCAGCACCATGGATCAGCACCCGCTCGCCTTCCTGGAGCCCGCCGTGGTCGAACAGCCCCTGCCAGGCGCTCAGCGCGGCAAGCGGGATCGCCGCGCTCTCGACGTGACCGAGCGTTCGCGGCTTCGGCGCGAGGATCCTTGCGGGGACGACTGTGTACTCGGCGGCGGCGCCGTCGCGGTCGAAGCCGGTGAGCGCGTACACCGCCTCGCCGACCTGGACATCGGCCACGTCGGCGGCAACCGCCACGACGACCCCGGAGAGCTCGTACGACGGGATTGCGGGAAGACGGTCGATGGGCCAGTCGAGCTCGTCCCGGGTGATCGCGGCGGCGTGGACGCCGACGAGCGCCTCACCCGGCCGTGGCCGCGGGATCTCGATCTGCTCGACGGCAAGCTCGGCGGGGCCGCCGGGCGCGTGCAGGCGGACCGCAGGCATCGTCCGGGTGCTGGTCGGCGCATCGGCCGGTCCTTCAGTGGTCACTGGGCGCCCCCATTTTCCTTACGAGAAAGAAACTTGCTAGGAAGAATCTAGCAGGGAAGTATGCTTGTGTGCATGGCTGAACGACCTCCTGATCACGTCGACCGGATCCTGGCGCAGTGGCGGCGCGAGCGTCCCGACCTGAACGTCGCGCCGCTGGGCGTCCTCGGTCGTCTCTTCCGGGCAGCGCACCTCGGCGACGCGGCCCTCGCAGAGGGAATCGCGCAGCACAACCTGCAGACCGGCTGGTTCGACCTGCTCGCCGCGCTGCGTCGCGCCGGCGAGCCCTACGAGCTCAACCCGACCCGGCTGATGCGCGCGACGATGCTGTCCTCGGGCGGCGTGACGAAGCGCCTCGACCGGCTCGTCGAGGCCGGCCTCGTGGAGCGCAGGCCTGATCCCACCGACCGTCGCGGCACGCTCGTCAGGCTGACACGAAAAGGAAAAATGGTAATCGACAAGGCCGTCGAAGCGCACGTCGCCAACGAGGAGCGCCTGCTTCGCTCGCTCAAGCCGGCCGACCGGCGCACCCTAGACAACCTGCTCCGAATGCTTTTGGCCGGCCTTGAGGGTTCAAAAGACCCCGACTAGCGAACAGACTGGTCACCAGCACCTCACTGTCCGCCCTTGGTGGCATCCTGTTCGGCATGACTGGATCAGACCCGAAGACAGATCTCCGGCGCTACCTCCAGGCTGGCCGGGAGGCCTTGCTGTGGAAGCTGGACGGGCTCTCGGAGTACGACGTCCGCCGCCCGATGGTGCCAACCGGCACCAACCTGCTGGGACTCGTCAAGCACGTGGCCAGCGTCGAAGCAGGGTACTTTGGTGCGACATTCGGCCGGCCGTTCGGCGAGCCGCTGCCGTGGTTCGACGACGGCGCCGAACCAAACGCCGACATGTGGGCCACTGCCGAGGAGTCGCGGCAGCAGATCATTGGCCTGTATCACCGTGTCTGGGTGCACTCGGACGCCACGATCAACGCGCTGCCGTTGGATGCAATCGGCCACGTTCCGTGGTGGCCGCCGGACCGTAACGAGGTCACGCTGCACCGGATCCTGGTGCATATGATCGCCGAGACCGACCGGCACGCTGGCCACGCCGACATCGTCCGGGAACTCATCGACGGGGTCGCTGGGCTGCGAGAGGACAACGACAATATGGCGCCGGGCGACCGGGCCTGGTGGGAGAGCTATCGCAGTCGCTTGGAACGTGTCGCCAAGGAGGCTGGCTCAGCCTGAGGCGGACAGCGCATGTCGAGGAGTTGGTCAGACTTCGAGCCTGAGCTGACCGGATCCTCCCCGGACCAATCCCGGTGCTTGATTTCTTGGAGCGGGGACTGGGAGTGGGAAGAGGTCGGAGACCGCGTCCAGGGTTGTCGCGCCTCGATCGGCAAGCAGGGTGTTGCCGCCTGCGGCGCCGGCACCTGTCCAGATGAGGACTGGTGTGGTGGAGCGGCGAAGCGCTTCGGTGGCACCCGCCCAGGTGCCGCCCTTCTCGGCGTCGGCGGCGACCACGAGGGCGGCTCGTGACAGGGCATAGATGAGCTTGTTCCGCCCCATGGCGTTGGCCACGTTGAATCCCGCGGTTGGCTTGTAGGGGGTGCAGAGGCACAGGCGTCCGTCACTCACCGCCCGGCGCGCGTCAGGGTCACGTGTCATCCGGACAAGAGAGTCAGCAAGGACGCCGACGGCCTTGCCGCTAGCATCGAGGGCCGCCCCCATCGCCAGCTGGTCGACGCCCTTGGCCGCGCCTGACACGACCCCGAACCGCTGGTTCACCGCTTCCACCGCAGCGGTCTGGGCTACCTTGGCGGCGGCATCGCCGATCTCCCGGGAGCCGACGATCGCAAGCAGGTCGGTGCTGAGCAGCGAAGGGTCGCCAACGGCATAGAGGAGCGGCGGGGCGTTCCAGCCAAGCCGAGTGATCAGCGCCTGCGGGTAGTCGTCGTCGACCGCTGCGATCACGCGAAGACCTGACTGCTCGGCTTCATCGAGCTGGAACGCGAACGAGGTCGCGCTGTCAAGCAGTCGCACCAGGCGGTCGGCCAGCGCCGTATCGACCCCCCATGTGCGAGTGATCGCCGCAGCATCCAGACCCAGAAGCACCGCAGGATCGCCGATATGGTCGAGCAGCTTCCAGTACTCCGACGATTTCAATGGCGTTGCCGCTGGCGCGTCCACCAGCCGCTGGCACAGCAACAGCGCTGCCAAAGAGGTGTCGGTGCGCGATGCCATCAGGTGCTCACCGCCTGTGCCAAGCCGACCGGGTAGACAGGGCCACCGCCCGCAGCACGGATCGCGACGCCGACGGTAGTGAGTGTCCAGCGGGAGTCGACGATGTCATCGATCAGCAGCACGGGCCCGAGGGGGACAGGCGTCGCCACCGCGAAGGCGCCGTCGACGTTGCGGAACTGTTGTGCGCTATTTTCCATCTCCTTCTGCGGGGATCCAGGCCGTACCCGGTGGACGACCTCATGGAACTCCAGACCAAGCTCCGCCGCGACGCGTCGGGCGAGGTCAGGCACAAGTTCGGGCGTCGTGGTCGATGGTACGCAAGTGACCCACGCTGGTGCCGGGTCGGGCCGCCAGTGCTGGATCATGCGGACCACTGCATCAACCAGTTCGTCCGGACAGTGGTGGTGATGGTATTTCGCTTGCTTCACGAGGCCACCCCAGCCGCCGTCCCCATAGACCGAGAGCACCCGGCCTGGCCGCAGCTGCCGTTCGGGGGAGATCTGGCCATGTGGCAGATCGAGGCCAGACGGCCACCGCCGGCGAGGCTCGATCTGGAGCACGGCGCCACGGACATGGGCGAGGGCAGCCGCAATGCGGTTACGGTCGATCGCGACCTCGATGCGACTGCCCGTGCAGTTGTCGCAGCGCCCGCACGGCTCGGCGCTGGCGTCGTCGAGCTGCTGCCGGAGGAAGGCCATCCGACATTGCGAGGTCGCCGCATACTCGGACATCGCCGCCTGCTCGGCTCGGCGTAGTGCGGTCACCTGTTCCACGCGGTCGAGGTCGTATGCCCACGGGCGCAGGGTTCGCTGCCATCGTCCGTTGACACGTTCCACCGCCCCCTCAACCTCCAGGACTTTGAGCATCGACTCGATTCGGCTACGGCGAACGTTGACCTCACGCTCCATCGCCGCGATGGCGACCGGCTCGACGTGATCCTCGAGGAAGCGGACGACCTGCTCGGCCTGCTGCTGGGGGGGAAATGCCGTCCGGATGAACCAGTCCTGAATGTCGTTGTCCTCGCGTCCCCGGAGCAACACGCCCAGCGCATGATCGACCGCTCGACCGGCACGGCCGACCTGCTGGTAGTAGGCGATTGGGGAGCCTGGGCTCTGGTAGTGGATCACGAAGGTCAGATCCGGCTTGTCGAATCCCATCCCCAGCGCCGAGGTGGCGACGACCACCTTGACACGGTTGGCGAGCAGTGCCTCTTCACAGGCCAGCCGGTCTTCGTGGTCGCTCTCCCCGCTGTAGGCGATGGCATCGACAGCTTGCGTCCGAAGCCAGCTCGCGACCCGCTCCGTGTCGGCAACGGTGAGGCAGTAGACGATCCCGGATCCGGGGAGCGTGGGGATGACCTGGGAGAGCCACGCCAGCCGCTGGGCCTGCTGCGGGAGGTCAATCAGGGCGAGTGCGAGGCTTTCCCGTTCCAGCGGGCCGCGAATCACCTCCAAACCGTCTCCCAGTTGGCCGACGATGTCGCCCACCACCCGATTGTTGGCCGTCGCCGTCGTGCACAGGACCGGCACACCGTGAGCAAGAAGCGGCAGCACTCGTGCGATACGACGATAGTCAGGCCGGAAGTCGTGGCCCCAGTCGCTGATGCAGTGCGCCTCGTCAACCACCAGAAGCCCGACTGTCCTTGCCAGATCCGGGAGGATGTCGCGTCGAAAGTGGGGATTGTTGAGCCGTTCCGGCGAGATCAGCAGGACGTCGATCTCGTCTGAGCGGACGCGCGCCTCGATGTCTTCCCACGCCTGGCGGTTCTCACTGTTGATGGTGGCGGCGTGAACCCCAACCCGTTCGGCCATCTGAACCTGATTGCGCATGAGGGCGAGCAAGGGGGAGACGAGCAGGGTCGCCCCGCCGCCGCGCTCCCGAAGCAGCCGCGTGGCCAGGAAGTACACCGCGCTTTTGCCCCAGCCCGTACGCTGCACCACCAGGACCCGGCCGCGGCCACGCACCAACCGGTCGATTGCCTCCCACTGCCCTGGGCGGAACGCTGCTGCCGGACTCCCCGTCAGACGACGAAGGAGCCCTTCAGCATCAGCACGCGTGGTCATAACCCGAGACTATTCGATCGGGTCGACAGGGACGATCGCGGCTCGGGGACGCCACGACGGTCACAGTACCGGCGGTTGTCGTCCGCTGCGGCTACTGTGGCCCGATGCGAATAGCGACCTGGAACGTCAACTCGGTCAAGCAGCGGGTGCCTCGGTTGCTGCCGTGGCTGGATCAGCGGCAGCCCGACGTGGTCTGCCTGCAGGAGACCAAGCTCGCCGACGCCGCGTTCACCGAGCTGCTTGGCGAGGAGCTTGCCCGCCGCGGCTATGCGGTGGCGCTGCACGGACAGGCGCAGTGGAACGGCGTGGCGATCCTCTCCAGGGTGGGGCTGGATGACATTGTGACCGGTCTTGCCGGCGCGCCCGGCTGGTCGCGCCCTGAAGCGCGTGCCGTTTCGGCGACCTGCGACGGGATCCGGGTGTACTCGGTGTACGTCCCCAACGGGCGGGCACCAGACTCCGACCATTACCACTACAAGCTAGCCTGGCTCGCCGCGTTGCGTGAGGTGGTCGGCGCCGGGCCACAAGCCGCGCTGGTCTGTGGGGATCTGAACATCGCGCCGACCGATGCGGACGTGTTCGACCCGGACGCCTACGTCGGCCAGACGCACGTCACGCCGCCGGAGCGGGCGGCGCTGGCCGAACTGCAGGCGCTCGGCCTGCGTGACGTCGTCCGAGACCGCTGGCCGGCTGAGCGGGTGTTCACCTACTGGGACTACCGGGCCGGCATGTTCCACAAGGACCTCGGGATGCGGATCGACCTGGTGCTGGCTGCTGCCTCGGTGGCCGGCCGGGTGCGCGCGGCATGGGTGGACCGGCAGGCGCGCAAGGGCAGCGGGCCGAGTGACCACGCCCCCGTGATCGTCGACCTGGACCAGGCGCCAGACGGCGACATCGGGCCGGTCGTGCCGCCGCCGTCCGCACAATCGGCCACGCGAGGCTCGGCCAGCCTGCCCCAGGCCTGAGTTGCCAGGGCCACTTGGCGCGTTACCGGGGACTCTTCTTCTCGCTGTCCTTCAGTTTCCGAGGTAGGAGCCCAGCGGAGCGACGGTGAGGCCGGCGCGGTGGACGGCATCGAGGGCGACAGTCAGGTCGGTCAGCAGGTCCTCTTTGAAGTGCAGCAGGATGATCGAGCCTGGCCGCAGGCCGTCGATGGTGTCGAGGTGGCCGTCGGTGACGGTGGCGTCCCAGCGCACCAGCGCGCGCATCCCGCAGTGGTGGGCCGCTGTCTGGGTGAGCCGGTCATAGATGCCGTAGGGCGGGCGCAGGAGGGTCGGCCGGCGCCCGAACTCGCGTTGCTGCGCCGTTGCGGCACCGCAGATCTCATGTTCCTGGGCTGGTAGGGGGAGGTCGGTGAGGTCGGGATGGGTTAGGGTGTGGTCCTCGATCTGAGCGCCTGTCGCCGCGAGGGCCTGGAAGTAGGCGGGATGATGCCGGTAGGCGCCGTCCACCAGGAACACCGTGACCGGGAGGTGGTGGGAGCGGATCAGCTCCAGCGCCGCCGGGTTGGCCGTCCAGCCGTCGTCGATGGTGAGGAACACCACCCGCTGCCTGGTCGGCACCCGGATGATCACGGGCGGGAGCGGGCCGGTGGGCAGCGCGACCGCCGCCGGCCGGGGCCGGGGCGCCGGCCGTTGCGGGCCTGGGCCTGCGCCTGGGGTTGGGGTTGGGGGCAGGGTGGCCTGCGACGGCCGTTCCCCGTGGATGACCGCGGTCGGCGAGGCTGGTAGTGGATTCGGCTGCGGCGCGGTGGTGGTGGGCGTTGCGCCGCAGCCGGTCACCGTGATCAGGGTGATCAGGGCGGCCAGGACGGCCAGCGGCTTCCAGCGCGGCTTCCAGCCCGAAGCCGCTGGGGCATGCGTATCGGCGGCCACGCTGCCTGACCTCCCAGAGATGGCGTGGTGTTGGTCGTTCGCATTGGCTGTCGGCAGCTGACTGGCCAGCCTTGACCTTCAGGACAGCAGTTTGGTGACTGATCCGGCGCCGACGGTGCGGCCGCCCTCGCGGATGGCGAAGCCGAGGCCCGTGGCCATCGCGATGGGCTTGCCGAGTTCGACGGTCACGGTGGTGGTGTCGCCTGGCATCACCATCGCCGTTCCCGCCGGGAGCTCGATCCAGCCGTTCACGTCCGTGGTGCGGAAGTGGAACTGCGGCCGGTAGCCAGGGAAGAACGGCGTACGCCGGCCGCCCTCCGCCGCGGTGAGCGCATAGACGCTCGCCAGGAAGCGGGTGTGCGGCGTGATCGACCCTGGCGCGCATACCACCTGCCCGCGTGCCAGCTGGCTGCGGCGGAGCCCGCGGAGCAGCAGCGCGGCGTTGTCGCCTGCCTGGGCGGACGCCAGCGGCTTGCCGAAGGTCTCCACGCTGGTGCAGACCGACGACAGGGTCGGGCCGAGGCCCACCACCTCGACCGGCATCCCGGCGGCGATGGTGCCCTGCTCGACCTTACCGGTCACAACCGTGCCCCGGCCGGTGATCGTCAGCACGTTCTCGACCGGCAGCAGGAACGGCGCCTCCAGCTCGCGGACCGGGTCGGTGACGTAGCTGTCGACCGCCTCCAGCAGTCGCCGGATCGAGTCGGTCCAGACCGGGTCGCCCTCCAGCGCGCGCAACGCCGAGACCCGCACCACCGGGACCTGAAGGCCCGGATAGCCGTGACTGTCGAGGAGCTCGCGGACCTCCAGCTCGACCAGGTCGAGGAGCTCCGCGTCGTCGACCGCGTCGGCCTTGTTCAGCGCGACCACGATCTGCGGCACGCCGAGTTGGCGGGCCAGCAGCAGGTGCTCGCGGGTCTGCGGCATCGGCCCGTCGAGAGCGGAGACGACCAGGATGGCCGCGTCGACCTGGGCCGCGCCGGTGATCATGTTCTTGACGTAGTCGGCGTGGCCGGGCATGTCGACGTGGGCGTAGTGCCGCCTAGCGGTCTCGTATTCGACGTGGGCGAGGTTGATGGTGATCCCGCGCTGGCGCTCCTCCGGGGCCCGGTCGATTCGCTCGAACGGGGTGAAGGCGGTGGCCGCCGGGTCCTGTGCCGCCAGGACCTTGGTGATCGCGGCGGTCAGGGTCGTCTTGCCATGGTCGACGTGCCCCATGGTGCCGATGTTGAGGTGCTGCTTGGTGCGCTGGAACGGCTGCTTGGCCACGACCGGCTCCTTGCCTGACTGATGCTGATCCCTGCGTTCGGTGAGCTGAGAACCCGGCGCATGCAGGCCCATGTAACGCCAGCCTGCGCTGCGAGACGCCCTTCCCCCAGGGTTCCGGATGGCGGGGGAGGGCTAGCGTCGAGCGCCGGGTGCCGCCGGGAGCGCGGTCCTGGCCGCGACCACGTCCACGCTCGACCGCGCCGCTGTCCGCTGGAGCTGGACGGCGGCCTCCGCAAGGCCAGGCGCAGGAGCGAGAACGTGGATCATGGCCCCATGCTGACCGTGGCCGCAAAGCCGGTCAAGCGAGAATCCACCACCATCCGTGTCAGGCGCCTGCCGCACCCCTCCCCGAAGCCGCGAGCCGCGCAACACATCCCATCTGAAGAACATCGTCCGGGTCCAGATGATTTCAGGGCAGGACATACCAGGAGGGGCCGGCAGTTGCCGGCCCCTCCCGTAGATGGATGGTCAGTTGGCGATCAGGCCGTGCGGGTCGAGGACGAACTTCTTGGCGGCCCCTTTGTCGAAGTCCTGATAGCCCTGCGGCGCCTGGTCGAGCGGGATGACAGTGGCGTTGACATTGCGCGCGATCTGCACCCGGTCGTGAAGGATCGCCATCATCAACTGCCGGTTGTAGGTCATCACCGGGCACTGGCCGGTGGTGAACCGGTGCGACTTCGCCCAGCCGAGACCGATGCGGATCGACAGGGCGCCAACCTTGGCGGCCTCGTCGACCCCGCCCGGGTCGCCGGTCACATACAGGCCCGGGATGCCCAGCCGCCCGGCGGCGCGGGTGATGCCCATCAGCGAGTTCAGCACCGTTGCGGGCGCCTCGCTGGCCGAGCCCTCCCGGCCGTGGCCCCGCGCCTCGAACCCGACGCAGTCGACCGCAGCGTCCACCTCGGGAGTCCCGAGGATCTGCTCGATCTGCTCGCCGAGGTCGTCGTGCTGCGACAGGTCGATGGTCTCACAGCCGAAGCTGCGGGCCTGCGCCAGGCGCTCGCCATTCAGGTCCCCAACGATCACCACCGCAGCCCCCAGCAGCCAGCACGAGGTGGCACAGGCGAGGCCAACGGGGCCTGCACCGGCGACGTACACGGTCGAGCCCGTGGTGACGCCGGCGGAGAAGGCACCGTGGTATCCCGTCGGGAAGATGTCCGAGAGCATGGCCAGGTCCTTGATTTTGGCCAGGGCCTGGTCGCGGTCGGGGAACTTGAGCAGGTTCCAGTCGGCGTAGGGGATGGTGACGAAGCTGGCCTGGCCGCCGCGCCAGCCGCCCATGTCGACGTAGCCGTAGGCGGCGCCAGCGCGGGCGGGGTTGACGTTCTCGCAGACGCCAGTGTTGCGCTCCTTGCAGTTGCGGCAGCGGCCGCAGGCGATGTTGAAGGGGACGCTGACGAGGTCGCCTTCCTTGATGAATTCGACGTCGCGGCCGGTTTCGATCACCTCGCCGGTGATCTCGTGGCCGAGGGTCTGGCCGACCGGCGCGGTGGTGCGGCCGCGCACCATATGCTGGTCGGACCCGCAGATGTTGGTGGCGACAACCCGCAGGATGGCGCCGTGGTCGAGCCTGCGGTGGTCCTGCTCGTCGAGGATGAGCTTGGGGAAGTCGAGTTCCTGGACTGCGACTGAGCCGGCGCCGGTGTAGACGACGCCACGGTTGGTGTCCGCCATGAGGTTTCTCCCTCCCGGAGATTGAACTGAGGGATCTGGGCGGCAGTGGCAGTGTCGTGGGACCGGCGGGGGGGCGCGCGCGTGGCGGCCAGTTCGTGTTCGTGCGGGCAGCCTGCCGCCTCGAACTCGAATCGCACTCACTCCCCAGCGCGCATCCCGGCGAAAATTCCAAGGGGCCAACCTACTCCGCCAGATCGTGCAGTCAAGCGAGCAAGCAGGCGTTTTGGGGTGGTAACCGGACGGTAACCGGTCAGGCGACCCAGGTGGTTTCGCAGGGGCGGCACCACCACAGTCGCTTGAGTGCCGCCAGGGGGCCCTTGGCGGCGGCCAGCGGCTGGAACAGCCGGGTTGACTCACCGCAGAAGAGGCATTCGGATCCGCCGCCGGTGCTGGCCTCGATCCAGCCGGTGGTGGAGGCCGTGGCGGCGTGCATCCCTTCGAGTCTGGGTATGCCGCTCATCGTGCTGCTCCGAAGATCGGGTTGCTTTCCGTATTGAGCATAGCGAGCTTGTGTTGCAGCTGTGTTGTCGTAGTGTGACAAACCAGTTGCGGCAGGGTCGCCGCGACCGCGTCGGGTAGGGCTTACGCTCGAAGGGAAGACCCTCCTAGCGGGGCAGGAAGGCGAGACCCCGCTCGGGAGCAGAGAAGGAGCGTTGTGATGAGGCGCGGAGCTGCGGTGGTGCTGGCGCTGGTGGTGGGGCTGGCACTGGCCTCCTGTGCGAGCGGCCAGGCCGGGACGGCACACCCGCCGAAGGCTACGTCGCCGCCGTCGACGGTCGGAGGGAACGGGCCGTCGGCGATCGACGCCGCCCGGGAGGCGGCCAGGGTGTGCCTGCATGCCGACCGCCATCAGTACGAGGTCTGCACCGCCTATGTGGCTAATGCCAGCTACCTGGCGAGGCTGCCGTTCTACAAGCTGGGGCACAGCAGCAGCAGCGACCTGGCGCGGACGTTCCGGGGTCGTCTGGAGAGCCGCTATACGGGTGCCGCCCGGGCGCAGCTCGAGCGCCAGACGGCCAGCTGGCCCGGGCCGAGCCAGCTCGACGTCTTCCTGCCGTCGATCCGGATCGATTCGGTCACGGTCGCCGCCGACCTTTCGACCGCCAGGCTGACGACGCATGAGACCTGGCTGGTGCGGGTCGAGGGCGGCCGCACCCTATTCGCCGAGAGCAACGCCGCCCACGTCATCTCGCTGGCCCGCGTCCCCAGCGTCGTGCTCCACAAATGGGTGGTCACGGCGATCCGGTAGGGGGGGTTCCTCGACGAGGCTGCGGGGCCACAGCTGCCTGGCGCGCACCACGTTCACCTCGGCGCCGAGCAGGGTGATCTGCGCGCCCAGGTAGATCCAGGCGAGCAGCCCGATGACCACCCCGAAGGCCCCGTACACCTCGCTGGCACTGCGGAGCTGGTGGCTGACGTAGTAGCCGCCGAGCGCCTGCAGGATGGTCCAGGCCGCTGCGCCGACGGCCGCGCCGATCCACAGGTCCTCCCAGGCGGCCGGGACGGCGGTCAGGATCCGGAAGGCGAGCAGGAACAGCGCGAAGTTGAGCACGAGTGACAGCAGCACCCCGGCGATCACCTTCAGCCAGGCACCGCTGCCGGCGCCGACGCTGCCGGCGATGGCGGCGGCCAGGGTGATGGCGCCGAGCACGGCAAGCATCAGCAGGGCGCGCAGCGTCGAGAACATGAAGTTGGGACGCTTGCGGAACGGCACGTTCCAGATCCCGTTCATGGCTGTCTCGGTGGCCTTGACCACTCCCAGGCCCGACCAGAGCGTCAGCGCGACGCCGATGACCAGCGCCAGCCCGCCGCCGCGCAGGGAGCCAATGTTGCGCTGGATTTGGGTGCCGAGCACCGGGAACTGGGCCAGCGCCGAGCTGAGCACCCGCGCCTGCAGGCCAGGATGGCCGTGCAGGACCATCCCGAGCACGGTCACCAGCACCAGCAGCAGCGGGAAGACCGAGAAGAAGCCGTAGTAGGCAATCAGCGCTGCGAGGTTGCCGGCCTGGTCCTCGCCGAACTTGCGGAAGACCGCGTAGGGGAACGCGATCCAGGCGCGGCGCTGCTGGAAGGTGTCCACGCCACGGACAGCCGCCTTGACCCTGCTGGCCGGATTCACAAGGACGTGCACCCCCAGTCTCAGGCGGGGATCCCCGCGCCTGTCTCGGTACAAACAATTACACTTGTGAGCCTCGTCTGGCAGCGTGGGTGCCCGATGTGGGATGGTATGTGCGGCGCTCGTGGTCGGCTGGATCGCGAGCGCGATTGCGAGCGCGATTACGAGCGCATTTTGCGAATGCAGATGAAGGTGTGTGCCTGTGGCTGAGCGGGAGCGCCCGGAGCCGGGCGCCGGTGGTCCGACCGTTCGGCGCATGCTGGTTGGCGCTCAGCTACGGCGGCTGCGGACCGAGAACGGGATCACCCGCGAGGAGGCGGGCGAGGCGATCCGCGCGTCGGAGTGGAAGATCCACCGACTTGAGAACGGCCAGGTCGGGTTCAAGGAACGCGACATCCTGGACCTGCTGGCGTTATATGGGGTCACCGACCCTGCCCCGGTCGCCCAGATTGTCAGCCTCGCCCACGAAGCGAACCAGCCCGGCTGGTGGTCGCCGTACAGCGATCTGCTGCCGCAGTGGTTCCGCGCCTACGTCGACCTGGAATCAGTCGCGACCCTGATCCGCCCCTACGAGGGCCAGTTCGTCCCCGGGCTGTTCCAGACCGAGGACTACATGCGTGCGGTGATCCTCGGCGGCCACGTCGACGAGGCGGCCGAGGAGGTGGAGCGCCGGGTTGCCCTGCGGTTGCGCCGGCAGAAGCTGGTCCGCCCGGACGGGCCGCGGCTGTGGGCGGTGGTGGACGAGGCGGCGCTGCGCCGGCCGGTGGGTGGCCCCGAGGTGATGCGGGCCCAGCTGGAACGGCTGGTCGAAGCCGCCGAGCTGCCGAACGTGATCCTGCAGGTGCTGCCCTTCTCGGCAGGCGCGCACCCGGCGATGGTGGGGGCCTTCAGCATCCTGCGCTTCCAGGAGGGCGACCTACCGGACGTGGTCTACCTGGAGCACCTGACCAACGCCTGGTACCTGGAGCGCCGCGACGACGTGGAGCAGTACTTGCACGTGATGAACAGCATCTGCGTCGCCGCCGCGGCACCCGACAAGACCGTGGAGATCCTGCGCCGCATCGCCAAGGAGGGCGAGACGGCGGGGTAGCTGGAGCGAGCTGGGCTAGCGCTAAAAGCGCTGGCCGCGGACGCGGGTGATGTCGAAGCGGGCGGTGCTGGCGACCGCCATCACCGTCATCACGCCGGCCTGGACCGGGTCGGTGACCACCAGGTCGGCGTGGTCGGGGACTGAGCCGGCCATGTTCAGTGACACCACCAGGATGCCGCGGGCGCGTACCTCGTCGACCGCTTCGGTCACCTCCCCGCCCATCAGGGATCCGGCCAGCACCACGGCCACCGCCCGGGGGAGCCTGGCCACCGCCCGGACCGCATGCGCCAGGCTCTCCTCGCCGACGATCGGGATGGTGTCCACGCTGATCTTCTCGCCGCGGATGTTGTGGCGGTCGGCCTCGCCGATGGCGCCGATAGCGACCTGGCCGACCTGCGCGCCGGCGCCGACCACGATGATGCGCTTGCCGTAGACCTGGAACATGGTCGGCAGACGTCGAACGGATGCCACCACGTCGATGTCGAGGAACGCCCGCTCCAGGCTCTCGGGGTCTTCGATGCCGTCCAGTTCCCAGTAGATGGCGCTGCGGGCGCCCGCCTCGACGATCTCGACCGAGAGGATGTAGCCGCCGTGCAGCGTGATCGCCGCGGTCATGTCGTGCAGCAGCCCTTTGCGGTCGCCGCCTTCCACCAGCACAGCGAGCTGCGGCGGCCGCTGCAGCGGCGCCTCCTCGTGCTCCTGCCCGTTCGTCGTCAGAGGTAGAGGCCCTCGCCGGGGGAGCGGTCCTGTTCGCGGCCGGGACCTGGGCCAGGACCGGGGAGGCCACGGCCGCGCATCTCGGCGAGCTGGTTGCGGGCCGCCGCCTGCTGCGCGAACAGGGCTGCCTGGATGCCGTGGAACAGGCCCTCCAGCCAGCCGACCAGCTGCGCCTGCGCGACGCGCAGCTCGGCCTCGCTCGGAGTCGCCTCCTCCAGCGGCAGGGCGATGCGGTTCAGCTCGGCGGCGAGGTCCGGCGACAGGCCGCTGGCCAGCTCGCGGATGGAGATGTCGTAGATCTCCCGCATGCGGGTCCGCCCGGCCTCGTCGAGCGGTGCGTTGCGGACCTCTTCCAGCAGGTGGCGGACCATCGAGCCGATCCTCAGCACCTTCGCCGGGCTGATGACGGCCTCGTTCTGCTCGGCCGCTTCGGTTCCGGTCCCGCCGTCACCCTCCGCCAGGGAGATCGCTGGCGAGCTGGAGCTGTGGCTGGGGACCTCAGGAGTCTGATTGGGTGTCTGCGCCATAGTGCCGACCATGGTGCCCGACATCGCCTGCCAGGGCCAGCTGTAGCGGGGCTGCCGCGTGGGCGCGGTTCCGGCACAGTAGGGGATGGATCATCCCGATCGGGAGGGAACAGGAAGCGTGTATCGAGCGCCGGACAGGGACGGCAACGACGTGCCGGATTGGCAGGAAGACGAGAACTACCGAGACGAAGCACCGCGCGGCGCCCCGGTCGGGGGCGCCGGCTGCCTGCTCGGGCTGGGGGCGCTGCTGCTCGGCGTCGTCGCACCGGGGTACCGCCTCTTCATGAGGCAGACCGGGAACCAGACCGGCCGGCGCCGCTGACGGGCGCCGGCCGGGACCGGGATCAGGAAGGGCTCAGCGGCTGAGCGCTGCCGTCTCTTCCCCCAGCTCGTCGATGTCGACGTCGGCTTTGCGGGACAGGCGGCTGGGCCACCAGATCCAGCGGCCGACGTCGAGATTGAGCGCCGTCACCAGCACCGACCGGACGATGAAGGTGTCCAGTAGCACGCCGAACGCCACCGCGAAGCCCAGCTCGGTGATGAACACGAACGGCAGGCTCCCCAGAGCGGTGAACGTTCCCGCCAGGACCAGGCCTGCGGAGGTGATCACCCCGCCGGTGGCGGCCAGGCCGATCAGCGCGCCCCGCCGGGTGCCGTGCTGGCGGGACTCCTCGTGGACCCGGGTCATCAGGAAGATGTTGTAGTCGATGCCGAGGGCCACCAGGAACACGAAGGTCCACAGCGGGAACGAGGTGTCGGCGCCGGCGAAGTGGAACAGATGGTTGAAGACCAGGGAGCTGACCCCCAGCGCGGCGCCGAACGACAGCACCACCGTAGCGGCCAGCAGCAGCGGCGCCACCAGCGCGCGCAGCACCAGCCCCAGGATCACCAGCACCACCACCAGCACCAGCGGCACGACCAGGTTGCGGTCGTGGTGGGAGGCGCGCTGGATGTCGAGGTTGACGGCGCTGTTGCCGCCGACCTTGCCGTCGGCGCCCGGAATGGCGTGCACGGCGGTACGGAGCCGGTCGACGGTGTCGAAGGAGGCCTGCGCGTCCGGGGCGCTGTTCAGGGTTCCCTCGACGTAGACGAGGCCGTCCTTGGTGCGCGGCTGGGTGACGTCGCTGACACCCGCCACCCCTGCAAGGGTCGTGCGCAGCTGCTCGGCGGCGCCGGCGTTGCCGACGACTTGGACGGGGTTGCCGGCACCAGCGGGGAAGTGACGGTCAAGCGCCCGCTCGCCGGTCACCGACTCCTGGGTGTTGCGGAAGGAGTCCTTGTTCTGCAGGCCGCTGGCCTTGAGCCCGGTGACGCCAAGCGCCAGCGCGCCCAGCGCCACCGCACCCACCACCCAGACCGTGCGGGGCCGCCGCGCCACCCGGGCGCCGATGCGGGCCCACAGGCCGTGCTCGGTCGGCTCGGCGGAGCCGAGCGCGGGCCGCACCGGCCAGAACATCCAGCGGCCGGTAATCACCAGCAACGCCGGCAGCAGGGTGAGCATGGCGCACAGGCCCACCGCGATGCCGATCGCCATCACCGGGCCAAGGCTCTTGGTCGACGCCAGCTCAGCGATCAGTAGGCACAGCAGGCTCAAGATCACCGTCGAGCCAGAGGCCAGGATCGCCGGCCCGGCACGGTGCAGCGCCTCGGCCATGGCCACATGCCGGTCGGCATGGCGGCGCAACTCCTCCCGGTAGCGGGCGATCAGCAGCAACGCGTAGTCGGTGCCCGCGCCAAACACCAGCACCGTCAAGATGAAGGCTGACTGGCCGTTGACGGTCAGGCCGGCGTGGCGGGCCAGCAGGTAGATCACCGCCTGGGCGGCGGTCAACGCGACGAACACGGTGATCAGCGGCAGGAGCCACAGCACCGGGCTGCGGTAGGTGAACAACAGGATCACGATCACGATCGCCGCGGTGATGTACAGCAGCTTGGAGTCGAACCCGGTGAACGCCTTGATGAAGTCGGCGCCGTACCCAGCTGGGCCGGTCACATAGACCGCCCCGCCGCCGTCGTGGGAGATCGACCGGAGCTCCTTGACCACCGGGGCGAGGTCGTTCCAGCCGCCGCTGCCGATCTTGATCGGCACGATCAGCTCGATCGCGTGGCCGTCCTTGGACGGGATCGGGCCGACCACCTGGCCGCTGACGTGGTTGACGGTGGCGAAGCGCTTGGCGTCGGCAGCGGCCTTGGCCTGGTCGGCCGCGGTGACCGTGCCGGAACGCTCGTAGACGACCACCGCCGGGAAGGTGTCGCTGGACACAAACTGCTTGGTCAGATTGAGGACCTGGGTGGACTCGGCGTTCTTCGGCAGCCACTGGGACGCGTCATTTTTCTGCGCGCCGTTCAGCTTGCCGGCCAGCGGCCCCGCGACCGCGACCACCACGATCCAGAACGCGAGGATCCCCCACTTGGACCAACGCCCGCAGGGAAGCCCCGCGAATTTCCGTGTTCGACTCATGAAACCTCCGACTCAGGCTCGACCTACGGACGCACGCGTGTCACGGTCACGCCTGCCAATCTTTGATGTCCCCCTTGCCAATTGTCAATACCTTGGCTACTAATCATCGTCGCCAGGGCATTTGATCATGGCACATGACCCCGACAAGCTAGGGAGGCGGACGGGGACCTCGCCACCCGAGTCGGGAGCCTGACGGCAGTCGCTCCCGAATTCACAAAATTGCTCGATGCCGCGTTTCTGCTGAAGCGTCCTGGTCCTAGGAGGACCGGATCTCCAGGAATGGGACCAGCTGCTCCGCGCTGGTCAGCGAGCCGTGATGGCCGGTGAGGGAGGCCTGGGTGGGGTCGACGGCACGCTGCACCACCCCGACCGGGCCATAGGCGGCCGCGACCACGTCGCCGACCCGGGGCCGCAGCCGGTCGGGGAGGTCGGGGCCGAACCAGCCGGCGTCGATCGCCTCCTCGCCAGGCACGACCCACATGGCGTGCCCGAGCAGCGCCCGCCAGGTGTCGAGCACGTCGCCGGCGGCGCCCCGCTTGGCATGGACGTGCCGGGCGCGCGCCTCGCCGGCGAGCAGCCGCACCCCGTCGGCCAGGCCAGGCTCCTCGGCCAGGTCGATGCGCTGCTCGGGCCGCAGGTCGACCATGCCGTGGTCGCCGGTCACCACCAGCGCGGCGTCGCCGGGGAGGCGCTCGGTCAGCTGGCGGGCGAGCAGGTCGATGTGGGCGAGCTGCAGCCGCCACGCCTCGCTGGCGACGCCCCGGACGTGCCCGGTGCGGTCCAGGTCGGGGTGGTAGGCGTAGACGAGGCTGCGACGCCCGGAACCGACCGCGCGCAGCGCGCTGGCGGCCTCGTCGCCGACGGAGTGGGTGGCGCTGTAGCGGCCGCCGCGCAACGCCGCCCGGGTGAAGCCGGAGTTGGCGTACTCCCGCTTGCCAAGCAGGGTGACCTCGACACCGTCGCCCGCCGCCCGCTCGAACGCGGTCGGCTCCGGCTGCAGCCGCTCCGGCACGAACTGGCCCCGCAGATCCTTGCTGCCGGAGCCGTAGGACGACCAGCGCAGGCAGTTGAGGGGCCGGTCCAGACCGGGCAGGGCAATGGTGTAGCCGACCAGGCCGTGCCGCGCCGGCGGCAGGGCGGTGCCGATCGAGGCGAGGCTGGTCGCTGTGGTGGAGGGGAAGCCCGCCGTCAGCGCCATGCCATGCTCGGAGGCCTGCCAGAGCAGCGGTGCGGCGGCACGGCTGGCGCGCAGCGCCTCCCACCCGAGCCCGTCGACGACCAGCAGGCAGGCGCGCCGCAACGGCTCGATCCCGAGCGGGTTGGCGAACCCGGGCACGTCCAGCGCGCTCAACAGCGAGCTGGTGAGGTCGGCGAGCGACGCCTGCCCGTAGCGGGGGAGGGGCGGCGCCGGCGGCGTGTCACGCCCGGGTGCTGGAGCGCTGGTCATAATGGCACCCTACCGTAGACCCGTAGACCAGAGCTGGGACGGAGCGGAGGGCCGATTGACCGAGGAGCGGCGCGCGCAGCCGACCTACAACGTGCTGAAGACCTGGGCGTTTGACGACTGGGGCTTGTACGGGCGCGGTGACGAGCTGCTCAGCCGGGCGCTGGCACGCCATCCGCGCATCGGCCGGGTCTTCCACGTGCAGCCCCCGATCGACCCCAGCGTGCTGCGCACCCGCTTCCGCGACCCGCGCTGGGAGCAGGACATGGAGGGCCAGCTTCGCCGCCTCGGCGGCCTGGAGGACGACGGCGTGCTGCTGTTCGCCCCGACCGCCCGCGCCGACCGCCACGAGGCGGCCCTGGACGGCACCATCGAGCGGCTCGAGCGCGAGCAGGCGTTCGCCCAGCCGCTTGTGCTGCTGCACTCCCTGGCCCATCCGTTCGCCTCAGACATCGCCCGCCGCCTCGGCGGCCGCGGCGTCACCAGGGTGGCGGTGGTGCGGCGCGACGCCCGCGCGGCCTACCCGCCCGACGCCGACGAGCGCCACGCCCTCGACGACATCTACAAGGCCGAGATCCCCGACGCCGACCTGGTCTGGGCCGGCACCCGGGAGCTGGTCGAGGAATTCAAGGCGCTTAATCCCCGCACCGTGCGCCAGCCGGTCGGCGCCGACCCGGGCCTCGCCCGCGGGCGCCCCGCGCGCGAGCTGACCGACCTGCCGCGCCCGCTGGTGCTCTACGCCGGGTCGATGCGCGCGCACCTGAACGTCGGCCTGATCCGCGGCACCGCCGAGCGGCTCGGCGACGCCAGCTTCGTGTTCGTCGGGCCGGCCGCCGACTTCCTCGCCCCGCTGATCTCCGGCGTCCGCAACGTCCACGTGATCGGCCCGCGGCCCTACGCCCTGCTGCCCGACTACCTCGCCGCCGCCGACGTGGCGATCGCGCCGCACCAGGTCGTCCCGGCGACCCGCGCGGTCGTCCCGGAGAAGCTGTTCGGCTACCTCGCCGCCGGCCTGCCGGTGGTCACCACCGCGGTGGCCGGAGCGGAGGAGCTGCGCCGGCTGGTGTGGATCGCCCGCGACCCGTCCGAGTTCGCCCGCGCCATCCAGGGCGCCCTCAAACGCGACCGGGAGCGGCGGCGCTCGCTGCGCCAGGCCGCGGTGGCGCCGCTGTCGTGGGACGCGCTCGCCGAGCACCTGCTGGCCAGCGTCGACGCCGTCCGGGGCGACGCCGACCCGCCCGCTCCGCCGGAGCTGAAGATCCCCGCCATCCCCGGGTTCCTGGCGCGCTGACGATGAGCTACCAGCCGCCACCAGCGCCGCCGCCACAGCCGCCGCAGCCACCCGGGCCGCCACCAGAGCCGCAGCGCGCGGCGGCTGGCGTCCGCCCCACCCCGGTGCCGGTGGTCACCTACACGCTGCTTGCCGTCAACACCGCCATGCTGCTGCTGGAGACCGTCCTCAGCCATGATGGCGCCGGCGGGCTGCTGAGCCCGTCGACACCGGCCCTGTGCCAGCTCGGCGCGCTCAACGCCGCGGCGATCGTCCAGTCGGGGCAGTACTGGCGGCTGCTGACCGTGATGGTGCTGCACGCCGGCATCATCCACTGGGCCTTCAACAGCTGGGCCCTGTACCTGTTCGGCCCGCTGCTGGAACGGCTGCTCGGGCGGGTCCGCTTCCTCGCCCTCTACGTCGGCGCCGGGCTGGTCGGCTCGGCGGCGAGCCTGCTGTTCACCCACACCGACCTTGGCGTAGGGGCCTCCGGGGCGATCTTCGGCCTGCTCGGCGCCCTGGTGGCCTTCTCCTTCCGGCGGCGACGCGACCCCCGCATCCAGGCGCTGTTCCGCAACCTGCTGTTCATCTTGATCTTCAACCTCTACCTCGGGTTCCGCGTCATCCACGTGGACAACTCCGCCCACATCGGCGGGTTCCTCGGCGGCCTGGCGGCGATGGCGCTGTTCGAAACGATCCCGGTCCGCCCTCGACCCGAAGCCCGGTTCGCGACGGATCCAGGCCGCCGCCGGCCCGGGTCGGGGAGCCTGGAGGCGCGCGATCTCGCCCTGGCGGTCCCGTTCCTCGCCTGCCTGCTGCTCACCGCCGTCGCCGTGGCGACCTTCCCGGCCACCCCCGCGTTCAGCTGCGCTGGCATCTGACAGATCAGCGTCTGAAGGTCAGGGCCGCTGGTCGTTGTCGCTGGGGCGGGGCTGCGGCTCGGCCACCTGGAGGACGCGGGTGCGCAGGTAGAGGCCGTTGGTCATGCCCATCATGAAGGGATCCGCCAGGGCGAACACCAGCGCGAGCAGGGCGAAGGCGGCGCGGGCGCCGACCACCATCGGGGCCAGCAGGCCGCTGGCCTGGTAGCAGCCGATCAGCAGGCAGATGGGGAAGTTCGCGGTCGCGACCCGGTGCGCGGCCGGAAGCCCTTCCAGCACGCGCCGCTCGCCGTCCAGGACGATGCGCGGGATCAGCACCACCAGGAAGGCGAGCGCGAAGCCGACCAGCGGGATCAGGCCCAGGTAGAACCGTTCCTGCTGCGCGCTGCTGAGGGTGGAGTTGTCGGGTGCCCCAAGCAGCAACATGCCGATGAGGTAGGCGGGCAGCAGGTAGCCGAGCTTGAGGAGCCACGCCCGCGCCGCCGGCAGGAGCGAGCGCCGCATCGCGGCGAGCGCCCCGGAGACCGGCAGCGGGACCGGGGCCAGCGCGCCGGCCAGCCATGCGAACAGGAACAGCTCCGACAGCAGCGTCGGCACCAGCAGCATCCCGACCAGCACCAACTGGAGCGTCTGGCCCTTTGGCTGCAGCGCCAGCGGGCCGACCCCGATCGCCACCGAGATCACGGCGGCAAGCGGCCGGCGGCGGTACTGGCGCCGGGCGTCGTGGACGATCGCGGCGAACACGGGCTCCTCTGGGCTCCTCTGGGGCTCAGGCCGGACCCGGGCCGGGCCGCAGCGGCGAAGCCTATCCTAAAGGGAAGCTGCCACCGCTGACCCGGAGCGTTCGATTCGATGAGCACCGAGAGCGCCACCCAGAGCGCCGCCACCGTCCGCCTCACCTCGCTGTCGCATGGTGCCGGGTGCGCCTGCAAGCTGCCGCTGGCCGCGCTGGAGGAGCTGATGGGCACGGTCGGGGAGGGCTTTGGGGGGGCGGCCGGGGATCTGCTGGTGGGCGCCGCCGAGGGCGACGACGCCGCGGTGCTGCGGCTCGACGAGCAGCGCGCGCTGGTGCTCACCACCGATTTCTTCACCCCGATCGTGGACGACGCGCGGGACTGGGGCAGGGTCGCGGCCGCCAACGCGCTCTCCGACGTCTATGCCATGGGCGGGCGGCCGCTGCTGGCGCTCAACCTGACCGCCTGGCCCAACGGCACCCTGCCGCTGGAGCTGCTCGCCACGGTGCTGCGAGGGGGTGCCGAGATCTGCGCCGAGGCCGGCTGCCTGGTGGTCGGCGGCCACTCCATCGACGACCCGGAGCCCAAGTACGGCATGGCCGTGGTGGGACTGGCCGACCCGGCACGGCTGCTCACCATCGAGGCAGCCCGTCCGGGGGACCAGCTGGTGCTCACCAAGCCGCTCGGCACCGGCGTGGTCGCCACCGCCATAAAGCGCGGCAGCCCGGACCCAGCGGTGGTGGAGGCGGCGGTCGCCTCGATGACCACCCTGAACCGGTCCGCCGCCGAGGCTGCTGTGGCTGCTGGCCTACGGGCCGCCACCGACGTGACCGGCTTCGGCCTGCTCGGCCACCTGCACCGGCTGCTGCGTGCCAGCGGGGTCGCGGCCGAGGTCGACGCCGCCCGGGTGCCGTTCCTGCCGGGCGCCGCGGAGTTGGCCGCGGAGGGGTTCGTCTCCGGCGGGACCCGCAACAACCAGGCCTTCCTGGCCGACAAGGTGGAGCTGGAGCCCGCTCTGCCGCCGGTGGTCGCGACCCTGCTGTTCGACGCCCAGACCTCCGGCGGGCTGCTGCTGGCGGTCCCGCCGGAGCGGCTGCGGCCGCTGCTGGAGGCGCTGCGCGACCACGACGGGGACGCGAACGGCTACGCGCCCGCGCTGATCGGCCGGGTGCTCGACGGCCCGCCCGGACGCATCCGGGTGCGCCGCCTCCCACCTGGCTAGCCGCCGATGCTACGCTCGTCTCATGTTCACCGTTGACCAGCACAGCTATGACGCCTTGGTGGCGCATGCCCGCGCCGAGTACCCGAACGAGGCGTGCGCCCTGCTGGCTGGCCGGGATGACACGGTCGAGCGGGTCTATGCGCTGCCCAACGCGGAGGCGAGCCCGACCTTCTACGTGGTCGAGCCGAAGGCCCAGCTCCACGCCATGAACGAGATGGATGACCTGGGTCTGGACCTGGTCGGGATCTTCCACTCGCACACCTTTACCGAGGCCTATCCCTCGCGGACCGATATCCAGCTCGCCGCCTACGAGGACGCGGCCTACCTGATCGTGTCTCTGGCCGACCTCGACGCGCCGGTGCTGCGTGCCTTCCGCATCCGCAAGGGCAAGGTCAGCGAGGAGACGATCAACCTGGTGGAGGCCGCGGTGGGTGGCGAGTTGCGGTGAGCGGGATGGCGAGCGACCCATCCCCGACGAGGGTCCGTAGCGGGCCCGCCTCCGGGCCCACCTCCAGGCTCGCCCTGCCGACCTGGCATCGCCAGGGTCCGGCCGCCCGCTATGGGCGATGTCGCGCCTGCTGAGTGGCGGTGCTTGAGCTGAACCTTGGTCTGAGCGCCGCCGGCCCCGCGTTCATCTCAAAGTGTTCAGGAGGTCGACCTACCACAATGCCGGTTGAAGTCCGTATCCCGACGATCCTTCGGAAATATTCGGATGGCGCCAAGGCTGTCCAGGCCGAAGGCGACACCGTCCGCAGCCTGATCTCCGACCTGGACCGGCGCTACCCGGGGATCTCCGCCCAGCTGCTCACCGAGGACGGCAGCCTGCACCGGTTCGTCAATGTCTACGTCAACGACGAGGACGTCCGCTTCCTCGGCGCGCTGGACGCCCCCCTGGGCGAGGGCGACGTGGTCGCGATCCTGCCCGCCGTCGCGGGCGGCTCAAACTAGGAGCGGAGCGGGCATGCGCTACGAGGACCTGGTTGATGCGATCGGCAACACCCCGCTGGTCGGGCTGCCGCGCCTGTCGCCCCGGCCCGGGGTGCGCCTGTGGGCGAAGCTGGAAGGCCAGAACCCCACCGGCAGCGTCAAAGACCGCATCGCCAAGGCGATGGTCGACGACGCCGAGAAGACCGGCCGGCTGACCCCGGGGTCGGGTGCGACGCTGCTGGAGCCCTCCAGCGGCAACACCGGCATCGCGCTGGCGCTGGTCGCGCGGTTGCGCGGCTACCGCCTGGTGGTGGTCATGCCGGAGAACACCTCTGAGGAGCGCCGCCAGCTGCTGCGGCTCTACGGCGCCGAGGTGGTCCTGTCGGTGGCGGAAGGCGGCTCCAACGGCGCCATCCGCCGTGCCGAGGAGCTGGCCGCGGCAAACCCCGACTGGGTGATGCTCTACCAGTACGGCAACCCGGCCAACGCCACCGCCCACTACGAGACCACCGGCCCCGAGCTCTGGCGCGACCTGCCGGAGGTCACCCACTTCGTCGCCGGGCTGGGCACCACGGGCACGCTGATGGGGGTGGGCCGCTACCTCAAAGAGCAGAACCCGGCGGTGCAGATCGTCGCTGCCGAGCCCGAATACGGCGACCTGGTCTATGGGCTGCGCAATCTGGACGAGGGGTTCGTGCCGCCGATCTTCGACCCCGAGCTGCTGGACCGCCGGGTCAAGGTGAACTCCCACGACGCGCTGGCTCGCACCAGGGAGCTGGCGGCGGTGGAGGGGATCTTCGCGGGGATCTCCAGCGGCGCCAGCCTGCACGTCGCGTTGCGGGTGGCCGCTGGCCTGTCCCAGGCCGACGTCGTGGTGCTGGTCCCCGACGGCGGCTGGAAGTACCTGTCAACCGGCGCCTACGGCCCCGACGAAGCCGCCGCCGAAGCCGGCCTGCGCGGCCAGCTCTGGGCGTAACTGCACCCCAGCCGTGGCTTCAGCGGCCCTGTGGATGGTGGGGGCTCCGCGTGGTCGTGCTGCTGTATCGTCCGTGGCATGGATGAGCGACCGATTGGCATCTTTGACGCTGGCGTGGGCGGGCTGACGGTGGCCCGCGCCATCATCGACCTGCTCCCGCACGAATCGGTGGTCTACTTCGGTGATACCGCCCGCGGTCCCTACGGCCCGCTGCCGCAGGCGGAGGTGCGCCGTTTCGCGGCGGAGGACCTGGAGCTGCTGCTCGGCGAGGGGGTGAAGCTGGTCGTGGTGGCCTGCAACACCGCCTCGGCGGCCGCGCTGGACCAGCTTCGCGACAGCGCCCCGGTGCCGGTGGTCGACGTGATCGAGCCGGCTGTGCGGGCAGCGGTCCGCCTCACCCGCAACCGCCGCGTCGGGGTGATCGGCACCAGCGGCACCATTGCCTCGGGCCGCTACCCCGAGGCGGTCCGCGACACCCACGAGAACGTCGCCGTCGAAGCGTGCGCCTGCCCCCGTTTCGTCGAGTTCGTCGAGCGGGGTGAGACCACCGGCCCGGAGATCCTCGCCGTCGCCACCGACTACCTCGCGCCGCTGCTGGCCGCCGAGATCGACACCCTGATCCTCGGCTGCACCCACTATCCGCTGCTCACCGGGGTGATCGGCTACCTCACCGGGCCGGACGTGTTCCTGGTGAACTCCGCCGAATGGGTGGCCCGCGGCGTCTTCGCCGAGCTGACCAGGGCCGACCTGCACGCTCCCTACGGCAACCAGCCGCGCCACCGCTTCCTGGCCTCTGGCGACCCCGACGAGTTCCGGCGGCTCGGCGCCCGCTTCCTCGGGCCCGAGGTGGGCGCCGTCGAACAGCGCCACGCCGCGGCCGAGGCCAGCGCACCGGAGCCTGCGGAGGCCACGGCGCCATGATCCGGCTGACCGTCCTCGGCTCCTGCGGCACCTATCCCGCCGCCGGGCGCGCCTGCTCCGGCTACCTGCTGGAGGCGACCGCGGCAGGACAGACCCTGCGCGTCTGGGTTGACGCCGGGTCGGGGACGCTCGCCAACCTGCTCCGCTACACCAGCCTGGCGGAGCTGGACGCCATCTGGCTCAGCCACATGCACATCGACCACACCAGCGACCTGCTGGCCGCCAACTACGCGATCCGCTACGGCAGCCGCAACCCTGGGATGCCGCCGATCCCCGTCTATGGGCCCTCCGGCTGGGCCGAGCACATGCGCGCGTTTCTCCAGCTCCGCTCCAACGACCCGTTCGAGCTGCGCGACGACGCCATCGCGCAGGCATTTGAGACCCACGAGCTGCACGACGGCCAGCGGGTCAACCTCGGCCCGCTGGAGCTGACCGCGGTCGCCACCGTGCACAGCGTGGAGACCTACGCCCTGCGGGCAGCCGCTGATGGCCAGGTGCTCGCCTACTCGGCCGATACCGGCCCCTGCGAGGCACTCGGCCAGCTCGCCGCCGCTGCCGGCCTGTTCGTCTGCGAGGCCGCCTGGCCCGAAAAGCGCAAGGGCGGCCACCCCGCCATTCACCTGACCGCCCGGCTCGCCGGCGAGTGGGCCGAGCGTGCCGGCGCCGAGCGGCTCGTGCTCACCCATCTGCGCCCAGAAGCCGACCTCCAGGACGCACTCGAATGCGCCCGCAGCGCCTTCGGCGGTGCGGTCGACCTGGCCCGTGAGGGCGACGTCTTCCAACTTGGATCCGGAGGCAATCAGTGACGACCCGACGAGACGGCCGCGATCCTGCCACGCTGCGCCCGATCACGATCACCCTTGGCTGGCAGGAGACCGCCTACGCCTCGGCGCTGGTCGAGGTCGGCCGCACCAAGGTGCTCTGCGCCGTCAGCCGCGAGGACCGCGCCCCGCAGTTCATGCGCGGCAGCGGCAAAGGCTGGGTGACCGCCGAGTACTCGATGCTGCCCGGCTCCACCACCGAACGCAACGGCCGTGAGGCCGCCAGGGGCCGCCTCAGCGGCCGCACCCAGGAGATCCAGCGCCTGATCGGCCGTGCGCTGCGGTCGGTCACCGACGGCGCGGCGCTGGGGGAGTCGACGCTGTGGATCGACTGCGACGTGCTCCAGGCCGACGGCGGCACTCGTTGCGCCTCGATCACCGGCGCCTGGGTGGCGCTGTTCGCCGCCTGCCACCGGCTCATGCGGGACAAACGGCTGGCGAACTTCCCGCTGCACGATCACGTCGCCGCGGTCAGTGTCGGCATGATCGACGGCGTCCCCTGCCTCGACCTGCCCTACGAAGAGGACGTGCGCGCCGAGGTCGACATGAACGTCGTGATGACCGGCCTCGGCGGCTTGGTCGAGGTCCAGGGCACCGCCGAGCGGGAGCCCTTCAGCCGCGGCGACCTCGACACCCTCCTCGACCTCGCCGGCCAGGGCATCGGCGAGCTGGTCGCCGCGCAGAAACGCGCCCTTGGCGTGCTCCTGGAAGAAGCCGCCATCCCCCCGTTGCGGCGGCTCGCCCTCGGCCCGGCCCCGCTCGACCTGACTGGCCAGAGCCAGCGCCACACCGGCACCAGGAGCTAACCCGGGGTGGAACCGCCAGACGCTGATTTGCCACGGCTGCTGGTTGGCAGCGGCAACCCCGGCAAGCTCCGCGAGCTGCAGGCGATCCTCGCCGGGGTGCCGGTCGTGCTGCTCAGCCTCGGCGACCTGCGAGGCGACCTCGGCCTCGGCGCCCCGCCCGAGGTGGCCGAGACCGGCCACACCTTTCTCGACAACGCCCTGCTCAAGGCACGCGCCTACGCGGCCTGGTCAGGGCTGGCGGCAGTCGCCGACGACTCCGGGCTGGAAGTCGACGCCCTCGGCGGCGCGCCAGGGGTTCACTCGGCCCGCTACGGCGGCCCGGACGCCACCGACCAGGCCAATCTCGACAAGCTTCTGCGCGCCCTCAAGGGGGTTCCGCCGGAGCGCCGCGGCGCCCGGTTTCGTTGCGTCGCCGTGCTCGCCGACCCCACCGGGGAGAGCTGGCACACCGAAGGCGTCTGGGAGGGCCGCCTGCTCGACGCCCCCCGAGGCAGCGGCGGCTTTGGCTACGACCCGATCTTCGTCCCGACCGGCTGGGACCACACCAGCGCCGAGGTGGACCAGGCCACCAAAGACGCCGCCTCCCATCGCGGTCGCGCTTTCCGCGCCCTCCGCCCTTTCATCGAACGCCTTGCACAACGCAACCAGGCCGTTTGAATGGCGTCCTCAAGTACGTCGTTTCGGCGCCCTCAGGCAACCCCTCAGGCAGCCGTAACGACGGTCGCCCTGGAGTCGGCGGCGGCTTCGGACTGCTTCACGCGGCGGCTGCCGGCGGTCGCGAACCCCGACGCCAGCAGCAGCGACACCACGATGAGGATGAGCACCGCGTTGACCACCCGGTCGCCAAACAGGCCGATCGCAAAGCCGACCCTGGTCGCGGCCAGCGTCGCGGCCGCCTGCGCCACCGTCAGGCCGAACACGGTGGCCACCTCGGCCCCGGTGAAGCGGAGCAGCGGCCTGGTCAAGGCCGCCGCCAGCGCCTTGCCGCCGATACAGGCCGCCACGAATACCGCGCCGAGAGCGATCGTGGCCGGGCTGGCCATGACCGTCGGGTCCACGATCAGCCCGACTGAGACGAGAAACAGCGGGATCAGCAGCGCCGAGCCGAAGAAGGCGGTGCCCTCCAGCAGCGGCCGGTCCTCCGTCACCAGCCGGTTGAGCGCCAGCCCAGTGAAGAAGGCGCCGACGATGCCCTCCACCCCCACTACGCTGGCCAGCACCGCTCCCGACAGGAAACAGCCCATCACGAACACGAACCGCACCGTGCGCTGCTCGGCGCCCCCGACGACCGCGAAGAACCAGCGGCCAACGCGCGGCAGCACCCCGAAGCACCAGCCCGCCAGGAGCAACATCCCAAGGACGATGTGAAGGAGCAGGCTGAGGCCGCGCGTCTCCCCGGTCGCCGACCCGGCCACCCCGGCGAGGACCACCAGCGCCAGGGTGTCGGTGATGACCGTCGCGCCTACGGCTTCCATAAGCACCCGACCTATGCTAAAATGGGGACAATCGCGATAAGGAGGGCAGCAATGATCGCGCATCCCTATGAACGGCTCAGCCAAGAGCGCAGCGGCATTACCAAGAATGTCGATCGCCAGTATGTGGCAAACATCCGGCAGATCGACGATGAAGGTTGGCTGCTGGGCGAGGACTTTCGGGACAATGACCTCAGCGCCTCACGGCACGCCTCCAAGCCACGCAAAGACTACCTCCGCCTTCTTGAGGTTATTCGTGCGACAAAGCTAGGCGACGAAGCGCGCGTGATTGTTATCAACGAGGTGTCCCGGCTGTTTCGGATTGTCCTTGAGGCCATTGAGCTAATCCAGCTCAGTGAGATCACGGCTCTCGGCTACATCAAGGTCGTGGACGGCCGGCTGTTCGACCTGGCCAACCCGAACGATCGCTATGAATTAATCAACGAGACCAACAAGGCGGCACTTGAGTCTGATGTGACCAGCAAGCGCGAGAAACGGGTGCGTCGCAGCATGGCGAAAGAGGGCCTCTTTAACGGCGGCACCCGCCCGTATGGCTACGAGGGGCCGATTCGTGATGAGCATGGGCGCATCACCAATTCTGGTCGCATCGGCGTGGCGGTCATGGAGGAAGAAGCTGAGATCATCCGGGAATCAATCACGCGCGTTCTCGCGGGCTGGCCGCTACGATCCATCGCCCTTGACCTGAACAAGCGGGGGATTCCAGCGGCCAAGGGTCAGCCCTGGCAACCCACGGCCTTAAGGCGCATCCTCATCAGTCCCCGGATTGTTGGCGTGCGCCGGCATCTCGATCAAGAGTACCCAGCGGAGTGGCCAGCCTTGGTTGATCGCGCCGACTGGGAGCAAGCCCGGCTCATCTTGGCTGCGGAGAGCCGGCGTCAGGTCAAGGGCATCCGTAGGTATCTGCTGACCGGCTTTGCCTACTGTGGAGCTGAAGTCACCAGAAACGGTCAGGTCATAGCCTGCGAGAAGCCGCTCATCGCTGGCACCAACTCTGGCAAGCGCCGCAAGCAGACGGAGCGGATCTACCGCTGCCGCCGGCTGAACGTCTATGGCACCGAGTACGGTTGCGGCAAGATCTCCCGCTACGCTGATCCCGTCGAGCTGTTCGTGGCTGATGCGGTTCTCAAGCGCTACAGCTCACCTAACTTTGCCGCCGCTATCAAGCAAGCCTACCAAGAGACCGGACAGGATCAGGCCGCCGCTCTGCTTGATGAGGCCGAAGGCTACCGCCTGCGCAAGCAAGAGATCGAAGCCGCGTACAAAACCGGGGCTGAGGGTATGGGCATTGACCGGATGTTGCGGCTGACGCTCGACTTGGACGAAGAGATCTGCAAGGTTGAAGCTAAGCTGAACCAGCTCTCAACGGGTCGGATTCTCGCCGCCATTCCGTCCGGCCAGAGCATCTACGAAGCCTGGGACAAGGCTGATCTTCACCAGCGTCGTGCCCTCATTGGCATGATCGTCAAGCGCGTGATCATCCTGCCCGTCCGCGCTGGTGGGGGACTCTGGACGCACGAGCGAACTGGTCGGAGCTTTCAGTTTGATCCGGGCCGGGTCTTGGTCGAGTGGTTGTTCTGACCACGCAGGATCGAAGCCATCAGCTTTGATCCACGGCGAATAACTCCTTGGTCTGCAACATAGAGCGGCACCCCGCTGGCCTTGGTTGAAGCTTTCAGCCAGGCATCTAAATCAAATTTGGTCTTAGCACGGGCCATACACTTCCCTATTAGTTCTCGCTGCTATTATCTCATAATTCCATCCTGAATTACACCACTTGCCATGCTAAATTGAGGGTGTCGGGTCATGACGTATGATCCCCGCACTACAAAGGTGGTGATCCACATTGGCCGACATACAAGTCAGGGTGTCGGACCTTACGGGAAAGCAGGACGACCGGG
>WNGQ01000397.1_pt1 | contig 50019 bp, 48 predicted proteins | sample 5407661 | NCBI WGS metagenome assembly WNGQ01 (sample SAMN13153382, study PRJNA577476) | soil metagenome | isolation source: 60 cm soil or saprolite under Garry oak tree replicate 2 | place: USA:California | collected 2016-06-15 | reverse complement strand
AGGATGGCCTCCGCGATGATCGCCCCCGGAATGGACACGGTGGCCTGCACGAGGAGGGCGCTCGCGATGTTCGGCAGGATGTGGCGCCCCATCACGCGCAGGTCGCCGGCGCCGAGGGCTCTCGCCCCCTGCACGAAGTCTTCCTCGCGGCTCCCGAGCACGAGGCCGCGCGTGAGCCGGATGTAGGTCGGGGTTGCCGCCACCCCGATGGCCAGCGTGGCGTTCGAGAGGGATGGGCCAAGGATCGTCACGAGGCCGATGGCCAGGATGAGGAAGGGAAACGAGAGCCAGGCATCGGTGAGCCGCATGATGAGCTGATCGAACGCGCCGCGGTAGAAGCCGGCCACGAGACCGGCGGGCACGCCGACCACGATGGCGAGAAGGATGGAGAAGACCCCCGCCTGCATCGAGATGCGCGTGCCCCAGATCACGCGCGAGAGCACGTCGCGCCCCAGATCGTCCGTCCCGAGCGGATGCGCGGCGCTGGGCGCCTTGCGGATCTGGCTCCAGTCGGTGCGCAGGGGATCGGCCGGAGCAATCCAGGGCGCGCCGAGCGCGAGCAGAACGTAGAGCAGTACCACCGTTGCTCCCGCCAGCGCGGGCGGGCGCCGGGCCGCGCGACGCCAGGCCCGCTGAAGCGCCGTCGTCTCCGTCCCGGCGCCGACGGCGGGGAGGGGAGCAGCTACCGCCGTCCCGTCACCGCGCATTCACCGCTCCCTTGATCCGGATGCGCGGGTTCAGGAGGGAGTACGAGACGTCCACGAGCAGGTTGATCAGGACATAGGCGCTGGCCGTGATCAGGACGACGCCCTGCACGAGCGGGTAGTCGCGCGTGAAGACCGACTCCACGATGAGCCGGCCGAAGCCGGGCACCACGAAGATCTGCTCGGTGACCACGGCCCCGCCCATCAAGGCGCCCATCTGCAGGCCGAGGATGGTGACCACGGGGATGAGCCCGTTACGGATGGCGTGGCGGAAGATGACCGCGCGCCCCGCCAGCCCCTTGCTGTAGGCCGTCCGGATGTAGTCGGCGGTCAACACCTCGATCATGCTGTTGCGCGTCTGGCGCATGAGCACGGCGGCGAGCGTGGTGCCGAGCACGAAGGCGGGCATGAGCATGCGCGTGAGATTGCCCGCGGGATTCTCCACGAAGGACACGAAGCCCGAGGCGGGTAGCCATCCGAGGCGAACCGAGAAGAAGAGGATGAGCATGATCCCCAGCCAGAAGCTCGGGACGGATAGGCCGCAGAGCGACAGCCCGTTGGCCAGATAGTCCCAGACGGTGTTGCGCCGCACGGCGGACAGGACACCCACGGGGATGGCGATGGCGAGGGCGACGAGGATGGACAGGCAGGCCAGCTCGAGAGTGATGGGCAGCTTTCTCGACACCGTCTTGGTCACGGTCTCCCGCGTGCGAATGGACTCGCCCAGGTCGCCGCGGAGGGCGAGGCCGACCCAGCGGAGATACTGCACGAGGATCGCGTCGTTGAGACCGTACTTCTGGCGGATCTCCTCGAGGCCCGCCGCGTCGGCCTCGGTGCCCGCCATCACGCGCGCGGGGTCGCCCGGGATCAGGCGCACGCCGGTGAAGACGATCATGCTGATCACGGCGAGGGTGACCGCCGAGATCGCGATGCGCTGGATCAGGTATTCGAGCACGGCGCGTCAGGCGGCCGGAGCGGCACGCGCTTGGGGCAATGCGGGCCGCCCCGATCCAGCTACTGCCAGGAGACACCCTTGATGCGGATGAGCCCGTCGGGCACGGCCTTGTAGCCTTTCAGGCTCTTCGGGTGCGAGACGATGTAGTTGAGGTGGTAGAGATACAGAATGTTGCGGCGGCTGAAGGCGAACTTGTCGACGGCCTGGCGATACAGCGAGGTGCGCTGCGCGAGGTCGCTGACCTCGCGCGCCCGATGCAGGATCGCGTCCACGCCCTCGTCGCATGATTGCGTCGTGTTGAGGGTGGCGCCGCAGGTATGGAACTGGAAGATGTTGGCGTCGGGGTCCACGCGCCCGCTCCACCCGATGAGGAAGGCCTGGTCCTTGCCCGCGTCGTTGTCGTTGAGGGCGGAGGCGAACTCGGAGGGTTTGAGGCTGATGTTGAAGCCTGCCTCTTTCACCATGCCCTGGATGACCTCGCCCGCCCGCCGCTGCTGCGGGTCGTTGACGATCATCATCTCGAAGCTGTAGCCATTCGGCAGCCCCGCCTCGGCGAGGAGCTTCTTGGCCTTGGCCACGTCGCGCGCCGGGCACTTGCGGGTCTTGTCGTGGAAGGGGCTCACGGGCGAGATGGGCGTGCAGCCCGGCGTGTACTGACCGTCCCACGCGACCTGGTTGAGGGCCACGCGGTCGATGGCGAGATCCAGGGCCTCGCGCACGCGCGGATCGTTGGCGAGCGGCGTGCCCAGGTCTCCGGCCGGCGCCGGCGGCTTGCCGTTCTTGTTGCGGAGATTGATGGTCAGCCCCGAGTAGCCGATGCCCGTCACGCTCGAGACCTCGAACTTGCCTTCCTTGCGCAGGTTGGCGGCGTCCGTCGGGCCCACGAGGTGCATCACGTCGATGTCGCCGGAGCGCAGGTTGGCCAGGCGCACGTTGTCGTCCGGAATGATGCGGAAGATCAGGCGGTCGAATTTAGCGGCCGCCTTGTCGAAGTAGTGGGGAGATCGCTCCAGGACGATCCGGTCCTGGGAGATACGCTCCACGAACTGCCACGGCCCCACGCACACGGGCGCGGTGCCGAACTTGTCGCCGAGCTTGTTCGCCGCCGTCGGGGAGACGGGCATCCCCGAGCGGTCGGCCAGGATCGCCACGAGCGGAGAGAAGGGCGTCTTGAGCCTGAGCCGCACGGTCAACGGATCCACGACGTCGATGCTGTTGACCGACTCGAGCTCGCTGCGCCGATTGGAGCCCTTCATGTTGAGGTGGCGGTCCAGCGAGTACCGGACCGACTCGGCGTTCATCGGGGTGCCGTCGTTGAACTTTACGCCGGGACGGAGCTTGATGGTGACGGTCTTGCCGCCGTCGCCGATCGTCGGCATGTCCGCCGCGAGCTGCGGGAAGATGCGCAGATTCTCGTCGATCTCGTAGAGCTTCTCGCACATCTGGGCGAAGATGATGCGCCCGACGTAGGTGCGGGAGGGACTGGGGTCGAGGATGTCCGGGTCCTGGTTGAGCGCCACCACCAGCGTCTTCTTCTGGGCCTGGGCCGGCTCCGCCACCAGCCCGAGGGCGAGGGGCAGGGCGAGCAGGGCGGTGATCGTCGTCAACGCGAGCCGTCTAAGCATCGGTGCCGCCTCCATGATTCTGGGGTTGGCCGTTTGGTTCCAGAGAAGCAAAGCGCCCCATCATACATGGGTCGGTGCGTGGAGGAACAGATCGGCGCTACGCGACCCGCGCGAACTTCTGGAGGCTACGGATCTCGCGGGGCGGCGTCTCGAGGCTGCCCCCCGCCGTCCACGAGACCTCGGAGACGTAGACGGCGCCCTGGGAGTCGGTGACCACGCTGTGGGGGGCGGTGAACTCGCCGGGCTTCTCGCCCCCGAACGGTCCGCCGAAGCGCGCGATCTTCTGGCCCTTGGCGTCCAGCACCGTCACGCGGGGCCCGAGATTGGGCACGTGCTCGTTGACGGGCAGGGCGTGGCCGAGCTCGCCCACGTAGAATGTGCCGCCGTTCTGGGTGCGGTCCACGAAGAGGCCGCAGGGTCGGTGGAGATTGTTCCACTGGCCCTGATACCGGCCCTGGCCGTCGAAGATCTGGACGCGGTGGTTCTCGCGATCCGCGACGTAGACGAGCCCGTCGCGATCGGTGACGAGGTTGTGGGGCAGGTTGAAGTGTCCCGGATCGGTGCCGGGCTCACCCCACGACATCACGTGCTTGCCGTCGGGCGAGTACTTGTGCACACGCGAGTTGCCATAGCCGTCGGAGACGAAGAGGTAGCCGCTCTTCGGGCAGATGGCCACGTGCGTGGGGCGGTTGAAGGGCTTGCCGCCCTGGAGGGTGGCGGGCTTGTCGGGGTCACCGATGGTCAGGAGATGCTTGCCCTCCGGAGTGAACTTCCTCACGGTGTGCTGGAGATCGTCGGTGAGCCACACGGTTCCGTCGGCATCGATGGTGATGCCGTGGGCGCGCCGCACCTGTCCTTCGCCCCAGGAGCGGAGGAACTTGCCGTCACGATCGAAGATGATGACGGGGTGCTCGCCCCGCGTGAAGCAGAAGACGTTGTCCTTGGCGTCGACGGCGACGCCCGCGACCTCGACGAAATGCCACCCCTCCGGCAGCTTGCCCCAGCCCTCGACCGCCTTGAAGTTCATCAAGAAGACTCCTCGAAGGCCCGGTCCATGCGCTCGAAGCGACGGCGCAGGGGCTCGCGGGCCTCCTCGTGGGTGATGACGTAGAGCCGGTTGGCCTTGACCGCGCGCAGGACGCGCCCGGCCACCTCTTCCGGCGTGAGATAGCGGCCGATGAGCTGGAACCAGTCGTTGGCTTCGGGCCCGCTCGGATTTTGAAGATCCACGGGCCGGTTCCGCTCGCTCGTGCGGATGTTGGTGGACACGCCCATGGGGCAGAGCACCGATACGCCGATGTTGTGAGGGCGCAGATCCTTCTGGAGCGTCTCGGAGAGGCCGACCACCGCGTACTTGCTGGTGTTGTACACGCCGAGGCCCTGGGAGGCGATGAGCCCGGCCATGGAGGCGGTGTTGACGATGTGGCCGGGCTCCTTCTGCGCGATCATTCGCGGCACGAAGGCCTCGATGCCGTGGATGACGCCCCAGAGATTGACGCCCAGCACCCACTCCCAGTCGCGATGGCTCGCCGAGTCGAGCGAGCCGTGCACGGCCACGCCCGCGTTGTTACAGAGCACGTGCACGCGGCCGAACTCGCCGAAGGCGCGATCGGCCAGGGACTGCACGGAGGCGAGCTTGGTCACGTCCGTCTCGACGGTGATCGCCTTGCTCCCCGCCTTGGCGACGCCGCGAGCCGTCTCTGCCATCCCCGCGTCATCGATGTCGGCGACCACGATGCGCGCGCCCTCGCCGGCAAAGGCGAGGCAGAGGGCGCGCCCGATGCCGCTGGCGCCGCCCGTGACGACGGCGGTCCTGTCCTTGAGACTTTCCATGGGATCTCCCGGATGCGTGGACGCGCCGAGTCTCAGGCCACCGATGGGTGATGTCAAGTGTCAGGGCGTTCGCGACGATGGTATCCTCTGGGGCCATGGACTACCGCTTGCCTGCCACCGTGGTCCCGCAACGCTACGATCTTCGCCTCGAGCCCAACCTGGATGCCGCCACGTTCGCCGGGACCGTGAGCATCATCGTCGAGGTGCGCGAGCCCGTGATCGAGATCCTGCTCAACGCCGCCGAGCTCGCCATCGAGAGCGTGGCCGTCTCCCAGGTCGGCAGCGAGCCCATCCACGGCTCCGCCTCGCTCGACGAGGCGGCCGAGCGCGCGCGTCTCGTCTTTCCCGTGACGATCACGCCGGGCCAGTGGCGGCTCGCCCTCCGGTTCTCGGGCACCCTCAACGACAAGCTCCACGGCTTCTATCGCAGCACGTACAAGGATGCCGCCGGCGCCGCTCACACCATCGCCGCCACCCAGTTCGAGGCGACCGACGCGCGGCGGGGCTTCCCGTGCTGGGACGAGCCGGCCCTCAAGGCCGTCTTCGGGGTCACCCTCGTGGTTCCGCCGCATCTCGCGGCGGTGTCCAACACGGCCGTGCTCCGGGAGGAGACGCTCGAGGACGGTCGCCGCGCCGTGACCTTCGCGGACACCATCAAGATGTCCACGTATCTCGTGGCCTTCGTGGTCGGGGAGCTCGAGGCGACCGATCCCGTCATGGTGGGGCCAACCCCGCTGCGCGTGTGGTGCGTGCCGGGCAAGACGCGCCTGGGCCGCTTCGCCCTCGACATCGGGGCCTTCTCGCTGGATTTCTTCGAGCGCTACTACGGCCTGCCCTATCCGGGTGACAAGCTCGACCTCCTCGCCATCCCCGACTTCGCGGCGGGGGCCATGGAGAACCTGGGCGCGGTGACCTTCCGGGAGACCGCGCTCCTCGTCAACGAGGCGGCGGCCTCGCATACCGAGCTCGAGCGTATCGCCGACGTGGTGGCCCACGAGATCGCCCACATGTGGTTCGGCGACCTCGTGACCATGGCGTGGTGGAACGGTATCTGGCTCAACGAGGCCTTCGCCACGTTCATGGAGCTCCTGGCCGTGGACGCGTGGAAGCCCGAGTGGAAGCGCTGGATCACTTTCGGCGTCTCGCGCGCTTCCGCCATGAGCCTGGACGGACTCACGGCGACCCGGCCCATCGAGTTCGAGGTGATGGCGCCCCGCGACTGCGAGGCGATGTTCGATCTCCTGACGTACGAGAAGGGGGCTTCCGTCCTGCGCATGCTCGAGCAGCATCTGGGAACGGACGGCTTCCGCGACGGCGTGCGGCTCTACCTCGAGCGCCACAAGTACTCGAATGCCGAGACGACGGATCTCTGGAAAGCCCTGGGGGACGCGGCTCATCAGCCCATCCCCGAGGTCATGGACGGGTGGATCTTCCGCCCCGGCTATCCGCTCGTCACCGTCGAGGTGGACGGAGCGGGACTCAAGCTGACGCAGCAGCGCTTCCTCTATCTGGGCGGCGAGCCGGATCCCGCCGAGCAATGGCGCATTCCCGTGGTGTTCCGCGCCTCCGTCAAGCGCGGCTACGTCGAGCGCCGGCTGCTGCTCGACGGCGCCGAGGCCGCGGTGCCGCTGCCCGCCAAGCCCGAGTGGGTGGTCCTCAACGCCGGCGGCCACGGCTTCTACCGCGTCCGCTATGCCCCCGCTCTCCTCAAGAAGCTGGCGGGGGCGCTGGCAAAGATCGCGCCCATCGAGCGCTTCAACCTGCTCAGCGACTGCTTCGCCTTGTCGCAGTCCGGGATGATGGCGGCCAGCGACTTTCTGGATCTGACGGGCCGCTTCACCGCGGAGACCGACCGCAACGTGTGGACCGTGCTCGCGGGATCGCTGGCCTGGGTCAACCGCGTGATCATTGACGAGCAGCGTCCCGGCCTGGAGGCGCTCGTGCGCCAGCGCGTGGAGGAGATGACCTCGCTGCTCGGCTGGGAGCGGCAAGAAGGCGAGAGCGAGCTCGACCGTCAGCTTCGTGGCGATCTGCTTCGCGTGCAGGGCACCCTCGGCAACGACGAGCTCGTTCAGGCGCGCGCGCGAGAGATCTACGCGCGCGCCCAGGTGGACGAAGCCTCGGTGGACGCCAACGTGCTCCCCGCCGTCATCGCCATCGTGGCCGCGTCAGGGGGGGAGAGCGAGTACGCCGAGTTCCGCGATCGCTACAAGCGGGCACGCACGCCGCAAGAGGAGCAGCGCTACCTCTATGCCCTTGCGGGCTTCCGGCAGGCGGAGCTCCTCAAGCAGACCCTCGAGATGACGATCAACGGCGAAGTGCGCAGTCAGGACGCGCCTTTTCTCATCCGCGCCCTGCTCCAGAGCGTGTATGGCCGTGGCCTCGCCTGGGAGTTCATCAAGCAGCACTGGCAGACCATGCAGCGGCTCTACCCCGGGAGCGCGTACCGCCGGATGTACGAGGGCACCCCGGCCCTGGTCAGCCCGGAGTGGGAGCGCGACGTTCACGCCTTCTTTGCCGAAAACAAGATCACGCTGGGAGGCAAGACGCTCGAGCAGTACTTCGAGCAGCTCCGCGTCGCCGTCGCCTTCCAGGAGCGAGAGGCGGAAGCGCTGGCGGCCTACCTGGGCCGCTTCGTGAAGACGCGCTAGCCGTTGAAGAGGCGCTTGAAGAAGTTCTTCACGCTCTCCGCGGCATCGGCCGCGCCGTCCCGGGTTTTCTCCCAGGCGCTCTTGGCCTGCGGCTCCGCTTCCCGGGCCGCCCCCTTGATCTTCTCGCCGGCGACCTTGGTGCCTTCCACCACTGTGTTGCCGATGCCCTTGGCCGTCTCCTTGATCCCCTCGCCGGCCTGCTTGGCCCCGGTCTCCACCTGCTTCTTGGCCGCGTCGACCTTGCTGGTGTCCGTGGTCTTGCTGTCCGCGGGCTTGTCGACGTCCTCGGCCCGCACCGACGCCGGTAGCCCCGCGAGGAGCAGCGCGGCCATGATCGCGATGAGCTGAGCTCGATATCGACGCATGCTTTCCTCCCTCCTGGGCGTCCGATCTCCAGGCTGGACGCCATTCTCAATATCGGTATTCTATCCCCGGCGAGAGCCCGCGGCGAGAAACACGAGGGCGTGGCCAGGAGATTTCTGATGAGAGCGACGGTGCTGTTGCCCGGCGGGTCGGTGGTGGTGGAGGCGATCGGCGCCGAGGGCGAGGATCTGTGGCTCGACCCGCCCGCCCTCGCAAGCTGCGGGGGCTGGGAGGTCAAGCCCGAGGGGCTGTGCCGCGGCGCGCTCTGCGTGCCTGTCCCGCCGGGCCAGGCCGGCCAGGCGCTCGTTGACGCCGGTGGCGCCGAGCCGAGGGTCAACCTCACCGCTCTCGCGCGACACATGGGCCAGCCGGTGGCCGCGAGCCCCGAGCACGCCGTGTGGTCCATTGGCGAGGCGGCCAAGGATGCCGCCGATCGGCTCCTGTCCCTTGAAGCGCCCGACTTCACCCTCCCGGACATGGACGGCAAGCCGTATAGCCTCTCGAGCTTCCGGGGTCGGAAAGTTTTTCTCCTGACCTGGGCCTCGTGGTGAGGCTGCCGCTTCGACCTGCCCGGGTGGCAGGCGCTGCACGCCGAGCTCGAGCCCAAGGGCTTGACTGTCATCACGATAGCCTTCGACAGTGCGGGCCCGGCCACGGCAGGGGAGTGGATCCGCGCGGCCAGTCCCACGCATCCCTCGCTCATCGACACGCACCATGAAGTGGCGCGGGCTTACAACATGGTCAATGTCCCCACGGCCGTGTGGATCGACGAGGAAGGGCGCATCGTGCGTCCCAATGAGGTCGCTTTCGCCGACAATCGCTGGATCGAGTACACCAAGTTCGACATGACGCGCTACCTGGCGGCCATCCGCGACTGGGTCGAGCATGGCCCGCGGAGCGGCCACGTCCCGCCCCCGGCGGAGCGCCTCCGGCGGCTGTCTCTGCCCTCGGCGGCGCACGCCCTGGCCGCGGCGACGTTCCGTCTGGCCGAGCACCTGCACGAGAGCGGCCGGCCCGAGGCGGCGGTGCCCTTCTTCAAGCGGGCGCAGGAGCTCCAGCCCGAGTCGTGGTGCTTCAAGCGGCAGGCCTGGGCGTTGACCGACGCAGAGCGGTTCTACGGCACCAGTTTCCAGAAAGAGGTCAAGGCCCTCGGAGGCCGCCCGTACTACACCCCGCTCGATCTCGGAGGATGACCCGATGAAATACGGCGTGGCGATGTTCCCGACCGACTATGCCATCCCGGCCGATGCTCTCGCGCGTGAGCTCGAGGCTCGCGGCTTCGAGTCGCTGTGGCTGCCCGAGCACACGCACATTCCCACGAGCCGCAGGAGCCCATGGCCGGGCGGGGCCGACCTGCCCCGCGACTACTGGCACACGCTCGACCCGTTCGTGGCCCTGGGCGCGGCCGCGGCCGTGACCAAGACCCTCATGCTCGGCACGGGGATCTGCCTCGTGATCGAGCGCGATCCGATCATTCTCGCCAAGGAGGTGGCGAGCCTGGATTTCATCTCCGGGGGGCGCGTGCTCTTCGGCATCGGGGGAGGGTGGAACGCCGAGGAGATGGAGGACCACGGCACGCCGTTCGGCGAGCGCTGGAAGATCCTGCGCGAGCGGATCTCGGCCATGAAGGCGATCTGGACCCAGGAGGAGGCGGAGTACCACGGCAAGTACGTCAACTTCGACAAGCTCTGGTCGTTTCCCAAGCCCGTCCAGAAGCCGTATCCGCCCATCCTCATGGGGGGCAGCGGCCCCCACGCGCGCCAGCGCGCCGCGGAGTTCGACGGGCACTGGATGCCCATCATCGGGCGCGATCCCCTGGATGAAGCCATCGCCGACCTGCGCCAGCGCGCGGAGAAGGCCGGCCGCGACCCTGGCGCGGTATCGGTCTCGCTCTTCGGAGTGCGGCCCGACGAGGGCAAGCTTGCCGCGTGGCGCGACATGGGAGTGGCGCGGGTGGTCTTCTTCGTCCCCTCCGCCCTCGCCGGCACCGTGCTGCCGCTGCTCGATCAGTACGCGGCGGTGGCGAGGAAGGTGGGCTAGGCCACTCTCGCCCTGACGCTCCGCGGCGGCCCGAGCCGCCGACGACAGTGCAGTATTCATAGGAGCCGGTGTTAGGATTGGAAGCGTGACGAGCACGCCCACGCGCATCGAGCTGGCCCTGGCCCCCACGCCGGTCATGAAGCTCGAGCGCCTGTCGCGGCGGCTCGGCGTCGAGCTCTGGGTCAAGCGGGACGACCTGACCGGCCTCCTCGAATCCGGTAACAAGGTCCGCAAGCTCGAGTTCCTGGTCGGCGACGCCCTCGCTCAAGGCGCCGACACCCTCATCACCATCGGCACGCTACAGTCCAACTGCTGCCGCGCCGTCTCGGCGGTGGCGGCGCGCCTCGGGCTCCGGGCCATCGTCGCGCTCACGGGCGCCCGGCCCGATATCTATGACGGCAACCTCCTTCTCTGCCGGATGCTGAACGCCGAGGTACGCTACCTGACCGACGAGCAGTTCCGCCACGCGCCCGAAACTCTCGAGGCGATTTCTGAAGACGTCCGGCGCGCCGGCGGCACGCCCTATGTGATTCCTGAGAGCGGCTCCAACGAGCTGGGAGCCCTCGGCTACCTCGAATGTGCCGTGGAGCTGGCGGAGCAGATCACCCATGGGGCGCCTCGCTTCGACACGGTGGTCCTGACCTGCTTCAGCGGGGGCAGCCAGGCGGGGCTTCTCATGGGCAAGCAGCTGGCCGGGCTGCCCTCCGAGATCGTGGGCGTCCCCATCGCCTTTCCGGCCGAGCGCGTGCGCGGCTATGTCACGGAGACGATCAGGAAGGCCATCCATCGCTTCGGGTTCGCCATCGAGGTGCCGAAGAGCATCCATCTCCTGGACGGCTTCCAGGGAATCGGACGGGCGGGAGTGGACGACGCGGAGCTGGCCCTCGTGATCCGCCTGGCGGGTGAGGAAGGCCTCATGCTCGATCCCGTCTACACGGCCAAGGCCTTCGGTGGGCTCGTCCAGACGCTCGAGCGAGATCCCAAGTCGCTCGGCCAGCGTGTCTGCTTCATCCACACCGGTGGTATCTTCAGCGTCTTTCCGTTCCGCGACTCGCTGACGCGACTGCTCGACGCCTGACCGTGGCGGAGATCCGGCTCAAGGGCGGCGAGCTGGACGGGCTTCTTCTCCACTACCTCTCGGAAGGGCAGGGGCCGGTCACCGTCCTGCTCCACGGCCTGGGTGGCTTCGCCGAGTCGTGGCGCCATACCATTCCCGAGCTCCGGCGGCACGGGCGGGTCATCGCCCTGGACCTGCCGGGTTTCGGGAAATCGGGCAAGCCGCGACGCGCGTACACGCTGACCTTCCTGAGGGAGGCTCTCGACGCGTTCCTGCGCGCGCTGGGTCTCGAGCAGGTGCGCCTCGTCGGTCACTCCATGGGCGGCGCGGTCGCCGCGTGCTTTGCCGTGGCCCACCCCGCCCGAGTGGAGCGGCTGGCCCTGCTGGCTTCCGCGGTGCCGGGCTTCCCGCTCCGGCCTTCGTGGGTCTATCGGACGATGTCCCTGCCCGGGCTGGGCGAGCTACTCTCGCGGCTCATCACGCGGAGGATCTGCGCCACCGCGCTCGAGCGGTGCTTCGTCTCGCCCGATGCCGAGGAGATCCGCTTCTTCGTGGACCACGAGTTCTCGGTCCGCGCCTCCGTCGAAGGGCGGGCGGCCTACCTTTCCCTCCTGCGCTCGCTCAAGGACGACTTCACGAGGCACGCGGAGGGGTATCGAGACGGGCTGCTCAGGTTTCGGCGGCCCATCCTGCTCGTGCACGGGGTCCAGGACGCCGTCATCCCGTTCGCCCACGCGCAGCAGGTGAGTCAGGGGCTCGACCTCGCCACCGCGAAATGGCTCGACCGCTGCGGCCACTTCCCGCAGATCGAGCATGCCGCCGCCGTCAACACCTACCTGACGGAGTTTCTCTTCGAGCCCGCCTCGCGCTGACGACGGCGGAAATTACCGGGAACGGCGGAGAGGAACGGCGGAAGTGTAAGGACTACAGCGTGTAGGTCTTGCCCTGCTCGAGGATGTGGATGCGGGTGGAGTCGACCTTCGCCAGCTCTTCTGCGGTTTCCTGATACAGCTGCGGCTTGACGTGGTAGATCCACACCGGAATGTCTGGAGGCGCCTTGTCGATCTCACGTTTGAGCATCTCCGGCGTCAGGTGACCCGAGGTCCGGGCGAGCGCGTCCATCCGGTTGGGGAAGGACGTCTCCACCACCACGGCCTTGATCCCCCGCATCTCCCGGGCGAGCTTCCAGATCTGCTTGGTCGGCCCCGTGTCACCGCTGAACACGAAGCCCGTCTCCCCGTCGTGGATCACGTATCCCGTGGTCGGGATCGTATGGTCCACGGGCACCGGCGTCACCCAGAGCTCGCCCACCCGCGCCTCGCCTTCCTCGGCGAGGGCTCGGAAGGCCAGGACGGGATTCTTGGGGTCCGGGATGTTGGCGAAGTTGGGCCAGACCACGTCGTTGAAGACGTGGGTGCGCAGGCTGTCGAGCACGGGCCCGATGCCGCACGCCGTCACCCGCCGCTCTGGCGCAATCATGGCCAGGGTGTCGGTGAGAAAGGCGAGGCCGGCGATGTGATCGAAATGGGCGTGGCTGACCAGCGCGTACTCGACCTCGATCTGCTCGGCGGGCGTGAGGGCGCCGCCGACGGTACCGGCATCCACGAGGACCTTGTCGTCTACGAGAAAGGCCGAGGGCCGCTGTCCCTGCCCCTCACTTCCGAACGAGCCAAGGACTTTGATCTTCATCGCAACAGCCAATAGCCTCCCGTAGGGCCGAGTTTAAACTCCGCAGAGTCTAGTCTACCAGTCGATTCTGGGTCAAGTTACCGACAATCGTCAGGCCAGAAGCCTTATTCAAGGCCAGCTTGCGCCCTGGTGAGCCCGTGTGGGAAGATGCGAGCGATGATCTTTCAGCAGATCGTCAATGAAGATGCCGGCTGCATCTCCTACCTGATCGCCTGCAGCCAGGCGGGTCAGGCCCTCGTGGTCGACCCTGCCCGCGACCGGGTCGACGACTACGCGGCGTGGGCCCGGCGCAAGGGGCTCGAGCTGACCCATATCGTGGACACCCACGTCCATGCCGACCACATTTCGGGCAACCAGAGCCTGGCCGCCAAGGCCGGAGCCCGGGTGCACATCCATCCGGCGGCCGAGGCGGCCTTTCCGCACACGCCGATCGTGCACGGCGACGAGCTCCGCTTCGGGACGGTGCGGGTGCAGGTCATCCACACCCCCGGTCATACCCCGGACAGCGTCTGCCTGCTCGTCACCGACCTGTCGCGTGGCGAAGAGCCGTGGTTCATCCTGACGGGCGATACGCTTTTCGTGGGCGACGTGGGCCGGCCGGACTTCGGCGGCGAGCGGGCGGCGGCCGACCTCTTCGAGAGCCTGACCAAGCGGGTGCTCACGCTGCCCGACAGCGTGGAGGTCTATCCCGCCCACGGCGGAGGCTCGTCGTGCGGGCGGGCCATGTCCTCCAAGCCCGGCTCTACCATCGGCTTCGAGCGCCGCTTCAATCCCGCGCTACAGCCGCGCAAGGTGGAGGATTTCGTGCGCGAGCTGATGACCGGGCTGCCGCCCAAGCCGCCGAGCTTCGACCGAATCATCGCGCGCAACCGCGCCCAGGCGCTTCCCTCCATGGGTGAGCTCCAGCCGCTCTCGGCGGCCCAGGCGCGCGAGGCCATCGCCAAGGGCGGGATCATCCTCGACGTGCGCAGCCCGGCCGAGTTCGGCGAGGGCCATGTGCCGGGCGCCATCAATGTCTGGATCGAGAGCAGCCCCTTCGCGCCGCGGGTGGCCATGATGGCCCCGGTCGACAGCCGCTTCATCCTGGTGGCGGCGGGCCCGTCGGACCTCCAGCGCAGCGTCGAGGCGCTGGGGCGGGCCGGTATGGACGATATCTTGGGCTATCTCCAGCGCGGCATGACGGACTGGAGGAGCGAAGGGCTGCCCCACGCGAGCGTCCCGCAGATCACCGTGCACGATCTCGCCACGATGCGGGAAGAGCGGGCCGACCTCGTGGTGGTGGACGTGCGCGAGGTCGCGGAATGGGTCGACGGGCACATCGCAGGGGCCGTCAATGTCCCGATGAGCCAGGCCCTCTCGCGTTTGGGCGAGCTGCCCGCGGATCGCCCCAAGGCTGTGCTCTGTGCGGGCGGGCTCCGATCCAGCTCGGTCATCAGCGCGCTCCGGCGCGCGGGATTGACCGACTGCTACAATGTCGCCGGTGGCATGCGGGAGTGGGTCAAGGCAGGCTATTCCACGGTCAAGCCCGGGGGAATCGCGAACGAAGCATGAACGACGACTTCGACTACCCGATCATGTCGAGGGCCCTGATCCTGGGGGACAAGGACACGGTCGCCCGCAAGACCCAGGAAGGCCTCGCCCTCGCCATGGATCCCAAGGAACTGATCTTCCGCGGGTTGATCCCGGGCATGGACGTGGTCGGCGAGAAGTTCCGGCGCAATGAGTACTACGTCCCGCAGGTGCTCCTCTCCGCGCGCGCGATGTACGCGGGGCTCGACCTCCTCAAGCCCCTCATCACCAAGGCGGGCGGCGACGGCCAGTCGCTCGGAGTCATCGTCATCGGCACGGCGCAGGGTGACCTCCACGACATCGGCAAGAACCTGGTCGCCATGATGCTCGAAGGGGCGGGGTTCAAGGTTCACAACCTCGGCCGCGACGTGGCGCCGGAGAAGTTCGTGGCCGCGGTGGAGGAGCACGGGGCCCAGATCGTGGGCATCTCGGCGCTCATGACCACGACCATGCCTGCCATGAAGCGCACCATCGACGCCCTCGCCAAGGCCGGGCTGCGCGAGCGCGTCAAGGTCATGATCGGGGGCGCCCCCGTGAGCCAGGCCTATGCCGACGAGATCGGCGCCGACGGCTACGCGAGGGATTCGACGATCGCGGTGACGCGCGCCAAGGAGCTCCTGGGCGTGGCGGCGGCCACCTGATGGCCAGATCGCGCGGCTGGGAAATAGTCGAGCGCGCCAAGACGGGTGAGCGTCTCGTCTTCGACGGCGGCTACGGCACCGCCCTCTTCGCGGCCGGGCTCAGCAACGGCGGCTGCCCGGAGCTCTGGAACGACACGCACGCCGACATCGTGCGCGGGATTCACGACGGCTATTTCAAGGCCGGCTCGGACTTCGTCGAGACCAACACCTTCGGCGGCACGCGCCTGAAGCTCAACGAGTACAAGATCGGCGATCGGACCCGCGAGCTGAACGACAAGGGCGCCCGGCTCGCCCGCTCGGTGTGTCCGCCGGGCGGCTTCGTCGCGGGCTCCATCGGCCCCACGAGCTGCCTGCCCGTGGACTACGGGGTCGGCGACAACGTGGCCACGGACGACGAGTACTTCGCCACCTTCAAGGAGCAGGCGGAGGCGCTGGCCGAGGGTGGGGTGGACATCTTCGCGGTGGAGACCATGATGTTCCCCCAGGAGGCCATCGGCGCCATCAAGGCCTGCAAGGCGGCCGCCGGCCTGCCCGTGATGGCGACCATGTTCTTCCAGTACGAGGAGATCCACGACCGCGACCGCACCATGTGGGGGGAGAGCCCGGCGGAGGTGGCGCGGACGCTCCTCGACGCGGGGGCGGACATCGTGGGCATGAACTGCGGTCGCGGCCCGGACCGCGCCATCGTGATCATCCGCGAGATGCGCGCCGTCACCGACGCGCCGCTGATCGCGTATCCCAACGCGGGCCTGCCCATCACCAAGGGCGACACGACCACGTACGAGCTGGGGCCGGAGGCCATGGCCAAGGACTACCCCGCCTTGCTCGACGCCGGGTGCAACATCGTCGGCGCCTGCTGCGGCTCGGGCCCGGAGCACATCCGCCTCATCGCCGAGGTCGCGCGCTCCCGCCGCTCGCCGCCGTGAGCGCGGCGCTCGACGTCCGCTCGCCCGTTCCCGTCACCCTCGACCGCCGCTGCTTGTCCCTCCGCGTGGATCCCGACGAAGTCCTGCGCTTCCAGGGCTACAAGAAGGGGCGCGACGTCCCGGATGCGACCGTGCTCGCGCTCTTCGACGAGGCGCTGGCCCTGGGCGAGTCGCTCATGGAGCCGCGCGCCGTCTACCGCGCGGCGAAGGTGACCGGGCAAGAGCCCGATGTGATCCAGGCGGGCGGCGAAGCGCTCCATATCCCCGAGATCGGGAGATTGTGGGGGACACTCGAAGCGGTCGGGGCGGGGATCTGCACGGTGGGCCGCGCCATCGAAGATCGCGTGCGAGAGCTGTGGGAGGAGCGAGAGCTCCCGCTGGCGATGATGCTCGACAGCGTCGGCTCGGCCGCGGTGGAAAGCCTGGCGGAATACGTCAACGACCTCCTCTGTCAGGCGGCGATCCCGTCGAGCATGAGGGTCACCAATCGAGTCAGCCCAGGCTATGCGGGTTGGGACACCGCGGAGCAGGTCGCGCTCTTTCGCCTCTGTCCCGGCCTGCCCATCGATGTGACCCTCAATGACTCCTGCGTCATGGTCCCCGGCAAGAGCATCTCGATTCTGGTAGGCATCGGGCCCGAGGCGCGCGTGGATCACTACTTCACGCAGTGCCGGCGGTGCTGGATGCGCGACTGCGACTATCGCCGCGCTCCCGCCGCCACCACCGTGCACCGATAGGCCATGCGGGAGCCGGAGTGTTACGATGGCCGGTGGCATGAGTGACAACGTGATTCTCGTGGGATTCATGGGAGCGGGCAAGTCTTCCGTCGGGCGGCTCCTCGCCAGGCGGCTCGGGCGCTGCTTCGTCGAGACCGACGACATGATCACCGCCAAGGAGGGGCGCCCCATCCCCGAGATCTTCACCGCGAAGGGCGAGCCGCATTTCCGCGCCCTCGAGGATGAGGCGGTGCGGCTTCTCGCCCTCAAGCGGGGCGATGTCATCGCCACGGGGGGCGGGCTGCCCTGCCAGGACGGGCGCGTGGAAGCGCTCCAGGCCCTGGGCACGGTCGTCTGGCTGTCGGGCGATCTCGCCGCGCTTCTCGAGCGGGCACGCAGAACCGGCGATCGCCCCATGCTGGACGGCAAGACGCGCGAGGAGATCGAGGCGCTCTACAAGTCTCGCGAGCCGTACTACGCCAAGGCTGATCTGAGTGTGGACACGACGCGCCTCAACCCCGACCAGGTGGCGGCGGAAGTTTGGAAGGCGCTCCAGGCGCGGGCCCGGCCCCCTCAGCCTCGACCCCCTCACCCCACCGCTTCGAGATGAGCGCGCCCTTCATCGAGCGTCTCCGGGAACGCCCGCTGCTGGGCGACGGCGCCATGGGCACCATGCTGTATGCCCGCGGCGTGCCGCTGGATGCCTGCTTCGACGTGCTGAACGTCAACGAGCCCAAGATCGTCCAGGGCATTCACGCCGAGTACATCCAGGCGGGCGCCGACTGGGTCGAGACCAATACCTTCGGCGCCAACCGCTTCAAGCTGGGCGTCCATGGCCTGGCCGCGCAGGTGCGCGAGATCAATTTGCGCGGCGTCAAGCTGGCGCGGGACGTGCGCGAGACGCTCGGGCGCGACATCTTCGTGCTCGGCTCCATCGGCCCCCTCGGGAAGTACCTCGCCCCGCTGGGGTCGATCACGCCCGAGGAAGCCAGGGCGGCCTTTCGCGAGCAGGCGGAAGGGCTGCTCGAAGGCGGCGTGGATGCCTTCGTGGTCGAGACCTTCTCCGATCTCCAGGAGCTGCGCCTGGCCGTGGAGGCCGTCCGGGCCATCACGGATCTGCCTGTCATCGCCTCCGTCGCCTTCACCCAGGATCACGTGACGTTCCTCGGCAGCACACCCGCCGAGGTGACGAGGACGCTGCGCGAGCTGCCCATCCAGGGGCTGGGGGCGAACTGCTCCGTCGGCTCGAGCACGCTGTACGAGGTGCTCGAGCAGATGCTGCCCGAGGCGGGCGGGCTGCCCGTGAGCATCCAGCCGAATGCCGGCCTGCCCTCGCGCATCGGCGAGCGCCTCATCTACGTCTCGTCGCCCGCCTACATGGCCGAGTACGCCGCGCGCATGATCGGCGCGGGCGCCCGTCTCGTGGGCGGCTGCTGCGGCACCACGGCCGATCACATCCGCGCCATGCGAGAGGCGGTGGATCGACACGTGCCGAGCCGGGATGGCCGGACGGCCGCGCCACGACGCGCGCGGGTGGAGCGCGAGGCGCCGGCGCTCATCACCACGGCGGCCCCGACCCTGCTCCAGCGCAGGCTCGAGGCGGGCGAGTTCCTCGTCACGGTCGAGCTCGACCCCCCGCGCGGGCACAACATCGAGAAGCTCGTCCAGGGCGCCAAGCTCCTCAAGGAACGCGGAGTCGAGATCGTGGACATCAACGACGGCTCGCTCGGCCGCGTGCGCATGTCGGTGCTGCCCACGGCCATTCTCGTGCGCGAGGCGACAGGGCTCGACATCAACATGCACTTCACCTGTCGCGACAGGAATCTCATGGGCATCCAGGCGGACGTGCTCGGCGCGCACGCCCTCGACATCCGGAACATCCTGGCCATGACGGGCGATCCCCCCCGGGGCGGCGACTACGTCAACGCCACCGCGGTGTTCGACGTGGACGCCATCGGACTCATCCGCATCTTGACGGAGATGAACGAGGGACGGGATGCCACGGGCAATTCCGTCGGCGAGCCCACCGCGTTCTGCGTGGGGGCGGCTCTCGATCCCGCCGCCGCCGATCCGTCCCGCGAGATGGAGCGCTTCCTCGCCAAGGCCGAGGCGGGCGCCCGCTGGTGTCAGACGCAGCCCATCTACGATCTCGAGGTGCTGGAGCGGTTCTTCGCTCGCACGCGCCCGCCCATCCCGGTGGTGGTGGGCCTCTTGCCCCTGCATTCATCCCGTCATGCCGAATTCCTCCACAACGAGGTGCCCGGGATCACCATTCCCGACGCCGTCCGGGGACGCATGCGCGAGGCGGGAGAGCGTGGTCTGCGAGTCGGCATCGAGACGGCGCAAGAGCTCGTCCGCCACCTTCGGGGCCGCTACGCCGGCGCCTATCTCATGCCTTCCTTCGGGCGCTTCGAAGTCGTCGCGGAAGTTCTGGACGCGCTCCAGTAGTCACCTCCGCCGCCGCAGGAGAACCCATGGCCGACCTCAACGACGTGAGCGCCGCCGAGGCGGCGCGCCGCATTCGCTCGGGCGCGCTGTCGCCTTCCAACCTCCTCGCCGCCTGCCTCAAGCGCATCGACGCCCTCGAGCCCACCCTCAAGGCCTGGGTGCATCTCGATCGCGATGCCGCCGCGCGCGTCGCCGTGCAGCGGGATATCGAGGCCCGCGAGGGGCGCTTCATGGGCCCGCTCCACGGCGTGCCCGTGGCCCTCAAGGACATCTATGACGCCGCGGGGCTGGTGACCACCGCGGGGGCGGGGCCGTGGGCGCACCGGCGCGCCACCGTCGATGCCGTCTCGGTGGCCCGGCTGCGAGGCGCCGGCGCGGTGATTCTCGGCAAGGTGACGACGACCGCCTTCGCCTTCCGCGATCCGACGGAGACGGGGAATCCGTGGAATCCTGCGCACACGCCGGGCGGATCGTCGAGCGGCTCGGGAGCCGCCGTCGGGTCTCGGATGGTCCCCCTCGCCCTCGGCACCCAGACGGTGGGCTCGGTGCTGCGTCCCGCCGCCTACTGCGGCGTCGTGGGCTTCAAGCCGACGCACGGGCGCATCAGCGCCGTGGGCGTGGTGCCGCTGGCGTGGAGCCTGGATCATGTCGGTGTCCTGTGCCGCGCGGTGGAGGACGCGGCGCTCGCCCTGGCCATCATGGCCGGCCACGATGCCGCCGACCCTCATTCGGTCCCCATGCCCCTCGATGACTATGTCGGCGCCGTCGCGTCTCCCGCCGCGCCGCGGCTCGGGGTGCTGCGCCCGCTCGTGGAGCGCGCCGAGCCGGACAATCGCGCGCAGATCGATTCCACCCTCAAGGCCCTCCGGGCCGCGGGCGCCCAGGTCGAGGACGCGCCACTCGCGGCCGCCTTCGAGGGTCTCCCCGAGGCGGGCGACACGGTGATGCGCGCGGAAGCGGCCGCCTTCCATCGCGATCTCTACGCGCGCCACGCCGCCGAATACCCGGTGCACCTCGGCGAGCGCGTCAAGGACGGGCAAGCCGTGAGGGCGGTGGACTATCTCGCCGCCCAGACTCATCGGCGCGCCTTCCGCGCCGACATGGCCAGTGTCGCCTCGCGCTTCGACGCGCTGGTGTCTCCGACCGCCCCGGGCACCGCGCCCAAGGGCCTGGCCTTCACGGGCGACGCGTCCTTCTGCGCTCCGTGGAGCTCCGCCGGCATGCCGTCGATCTCGCTTCCCACCGGTCTCGCGCCGAGCGGACTGCCCTTTGCCATCCAGCTCACGGGGGCTCCGTGGTCGGAGGCGCGTCTCTTCGCCGCCGCCGCATGGTGTGAGCGCGCCATCGGGTTCAAGGAAGCGCCGCATGCTTGACCTGAAGATCGCGGGCGGACACGTCTTCGACGGTACGGGGATGCCGGCGGTGCGCGCGGATGTCGGCATCACCGGCGAGGGCATCGCCATGGTTGGGGATCTCGCGCGCGAGTCGGCCGGACAGACTTTGGATGCCTCTGGCCTCATGGTGTCGCCCGGATTCATAGACATGCACTCGCATTCCGACTGGCGCCTCTTCGGCAATCGGCGCGCCGAGTCCAAGATCCGCCAAGGCGTGACCACGGAAGTCGTGGGTAATTGCGGGTTCTCGCCCGCTCCCGTGTCTCCCGAGTTCAGAGAGGATATGCGGGGCTTTGCGCTCTACGTTCCGCCCGGCATGGACTTCTCATGGGTCTCGGTGAAGGACTTCCTCCGCCGCTACGAAGAGGAAGGGCTCGCCCTCAACGTCGCGCAGCTGATCGGTCACGGCACGCTGAGACTGGCCGCCATGGGCTTCGCCCGGCGACCGCCCAGCGCCAAGGAGCTGGCGACCATGCGGGGCCTCATGGAGGCGGCCATGGTCGACGGCGCCTGTGGGCTCTCGACCGGACTCATTTACGCGCCGGGCTCCTATGCCGAGACCGCCGAGATCGTGGAGATCGCCAAGGGCGCCGGGGCCGCGGGAGGATTCTATGCGAGCCATATCCGCGGTGAGGGCGCCACCCTCCTCGACGCGGTCGCCGAGGCCATCAGGGTCGGGCGCGAGGGACGACTCCCGGTGCAGGTGAGTCATATCAAGGCGGCGGGACGCGCTCACTGGGGAAGGGTCGGCGACGCTCTCGCCCTGATCGACGGCGCGCGCGCCGAAGGCCTCGACGTCATGGCCGACGTCTACCCGTACACAGCCTCGAGCACGACGATCCGGACGCTCCTGCCGGACTGGGTGCTCGAAGGTGGCATCGAAGCCATGCTCGGCCGGCTCCGCGATCCCGCCACGCGCGGGCGCATCCGGGCGGACATGGCCACGGGACCCGTCCTGGCCCGCGGCCTCGAGTGGAGCGATATCATGATCGCCTCCGCGCCATCGCACCCGGAAATCGAGGGACTACGTTTCGACGAGATCGCGAGAAGCTGGGGCAAGGATCCGGTCGAGGCTGCCTTCGACGTGATCCAGAGCGAAAAGGGGCGGGGCAACATCATTCTCTTCCAGCTCGACGAGGCCGATCTTCGCCGCGCGCTGGTCCATCCGCGCGTCATGATCGGCTCTGATGGGTCGTCGCTGGCCACGAGCGGCCCCATGGCCGACGGCAAGCCCCATCCTCGGAGCTATGGCACCTTCCCGCGCGTGCTCGGCCGCTACGCGCGTGACGAGCGCGTGCTCCCGCTCGAGACGGCGGTCCACAAGATGACCGGGCTTCCCGCCGCGCGGCTAGGTCTTGGCGATCGCGGCGTCATCCGGCCGGGCGCCAAGGCCGACATCGTCGCCTTCTCGCGCGAAGGTGTCCGGGATCTCGCGACGTATGAGGACCCACACCGGTACGCGGCGGGCATCTCGCATGTCCTTGTCAACGGCCGCACCGTTATTAAGGATGGCGAGCATACTGGCAGCCTGCCCGGCCGTGTGCTGAGGTCCACCTAGACCAAGTCGGGCGGCGGCAAGGCCTATGGATCGGGCAGGCCGCCCGATCTCGCCACAAGCACCTGTCGCCGCGAGCGGCCTGACCCCCGCCGACCAAATACTTAGAGGGCTTGGCCCTTTGCTTGTTATACTTGTGCCTTATTTCACACTAAAGGAAAGGATTCCCATGACTCGCATTCTGATGATCGACACGAACCAGGCCCTGGCCGAAGCGATCGGCAGCCAGTGTCTGAAGCACGGTATCGCGGTTCGCTTCGCGGACGACCTCTGCAAGGGCCTTCGCCAGCTCCTCGACACCCCGGTCTCTCTCGTATTGGTGGAGGCGGCTCGCTTGCCGCTCTCGAATGTGGACCTGGTCAGGCTCTTCGAGGCGGTCGTTCCGGGCGTCCCCGTGGTCATCCGGCTCGATGCCGAGGGGGCGATGGACGAGCAGGTGCGCTACGAGCTTCACGGCTTCCGGGTGGTTCGGGAGCCCTTCGACGTGCGGGAGCTGCTGGCCAAGGCCGAGCGGCCCGTGCGTGCCGTCATGCCCCGACCCGCGCAGGCGGCCGCCGCCATCAAGGCCGCGTGTCGATAGCGATCATGCGCCGGCTTCGGAGGAGTCTCGTGCTGCTGGCGGTCGCGCTCGGCTTGAGCGCGGCCCTGGTGGGGCTGTTCGCTGCCACGGAGGCCTCGCTTCGCGCCATCGAGCATCGCGAGTCCGCCACGAGATCGGCCAAGCCGGAGCCCCCGGCTCAGGACGGAAGCCGCGAGGGCGCGTATCGCGATCAAGGGGCGGCGGAGTGAATGACGCCATGAGCCGACGTCCTGCCCGTTCGCTGGCGGGGCCGCGCAGGCTTGGTGTAGACTGAGGACGTCAGCGCCGGAGCCGGCGCCCTCGCCTCCGATATTGGCTCTTCCGAGTATTGGGGCGCGCACCAAGGCGGAAGATCAACGGAAGGAGATCCAGATGGCATCGAAACTTTACGTCGGCGGGCTCTCGTACTCGACCACGAGCGAGACGCTCCGGGAATATTTCGCCCAGTGCGGCACGGTGGAATCGGCGGCGGTGATCACCGACAAGTTCTCCGGCCAGTCCCGCGGCTTCGGCTTCGTCGAGATGACCACGGCCGAGGAGGCCCAGCGCGCGATCTCCGAGCTGAACGGCAAGGACCTCGACGGTCGCAAGCTGACGGTGAATCTCTCGACGCCGAAGGCTCCCGGCTCCGGGGGCGGTCCGCGCGGGGGAGGCGGCCGCGGCGGTGGCGGTGGTCGGGGGGGTGGTCGGGGCGGCGGCTTCGGTGGAGGCGATCGCGGCGCCTACGGCGTCCCGCCTTCCAAGAAGCCCTTCAAGTGGTGAGACGACCCGAGCCTTGAGTCTCGAGGGCGCGACGGTTCACCGTCGCGCCCTTCGTGTTCCCGCCGCCTGCTCTTACCCCCCGCCTCTTACCCGAGGATTCGCTCGTAGCGGCCGAAGTCGTGCGCGGAGTCCATGAACCACTTCACGATCTCGGGATTGGAGCGCGGCGGGATCTCACACGACGTGGACAGGATGAACCCCGAATGCTTGGCCGCCGCGTCGATGCAGCGGCGGACATCGGCTTCCATCTCCTCTTTCGTGGTCTTCTCGAAGCGCGTGGCGTCCACGTTGCCGATGGCCACCGCGCGACCCTTGGCCACTTCCACGAAGCGCTCGAGCTGGTCCACGTGGAGCTTGGGATCTGCCTGCTGGTCGAGATCGAACGACACTGTGGTGAAGCCGCAGCCAATGATGTCCTCGAAGATCGGATAAGTGGTGCCACAGATGTGGGTGGTCAGACCCACCTTCTTGGCCTTGAAGTAGTCGACAAGCTCCTTGTGGTAGGGAGCGATGAAGTCACGGTAGTTGTCGGGCGAGACGAGGCTGATCGAGGCCGTCGGCTCCGAGAAGCTGAGCCCGATCTTGGTCTTGACGATGGCGTCACCCCAGACCTTGCAGAAGTCCGTGGTCACCCGCATGAGGTCATGGATGAACTGCGGATCCTCGAAGGTGTCGAGCAGCATCATCTCCGGATTGCGCAGGAGCATGGCGATGGTCCAGGGGCCGACGGCGACGGCGCCCATGGCGGCGGGCGGCGCGGCCTTGACGAGGGCCTCGCACTGTTCGATGAAGCCCGGGAGCCGCGCCGTCTTGTACGGATCCGGCATGCGTAGGGCGGCCAGGTTGGCCTTGTCTTCCAGCACGTGCCCCTCGATCGAGGGCACCACGTAGTCGGAGTACTTGACCTTGCAGCCGAAGGCCTCGGCCTCCTTGGCCAGATCGTTGTAGGCGAGGACCACGTCGGGCTGGTAGCGCTCGTAGTAGTTCATCATGGCCGTGATGGCCTTGATCGGATTCGTGCAGTACTCCTCGATGCTCAGCCCGTCCAGGGTGCCCGCGAACGAGGCCACGATGGGATAGACGGGCACGCGGTCGGCGAAGGAGCGCTTGTAGGCGGCCACGACGCGATCGCGATTGGTCAGGCTCACCTTGCCCTTCTCGGCGTCCCAGAGGCGGTTGACCTCCATGTACCGCGGCGGCAGCTTGGCCTCGTACTCCATGAACTGGGTGATCGGATAGCGGATGCCGCCGTTGTGAGTGCCCCGCAGGCCCTCGACGATCTCTTCCATCCTCGCCCACGGGATGGAGAACGCCATCTCGTGGTCCTGGGTCTGGCCGAAGATGCGGTCGCCGGAGCAGGGCAGGATGACCTGCGGCTCGCCCGTCTGCATCGTGGTCACGATGATGTCAGCGCAGACGGCGCGTCCCTCGAAAGACGAGGCGAGCCGCCCCCCGCGCTTCCACAGCGCGGCCTGGGTCAGCCGCATCACCTGCGCGGGATTGGCGTAGATGCAGACCACGTGGGGCTCGAAGGTGGCCCGGTCGAGCGGGGCCACGAGGAGCGTCTCGTACTCGCCCGGGGAGAACTTGTCGATGGCCGCCTCGGAGCGCTGGCCCGCCTCCTTGGTCTCCGTGTACATGCCTTCGCACAGCGTGCCCACGTTGTAGATCGGAAGTGGCTTGTCGAACCCGATGGCCGTGATGCCGAGGGAGCAGATGTGATCTTCGCGCGTGAGGGCGATCATCCAGCCGTAGCGACGCGACATGTCGATGACCTGGCACGACATGCTCAGCTTCTTGAAATCGCGCGCGGGGCGCCGGGCCCGCTCCGGGATGGGCTCGCCGGGCTTGAGCATCCGGATGGCCACCGGGAAGGTCTGCGGGCGGATGTAGGTCTGAAGCTCCTTGTCCGCCGTCTTCGTATCGATCATTGGTGGGCCTCCCGGTCAGAGCGTAGGGGTGGGGTATACCTTTGTCAAGCAATGGCGCGCCGTTTCGATAGAATGTGCCGCACCGGCCATGGCCCGCTTCCGCATCGTTCACTGGAAGGACATCCCCTCGGTCGTCGAGGCGGCCGACGACGAGCGCACCGTGCGCCACCTGCTGTCGCCGAAGTTCCAGGACCTCATCGACTCTCTCGCCATGAGAGACAGTGCCACCGAGGAGGAGGCGTATCTCGCAGGCTGGGGCCAGGGCGAGTGGGAGGAGCGCCCCGGCAGCGCCGAGGCCGTCGCGGAGGCGGTGGCGGCGGACGTCGAGAGCGGCTTCCAGACCCTCCTCATGCAGCGATTCCTGCCCAAGCCGAGCTAGCATCGTCTCCGACGCGCATTGCCTCGGTCTCACCGAGCGCCTATAATCGCGGCGGGCCAATGAAGGCCAGGGAACTTCTCGCCGCGTGCTTCTTCCTCTTCGGGGCCCTTCTCATCTGGCCTCTGCTCACGATTGCCAATCGACCGGTGCTCGTGGGGGGCGTCCCGGCGCTCGTGGTGTACCTTTTCGCCGTCTGGGCCATCATCGTGAGCGTGCTGATCGTGGTGGCGATCCGCCGCCGCGCCCCGGAGGATGACGAGTGAGCTGGCCCAGCCAGCCGACCCTGCTCGCCATCGTCCTGGGGTACTTGCTGTTCCTCTTCCTCGTCGCCTCGATGGGCGAGGCTTTCGCGGCCCGGCTGAGACGAGGCCGCATCCGCACGATCACCTATGTCCTCGCGGCCTCCGTCTACTGCACCGCGTGGACCTTCTATGGCAGCGTGGGGCTTGCGGCGAATCGGGGCCTCGAGTTCCTGACCATCTATCTCGGTCCCGCCCTCGTGGCGCTCCTGTGGCCCCTCATTCTGAGCAAGCTCGTGCGGGTCTCCAAGGAGCAGCGCATCACCTCCATCTCCGACTTCATCTCGAGCCGCTACGGCAAGTCGGCGAACCTGGGCACCCTCGTCGCCCTCCTCGTGGTCGCCGGCATGATTCCCTACATCGCCCTCCAGCTCCGCGCGGTGTCGGCCACCTTCAGCCTGATCATGCAGGAAGGCTCGGTGCTGGACGTGTTCGACCCGACCCTCCTGGTGGCGGTCACCCTCGCCTTCTTCGGCATCCTCTTCGGCGCTCGGAACCTCGACTTCACCAAGCAGCAGACGGGCCTCATGACGGCGGTGGCCGCCGAATCGGTGGTCAAGCTCGTGGCCTTCCTGGCCGTCGGCATCTGGGTCACGTGGGGCGTCTTCGGCGGCCTCGGCGAGATCTTCGGCAGCATTGCCCGCGACCCTGTCTGGTCGACGCTGCTCACGCTCGACCAGCCCCAGACCGCCTCCTACTCGCGATGGGCGGCCATGCTGCTGATCTCGATGATGGCCGTCATGTTCCTGCCACGCCAGTTCCACGTGCTCGTCGTGCAGAATCCCCGCGAGCGGGACGTCAACGCGCTCGCCTGGTCGTTCCCCCTCTATCTGCTCCTCATCAATCTCTTCGTGCTGCCCATCGCCTTCGCCGGGCTCCTCGTGTTCCCCGAGTCCGGAGGGCAGGCGGACAGCTTCATCCTCCGCCTGCCTCTGCACTTCGAGAGTCGGATCATCTCCGTGGTCGTCTTTCTCGGCGGCTTCTCTGCCGCCACGGCAATGATCGTGGTCGACTCCCTTGCCCTGTCCAAAATGATCACCAACGACGTCATCCTGCCCATGCTGCTCCGCCGGCGACGCCTGGAAGACATCTACCTGGTGACGCTCTACTACACGCGCGCGGCCATGCTGGCGGTGGTCGGCCTGGGCTTCGCGTGGGCACGGATGGAACGGGGCCAGCTTCTGCTCGTCGAGATGGGGCTGCTGTCCTTCATCGCGGTCAGCCAGTGCGCCCCTGCCATCCTGCTCGGACTCTACTGGCGGCGCGGCAACCGAAAGGGCGCGACGGCCGGGATCTCGGCGGGATTCGCGCTGTGGTTCTATACGTTGATCATCCCCGCCCTCGTCAAGGAAGGGCTCGTGCCCGCGTCCGTCCTCGCCGACGGGCCGTTCGGGCTCCAGTGGCTCAACCCCACCGCGCTCCTCGGCCTCTCCGGTCTCGACGTGACGACGCATGGCGTGTTCTGGTCGCTCTTCGTCAACATCGGGCTCTTCGTCCTCGTGTCGCTCCTGAGCGAGCAGGACGCCGACGACCGCTCCCAGGCCGCCGCGTTCGTAGGGACGGCGGGAGAGGACAAGCACGCGACGGTGGCGCCGGCCATCCTGTCCGCCACGGAGATCGAGGGACTCGTGCACCACTACGTCGGCGCAGAGGAAGCCGAGCCGCTCGTGCGCGAGCTCTTCCGCGGCAAGGCGCCCTCCGAGCTCACCGTGCCCGAGCTCCTCGAGCTGCGCATCCGCTTCGAGCGGCTGCTCGCCGCCTCCCTGGGCGCAGCGGCCGCCCGCATGATCGTCGAGGACCACTTCACCATCTCCAAGGACGAGGCGCAGGAGCTCGTCACCTCGTTCCAGCAGATGCAGCAATCGCTGCGTCTGACCGAGGAGGAAGTCCGGCGCGGCGAGCGACTTCTCGCGTCCGTCGTCCAGAGCGTCGACGACTGCATCGTCACCGCGGGGGTGGATGGCCGCCTCGTGACGATGAACCCGGCGGGCTATCGGCTCCTGGGCCATGCGCAGCGACGGGTGGGGCGGCTCGCACTGCAAGATCTCCTCGGCGCCGAAGACCGTGGGCGCGCCGCCAAGGCCATTGCCCGCGCTGTCGAGGTGGGACAAGGCTGGAGCGGACAGGTGACGGGTCGGACGGCCAAGGGCCAGACCTTCCCCGCCTACCTCTCTGTTCGCTGCATCGTGGACGCGGGAGGGCAGACCATCGGAACGGTGGGGGTGTTACGAGACTTGACGGAGCAGGTCGAGACGCAGCGGCGGCTCATCCAGCGCGAGAAGCTCGCCTCCCTCGGCGAGATGGCGGCCGGCGTGGCCCACGAGATCAGGAATCCGCTCGGCGGGATCAAGATGGCGACGAATCTTCTGTCCTCCAGCGAGTGGGGTGGGGGATCGCTGTCTCAGGAGATGGCGCGGTCCATCCTGTCCGGGATCGGCGAGATCGAGCGAATCATCAATAGCCTGCTCGACTTCACGCGAGATACCCAGCTCGAGCGCGGCGAGTACGAGCTCGTCCGCATCCTCGATCCCGTGGTCGACGCCATGGCGGCGGAGGGACGGGTCCGCGGGATCGAGGTCGCCTATGGTCGCGTGGAGCGGGAGACGGTGGCGGCCGCCGATGGCCAGAAGCTCCGGCAGGTGTTCACCAACGTGATGAAGAACGCCCTCGAGGCCATCGACCCTCAGCGGCCCGGCGGCCAGGTCACCGTCAACCTCTTCGTGGAGGTTGACCGCGCCACCGTGGAGGTGGCGGACAACGGCGTGGGCATCGCCCCGGAGGACCGCGAGAAGATCTTCCTGCCCTTCTTCACGACCAAGCCCTCGGGCACCGGGCTCGGGATGTCCATCGTGAAGAAGATCGTGGACCTTCACGGCGGCGACATCGTGATCGACAGCGCATCCGGACGCGGCACCCGCGTCCGGATCTCCTTGCCGGCCGTCGGGCTGGCGCATCCCCTTGCCGGAGGCACCCCATGAAGCAGCGTCTCTTGCTCGTCGACGACGACGAAGTCTTCCTGCGCCCGCTCCATCGCACGCTCGAGCTCGCGGGGTACGAGGTCCTGCCGGTGCAGAGCGCCGAGGAGGCTCTGGACACTCTCAAGGCCGAGGACGTGGACCTCGTGCTCACGGACCGGCGCCTGCCCGGGTTGGACGGCGTGGGTCTGGTGCGACAGATCAGGGCCGAGCATGCCGACCTCGCCATCGTCGTGATGACCGCCTATGGCTCCATCGAGTCCGCGGTGGAGGCCATGCGGCTCGGCGCCGAGGACTATCTCGTCAAGCCCTTCGAGGCGCCCGAGCTCCTCCTCGTCATTCGCCGCGCCATCGAGTTCCAGGCCCTCAAGTCGGCCAACCGACGATCCATCCGGCGGAACCAGGAGCGATTCACCTTCCGGAACATCGTGGCGCGGAGCGCGGGCATGCACGCCGTGTTCGACGTGCTCCGCTCCGTCGTCGATCTCGACACCACGGTGCTCATCCACGGTGAGACGGGGGTGGGCAAGGAGCTCCTCGCCCGCTCCGTCCACTTCTCGGGGGCGCGCCATGATCGCCCCTTCGTGGCCGTCAACTGCGCGGCCATTCCCGCCGAGCTCTTCGAATCGGAGCTCTTCGGGTCGCGCAAGGGCGCCTTCACGGGGGCGAGCGAGCACCGGCGGGGCCACTTCCAGATGGCCCACGGCGGCACCCTCCTCCTCGACGAGATCGGGGAGATGCCCTTGCACCTCCAGAGCAAGCTCCTGCGGGCCATCGAGGAGAAGAAGGTGACCTCGGTGGGCGCCGACCGGCCCGTCGACATCGACGTCCGCTTCATCGCCACCACCAACAAGGACCTCCAGGCCGAGGTCGAGCGGGGCGCGTTCCGACGCGATCTCTTCTACCGGCTGTCCGTCCTCCCCGTGCGCGTGCCGGCGCTGCGCGAGCGCCCTGAGGACATCCCGCTGCTCGCCCAGCACTTCCTCGCGGAGCTGGGTCGCCGGCTCAAGAAGAGCGTCAAGGCCGTCGCTCCGGAGAGCCTGGACGCTCTCATCCGGTATCCCTGGCCGGGCAATGTGCGGGAGCTCGAGAACGTGATCGAGCGGGCCGTCATCGTATCTCGGAGCGAGGTACTGACGGGGCTGGAAGGTTTTCTCTCGGGGCCCAGCGGGGCGCATGCGCCCGTGGATCTCTCCCTGCCCTTCCGCGATGCCAAGGCGCGTGTCGTGGAGGAGTTCGAGCGAACCTATGTGCAGGGTCTGCTCGAGACCCATGGCGGGAAGCTCACGGCGGCCGCCAAGCACGCGGACATGGACCCGAAGAACTTTTCAGACAAGATGACGCGGTACGGGCTGCGGCGCCAAACGGCCGAGCCTGGCGAGGGCGGCCCGCGCGCCACTTGAAGTCCGGCGCCGATTGGATTAGAAGATAGCGGGCGCGATGCCGCGCCGACCCGCCCAATTCCCACTCATGTGAGGCACGCCCATGGCGACGAAGACTGCGATCGGCACCACGTCCATCGAGGCCCTCCTCAAGGAAAAGCGGAAGTATCCGCCGCCCAAGGAGTTCGCCAAGCGCGCCAACGTCAACCGCGCCTCCGTCTACGCTGAGGCCGCGAAGAACCCCGTCAGGTTCTGGGAGCGTTTCGCCCGGGAGCTGGACTGGTTCAAGCCGTGGCGGAAGGCCCTCGAGTGGAAGGCGCCGTACGCCAAGTGGTTCATCGGGGGCAAGCTCAACGTCTCCTACAACTGCCTCGACCGCCACATCAACACCGCCCGGCGGACCAAGGCCGCCCTCATCTGGGAAGGAGAGCCGGGCGACACTCGCACCCTGACGTACTGGGATCTCTACCGCGAGGTCAACCGCTTCGCGAGCGCCCTGAAGCGCGGGGGCGTCAAGCGCGGGGACCGCGTGACCATCTACATGCCCATGGTGCCCGAGACGGCGATCGCCATGCTCGCCTGCACCCGCATCGGGGCGCCCCACAGCGTCATCTTCGGCGGCTTCGCGCCGGATGCCATCCGCGAGCGGATCCACGACGCGCAGTCGACCGTGCTGTTGACGGCGGACGGAGGCTGGCGCCGCGGCGGCCATGTGCCCCTCAAGAAGAACGTCGACGAGGCGCTCAAGGAGTGTCCGGACGTCAGGACGGTGGTGGTGCTCAAGCGGACGGGTCAGCAGATCAACATGCAGGCCGACCGCGACATCTGGTGGGACGATTTCGTCAAGGAAGCGGAGGCGTACTGCCCCCCCGAGAAGATGGACGCCGAGGACATGCTGTACCTCCTCTACACATCGGGCTCCACGGGCAAGCCCAAGGGTATCCAGCACACGACGGGCGGCTACCTGACGGGCGTCTATGCCACGACCAAGTGGGTGTTCGACCTGCACGACACCGATGTGTTCTGGTGCACGGCCGACATCGGCTGGGTCACCGGGCATTCCTACGTCGTCTACGGGCCGCTCGCCAACGGCACCACGACGGTCATGTACGAGGGCACGCCGGACACCCCCGACAAGGACCGCTTCTGGCGCATCATCGAGAAGCACGGCATCACCATCTGCTACACGGCCCCGACGGCCATCCGGACGTTCATGCGCTGGGGCGACGAGTACCCGAATCGCTGCGATCTCTCGAGTCTTCGCCTGCTCGGCAGTGTCGGCGAGCCGATCAATCCCGAGGCCTGGGTCTGGTACTGGAAGGTGATCGGGGGCGGCCGGTGCCCCGTCGTGGACACGTGGTGGCAGACCGAGACCGGTCACATTCTCATCACGCCTCTGCCCGGGGTCACGACTCTCAAGCCAGGCTCGGCGACCAAGCCGTTCCCCGGGATCTCTGCCGACGTGCTGAATGACAAGGGGGAGTCGGTCAAGGCAGGGTACCTCGTGCTCACGAAGCCCTGGCCCGGCATGCTCCGCGGCATCTACCGCGACCCGCAGCGCTTCCAGGCGCAATACTGGAATCGCTATCCGGGCGTCTACTTCACCGGGGACGGCGCCAAGCTCGACGAAGAGGGGTATTTCTGGCTGCTCGGCCGTGTGGACGACGTGATGAACATCTCCGGACACCGCGTCTCGACCATGGAGGTCGAATCCGCTCTGGTGGATCATCCGCTCGTGGCCGAGGCCGCCGTCATAGGCCGACCACACGAGATCAAGGGCCAGGCCATCGCTGCCTTCGTCACCATCAAGGACGGCACCACGGGCTCGAAGGAGCTCATGGAAGAGCTGAAGGGCCACGTCACGAAGAAGATCGGGGCCCTTGCGCGTCCCGACGACCTCATTTTCGCCTCCGACCTTCCCAAGACCCGAAGCGGCAAGATCATGCGGCGGCTCCTCCGCGACATTGCGGAGGGCAAGGCGCTGGGCGACACGACCACCCTCGCGGATCCGGCGGTGGTCGCCCGGCTCAAGGATCAATACGGCGAGGAGGAGTAGTCGGGTCTGCGTACCAAGGGCGCGAGGTATCTTTGCCAAGCCTCGGCCCGTGAGGAGGCGGGCTGCTCCTTTGTTTCCAGGGGCTTGACAGGCAGGAGAGCCTGGCACTCCGCATGCTCTCATCGAAGCGGCGTTTTATCCATGGTCTCGGAGAGAGCCCTCTCGGCTAACGGAGCCCGGAGGGCTCTGCCACACGAAAACGGCAAGAGCATCTGAAAACAGGAGGCCCAATGGCGGGAATCAGCATTTCGGGCAAGGAGCTGCGTCGCGTCGTGATTGCGGCGTCGGTGGGGAACATCATCGAGTGGTACGACTTCTACATCTTTGGGAGCCTGGCCGCGATCCTCGCCGTCAAGTTCTTCGACAAGACTCACCCGGTGGCCGCCTTCCTCAGCACGGTGGCGATCTTCTCGGTCGGCTTCCTGATCCGGCCGCTGGGGGCCTTCGTGTTCGGCTGGCTGGGGGACAAGGTGGGCCGCAAGTACACCTTCATCGTCACGCTGACCGGGATGGGAGTGTCGACCGCGATCATCGGCATGGTTCCCACCTATGCGCAGATTGGCCTCGCGGCGGCCTTCATCCTCTTCGCCCTTCGCCTGATCCAGGGCCTCTGCCTCGGAGGCGAGTACGGCGGCGCCATCACGTACGTGGCGGAGCACATCGAGGACAAAAGGCGCGGGTACTACACGGGCTGGCTCCAGACCTCTCCCACGCTCGGCATCGTCCTCTCGCTGGCTGTGATCATCGGCACCCAGCGCTACCTGGGAGCCGAAGCCTTCGCCGAGTGGGGATGGCGGGTGCCGTTCATCATCTCCCTCCTGCTGGTCGCCATCGCTATCTACATCCGGCTGTCGCTCCAAGAGACCCCGGTCTTCCTGGACATGAAGGCGAAGGGACAGGCCACGACCAATCCCTGGCGCGAAGCCTTCCTCAGCAGGAACATCAAGTACATCATCATCGCCAGCATCGTCGTGCTGGGGCAGGGATGCGTCTGGTACAGCGGCCAGTTCTGGGCGCTGTTCTTTCTTCAGAAGGTCAAGAACGTCGACGTACTGTCATCGAGCTACATCATCGGCGTCGCGCTGCTGATCGCCACCCCGACCCTTATCTTCTGGGGCTGGCTCTCTGACAAGGTCGGGCGTAAGCCGATCATCCTGGGCGGCATGGCCCTGGCCGCTCTCACGTACTACCCGCTCTACTCCGCCCTCGGCAACTACGCCGATCCCAAGACGGGCATCAACTACCCGATGTCCATCCTCATCGTCGTGGTGCTGGTCAACTACGTGGGTATGACCTACGGTCCCATCGGGGCGTTTCTCGCCGAGTTCTTCCCCGGGCGTATCCGCTATACCTCCGTGTCGGTGCCGTATCACATCGGCAACGGCTGGGGCGGGGGTCTCGTACCCATCATCACCACGGCGGCGTACGCGTCCGCGGTGCAATCGGGCTCCAGCAATCCGCTTCTGTGGGCCCTGGTCTATCCCATCGCGCTTCCCGCAATCATGTTCTTGCTCGCGGTATTTCTGATGCCCGAGACCCGGAAGAACAGCATCTGGGCCGAGGGGTCTGCAACTCTGCACCAATCCGCGCATAGGGCATAGGTCGGCGCCCCGCCGCGGTCCCGCCGTCTCGGCCCCGGGGGCCCCATCAAGGGGGTTCCCGGGGCCGTCGCACGTTCTCCCACGAAGGGCTTCCAGGTGCGTCCGGACACCCGGATTTTCCCAATTCCAGGTGCTTCAGAATGAGTCATTCTCCAGAATTTGTCGGTTCAGGTGACCGTTTTTCCCAACCCCAAAGGGCACATTGCCCGAAAACGGCCCTCAGATGGCTTCCCACGAGCGAATATCCGGCCCTTTCCAGCGTCTCTCTCCATGTCAGTCGAGGCACGGGGCTTGCACTAACGCCTCGCAAGCCGAGCGGCGAAGAGACGGGTGTACCGCTCAGGAGGGAGAACCGACATGGACGAGGTCAAGAAGAGGCTGGAGTCGGAACTGAACCGGACCGTGGAGCGGCTCCGTCACATGGGCGGGCCACTTCTGTCCGTGGACGTGATGAACCGGGTGGGCGACACGAGCCAGCTGGCCGACGAAGTCGACGTCATCCAGGTCAACGAGGACCGCGAGATGAACTTTGCCACTCGCAGCCTCCTGGTCGAGCGGGCCAACCGCCTCGCCGAGGCACTCGAGCGCCTTCGTGGCGGCGACTACGGCACCTGCGAGGAGTGTGGCGAGCCCATCGCGCCGGCGCGGCTCCGGGTCATGCCCGAGGTCCGCACCTGTGTGCGCTGCCAGGATCGTATCGAGCGCATGTCCCGGCACCTCGCAGCCGTGGGCGCGGGAGTCGACGGCGAGGAAGCCGAAGAGGAGTAGCCGTTACCGCCGGCCCATCCGAGCCAGCCATGGCTCGGGTCGGCCGGTGATGATTCCATCGACACCAAGGACGATGAGCCGGTCCGCGAGGACCGGCTCATCGTCTATCTGCACATGGCATTCGAGTCCCGCCGCGCGGATCCGGGCGAGCGTGTCCGTGGTCACCAGCCGACGCTCCACGCATAGCGCCCGCGCCACTCCCGCCTCGGGGATGGCCTCTTGGAGCGCACCTCCCGTCCACACGGCGGCGAGTCCGACCGCGGCATTCCATGCCCGGAGGCGCGCGAGGCTCTGGCGTCTCGCGCACGCCACCACCGACACGGCGACGGCGTCGTAGATCTCGAGCGTCGAGATCACCTTCTCCTCTATGGTCGGGGATGGGCTGGTGGAGGAGGCCTCCTCGACGTTCGCGAGCTCGAGCCAGAAGCGCGTCCGGTCTCGGAAGCGCTCGAGCACCTCGGGGAGCGTCTGGATCCGCTGTCCGCGAAACCGCGGAGCTATCCATCCCCCAGCGTCCAGCCGCTTGAGCTCGCGGACGGTCAGCGCGCCCACGTGGCCGCGGCCGTCGGTGACCCGGTCGAGGGAGGCGCCGCCGAGCACGACGGGGTGGCCGTCCTTCGAAAGCTGGATACCCAGCCAGAGAGCGTCGGCCCCCACTTCGAGGGCCGCCTCGAGGGCCGCGATGGTGTGGGTGGGCGCCACATCCGCGGCGCCGCCACGGGCCATCACGAGTGGGGCGGACCGCGACGCGTCCATTGTCTCGCTCACGACCTCCATGGCACACTCGGTGCGTGCGCACGCCGGTGCTGGACGTGTTTCGTCCCTTCCTGTGGCTCCTGGCGCGGCTCTACTGGCGCGTGCGCTTCGAGGGCGTCGAGCATATCCCGCCGGGGGGGCCCCTTGTCATCGCGCCCAACCATCTGACCTATGCCGATCCCGTGCTCCTGTGCCTTCCCATCCGGATGCCCGTGCACTTCATGGCCTGGGACGCGCTGTTCGAGATCCCCGGGCTCGCGTGGCTCATCCGTCGCCTTCGCGCGTTTCCCGTGCAGCTCAAGAGGCCCGACCCACGCTCCACTCGGGAGGCGGTGCGCCTGCTCGGGGCGGGAGCCGTGGTGATGATTTTCCCCGAGGCGGGCAGGAGCCTCGACGGCTCTCTCCAGCGATTCCAATCGGGCGCCTTCCGGCTTGCCTGCGCTCTCAAGGTTCCCGTGCTCCCGGTGACCATCCTCGGTGGCCACGAAGCCTGGCCCCCCGGGCGCATCCTGCCGCGCCCGGGGCGGCTCACCGTCATCTACCATCCGGTGATCGAGCCTCTTCCAGCCCACGACGCGCGGGCCGCCGCGCAGGCGCTGTCGAGGCGCGTGCGAGCAGCCATCGCCGCGCCCCTGCCGCCCGGACGGCGCGAGTCCGCGGTCGACCCGCAATGATCAGTGTATACTTCTCGCGCCATGGCACGTCCGGTTGCCAAGCGCATCCTCGTGCTTCACGGGCCGAACCTCAACCTCCTGGGCACGCGTGAGCCCGCGGTCTACGGGCGCACGACCCTCCGCGAGCTCGACCGGCGCATCCAGCGTCACGCGGCGGCGCGGGGAGTGGAGGCGGTGTGTCGCCAGTCGAATCACGAAGGGCAGCTGATCGACTGGATCCAGTCCGCGGGGCGCGAGGGCTTCGGGGCGATCGTGATGAATCCCGGCGCCCTCACCCACTATTCCATGGGATTGCGCGACGCCGTGTCGGCGGTGCCCGTGCCCGTCGTCGAAGTTCATCTCTCTAATATCCACGCTCGGGAAGAGTTCCGGCGCCACTCCGTCATCGCCGCGGTCGCCCAGGGGCAAATCTCGGGCTTCGGTCCGGCGAGCTACTTGCTCGGACTTGACGCGGCCCTCGAGGCGGCGACCGGGCGGCCGGCCCGGCGCGCTCGGTGAATGAGGGCCGGCGTCGCCGCGTCTAACCGGCTCGACACCGGGACGCGCGGGGGCCGCCCGGCGCGGCCGTGACGCCTCCTACCGTCTCTCCGACGCCTCCGGACGCCGTGCCGCCTTCTCGCCCGGCCGATATCGACGAGCGCGCGCTCCTCGATCGATGCCGGGCGGGGGACGTCGAGGCCTTCGAGCCCTTGGTGGAGAAATACCGTCAGCGCGTGTGGCGCCTGGCCTACCAGGTGCTCCGCGATCGCGAGGAGGCATGGGATTGCGCTCAGGACGCCTTCGTGCGGGCCTTTCAATCGCTAGGATCCTTTCGTGGCCAGTCGGCCTTCTATACCTGGCTGTTTCGCATCGCCATGAACGTGGCGACCGATCGGCTCCGATCGCGCGGGGCTCAGGCGCGCGCCTTCGGCAATCAACCGGTGCCGGAGGAGGAATGGGAGCGCACGGCCGCCGATCCCGGAGTGGGTCCCGACGAGGTGACCGAAGGCGCCCAGCGCAGGGCGCGCATCAGCCAAGCGCTCGATGCCTTGCCGCCCAACGCGCGAGCCATTATCATGCTGAGTGACGTCGAGGGACTGTCGTACCGCGAGATCGCGTCCGTGCTCAACTGCCCGATCGGTACCGTGATGTCGAGGCTTCACAACGCGCGCAAGCGCCTGCGAACCGTGCTGGGGCCCATGCTCGCCGTGCTCCTGTGCCTGGCCACCTTCCTCGGCGCGACAGGCCTCGCCGTCCCGACGGCGGCGCAGACCCCGCCGCCCCCGGCGACAGCTCCCGCCCCCGCCGTCACCCCAGCCAAAGGCACCGTGCACTTCGAGGTGCGCGTCCTCCTGGCCTCGAACCCGACTCAGCCGCCTCCCGGAGCTCCGGCAGCTCCGGCGGGCAAGCAGAATCTCGCCCCCGCGGGCACGAGCGGGCCCGCCGACGCGCAGATGGACGAGCGCCTCAAGCAGATCCTCCCGCGGCTGCGCAAGCTTTTCCGCTACAGCGACTATGCCCCGCTCGACCACCACCAGGTCGATGTCGAGTTCGGCGCCTCGAAGCGGCTGCCCGCCGCGGGCGATCGCTGGCTCGAAGTGGCGCCGCAGGACCTCCAGGGCAAGTCCGTCCGCATGAAGGTGCGGCTCCTGAACGGGGAAAAGCCCGTGATGACCTCCAATATCGTCGCGGCGCCGGGAGCGCCCGCCGTGGTGGGTGGCCCTCGCCACGGCACGGGCGTGCTCATCATCATCTTGTGGGCCGATCCGATCTCGCCCGTTCCGGCAGGGAAGTGAAGGGCGCGGCCCGCCACCATGAGTGAAGGCCGTCCGGATGACGAGCGGACGGGGGAAGCGGGCTACTTCCGCGAGCGCGCGCGCATCGAGCAGGGCAACCTCAGGCACCGGGACAAGCTCAAGGAGGAAGGCAAGCTCTTCGTCCGCGACCGCCTGAAGCTCCTCCTCGACCCCGGCTCCGAGTTCCAGGAAGATTTTCTCTTCGCGCGCAGCCAGGACCCCGAGACGCCGGCCGACGGCGTCGTCACGGGTGTGGGTTCCGTCGACGGCCGGGCCGTGTGCATCATGGCCAACGACTACACGGTCAAGGCGGGCTCGTGGGGCGAGAAGACCGTGCAGAAGATCGTCCGCATCCAGGAGCGGGCGCAGCGTCTGCAGCTCCCCCTCCTGTACCTCGTGGATGCGGCGGGCGGGCGCATCTCGGAGCAGATCAAGATCTTCCCGGGCCGCTACCACGCGGGCCGCATCTTCTACAACGAGGTCCAGCTTTCCGGCGTGGTCCCGCAAGTGTGCATACTCTTCGGCCCCTCGCCCGCGGGCTCCGCGTACCTGCCCGCCCTCACCGACTGCGTCATCATGGTGGACGGCAAGGCGAGCCTCTACGTCGGCTCTCCCCGCATGGTCGAGATGGCCATCGGGGAGAAGACCACGCTCGAAGAGCTGGGCGGGGCGCGCATGCACTGCTCCGTGTCGGGGTGCGGCGACATTCTCGCCGGCTCCGATGAGGAGGCCATCGAGCTCGCCAAGCGGTATCTCGCCTTCATGCCGCAGTCCTATCGGGAGCGCCCGGGAGCCGTGGAGGCCCGGCCGGCTGCTCCCGGGCGCTCGATCGATGAGATCGTTCCCTACGACCAGCGCAAGTGGTTCGACATGTACGAGGTCATCGGGCACGTGGTGGACGCGGGCTCGTTCTTCGAGATCAAGCGGCTCTTCGCGCAGGAGATCATCACCGGCTTCGCTCGCCTGGGCGGGCGCGCCGTCGGCATCGTGGCCAACCAGCCGAAGGTCAAGGGCGGAGTGCTCATGGTCGACTCCGCGGACAAGGCGGCGCGATTCATCTGGCTCTGCAACGCCTTCAACATCCCCCTCGTCTACCTCGCCGACGTGTCGGGTTTCATGGTCGGCAGCAAGGTCGAACGGGCCGGGATCATCCGCCACGGGGCCAAGATGGTCTTCGCCACCTCGCAGGCGACCGTCCCCAAGATCTCCGTGGTCGTGCGGAAGTGCTATGGCGCCGGGCTCTACGCCATGTGCGGCCCCGCCTTCGAGCCGGACGCCGCCCTGTCGCTGCCCCAAGGGCAGGTGGCGATCATGGGCCCGGAACCCGCCGTCAACGCCGTCTACTACAACAAGATCATGGAGCTGCCGGAGAGCGAGCGTGCGGCCTACGTCCAGGGGAAGCGCAACGAGTACGTGAAAGACGTGGACATCTACAAGCTCGCCTCGGAAATGCTGGTGGACGGGATCATCGCCGGCTCGGAGCTGCGTGGCGAGCTGATGAAGCGGCTCGACTACGCGGCCTCCAAGCAGCTCGAATTTCCGGCGCGCCGGAACCCGGTCCTTCCCGTCTGACGGCCCGCATCGCTTGGCGCACCTGATACTGGCGATCAGGTTCCTGACCGTCGTGCCGGTGCCGGGGCGCGAAGCCTCCGGACCCGGAGCTTTCGGGCGCGCCGCCTGGTGGTTCCCCCCCGTCGGGCTGGCTCTGGGCGCGCTCCTCGTCGGCGCCGATCGCGCCTGCTCCTTCGCCTTTCCCCCACTCCTGGCAGGGGTTCTCCTGCTCGCCCTCTGGAAGGTCCTGACCGGCGGCATCCATCTCGACGGGCTCGCCGACACGCTGGACGGTCTCGCGGGAATCGATGCGGCCAACCGCCTCGCCATCATGCGCGATAGCCGGCTGGGGGTCTTCGGCGCCGCCGGGCTCGTCCTGCATCTGCTGATCTCGGCGGGCGCCATCGATGCCCTGTCCTCGCCGGGACGCGCGGCGGTGCTCCTCATCGCGCCCGGCATCGGCCGGCTCGCGCCGCTTCTGATCGCGCCGCTCTTTCCCGCGGCCACGCCCGGGCAGGGAGCGGGCGCTCTGTTCCAGGCGGGACTGTCCCGCTGGGCCGCGCCCGCGTACCTCGCCTGCCTCTGGGCGCTCGCGGGATGGCTCCTCGGTCCGTGGAGCGCGCTCTTGCTGAGCCTCTCTCTCGGCGCCGTCCTGCTCTGGGCCGTCTTTTTCGCCTCTCGCCTGGGCGGCCTCACGGGCGACGTCCTCGGCTCTTCCGTGGAGATCGCCGAGCTCGCCACCCTCGTGGCCGCCGCCGCCCTGATGCATCTCCGCCTGATCCCATGACCCCGGGAGAGAGCTTGGTCCTCAAGCTCGTGGTCACACCCGCCCTCATCGGGGCGACGAGCCTGGCCGGGCGCCGATGGGGACAGGGCGTGAGCGGCTGGATCGTCGGGCTCCCGCTCACGTCGGGCCCCGTCGCGTTCTTCCTCGTGGTCGATCATGGCGCGGCCTTCGCCGCGGCCGCCGCCGTTGGCTCCATGGTGGGGACGATCGCCCAGGCCGGATTCTGTCTCGGCTATGGCCGCCTTGCCTTCCGTGTGCCGTGGCCGCTTGCCTTCCTCGTCGGCATCGGTGTGTTCGGAGTGACCGCGGTGGCCTTCCAGGGGTTCAGCCTCGCGCTCATCTGGCTCTTCCCCGTGACCATCTTCGTTCTGGGCATCGTCATCCGACTGATGCCGAAGGGCGAGGATGCCCGCCGCGCCACGCCGCTGCCGAGCTGGGATATTCCGGCCCGGATGGTGATCACCACGGCCATCGTGCTGCTCCTTACCGGCTTCGCGCCCATCCTGGGCCCTCGGTTGAGCGGGCTGCTCGCCACCTTTCCCGTCTACGCCTCCATCCTGACCGTCTTCGCCCATGAGCTGCAGGGACCGGGGCCGGCCGTGCAGGTGCTGAGAGGCCTGCTCTTCGGCCTCTTTTCCTTCGCGGCGTTCTTCTTCGTCCTCGGCTTGCTCATCGTGCAGGTCGGGCTCGCTCCCGCCTTCGGCGCGGCCATCGCGGCCGCTCTGCTGCTGCAGGCGGGATCGTTCAGGGTGATCACGGCCTCGGCAGGCAAGCCGTCCGACCATCGCACGTGAGACGGGAGCGGACCACCGTCTATCTTGCCCGTCACGGCAGCGTACTCGGATCGGAGAGCCGCCGTTTCATCGGGCACCTCGACGTGCCGCTGTCTCCGCGCGGCGAGGCGGAAGCGGCCGCGCTCGCCCGACGTCTCGCCCGCGCGCCCCTGGCCGCCGCGTACTCGAGCGACCTCGTGCGAACCCGTCGCACGGCGGAGATCGTCTGCGCGCCGCACGGGATCGCCGCGGAGCCCCTGCCCGCCCTGCGCGAGTTCTCCATGGGGCGCTGGGAGGGCCTCACGGCCGAGGAGATCCGGGCGCGCGAGCCCGGCGCCTTCGACGCGTGGATGGCCGACATCGGTCGCTTCCAGTTTCCCGAAGGCGAGAGCCTGCCGGATGTGGAGGCGCGCGTGTGGCCTGCCTTCGAGGCGATCGTCGCCCGCCACGCGGGGGAGCGAGTGCTGGTGGTCGCGCACGGCGGGCCGAACCGCATCGTGCTCTGCCGGGCCCTCGGCCTCCCTCTCGATCGCATCCTGATGCTGGGGCAGGACTACGCCGGGCTCTCCGTTCTCGAGGCGGGCGGCAATAGCTGGGTCCTCCGCTTGCTCAATCATCGCGAGCCCATCACCGCTTAGACGAGGGGAAGGGGAGGTCCCGCGGGGACCTGCTATACTGCCGCGGTCCGCGACCGTTCACGATCCTCTCGAGAGGTTGTCATGGACCAAGGTGCCGCCAGGCTCGTCGAGCGACGAGATCTTCTCAAGCTCGTGGGAGGCGCCGCGGCCGCCGCCACCCTTCTTCCTCCCGCGGCAGCGATCGGGCACATGCGCCCGAGGCGCGGCGGCTCCCTCAAGCACATCGGCGTCGAGCCGCCGACCTTCGACCCCCAGGCCACCGTGGCTTACCAGACGCAGCTCATGTCCTCGTTCGTGCGCCGGACGCTCTTCAAGTTCGTCAACGGCGCCTCGTACGGCCCTTCGGACTTCACGCTGGTGCCTGACCTCGCGACCAGGGCCGCCGTCTCCAAGGACGGACGCGTCTACACGATCACCCTGCGCAAGGGGGTGCGCTGGGAGGCCAGGCCTCCCGTCAATGGCCGCGAGCTCGTCGCCTCCGACGTCAAGTACTCCATGGAGCGGGCGCTCCGGAAGTCGCCCTACGCGCACCTGCTCGGCCGGGTGGAGGGGATCGAGACGCCCGACCCCCACACGGTGCGGGTGACGCTCGCCGAGGCCTTCGCGCCGTTTCTCCACAATCAGGCCGAGCCGTGGAGCTGCATCCTGCCGCCCGAGATCGAGGACAGGATGGGCGACTTCAAGAGCGCGGAGTCGTTGCTCGGGTGTGGGCCCTTCGTCCTGGAGCGATACGAGCCGGGCCTCAAGGCCGTTTTCGCCCGCAACCCGAGGTACTACGGCAAGGGGCTGCCCTATCTTGACCGCGTGGAGTGGCTGTTCGTCCACGACCGCGCGACGCAGCTCTCCCTCTATCGCGCGGGGCAGGTGGACGTTCCGTTCCATGACGCGCGCGTCCCCCGTGCTGATGTCGGCTCGTTCAAGCGGTCGAATCCCGCCTATCCCGTCGTGGTCTGGGACTGGCTCGCCAACCGGACGCTCGCCTTTCGGACCGACAAGGCGCCGTGGAGCGACCCCCGCGTGCGCCAGGCCTTCTCCCTCGCCATCGATCGAAAGAAGTGGGTGGCCCAGCACCTCGAGGGGCAGGGATGGGAGGATCCCGGACCCGTGCCCGCGCCCATGCGGGAATGGAAGCTGCCCGCGCGCGAGCTGGGCGACGGCGCACGGTGGCTTCAGCACGACCCCGCGCTGGCCAGGAAGATGCTCGCGGCCGCCGGCTTTCCCCACGGCATGCGGGTCAAGTGCACCAACTGGCCCGGCTATGGCGCGGACTACGTCGAGGAGCTCGAGCTCCTGGCCGGAAGCCTCAAGCAGATCGGCGTGGAGCTCTCCATCGTCAACGAGGAATACGCCGGCTACATCCGGGGGTCCTTCCTCGGAAAGTTCGACGAGGTCTCCTGGGGGCCATCGTCACTCTTCACCGAAGTGGACGGCTATCTCTTCAACTTCTTCCGCACCGGCCAGCCCAGCAACCGGAGCCACGTGTCGGACACGCGGCTCGACCTCCTCCTCGATGCCCAGCGGCGCGACACGGCGCGGTCGTCCCGGAAGAAGATCGTCGACGACATCCAGCGACATGCCGCGGCCCAGGTTTACTACGTCTACACGCCGTATCCGAAGAACGTCTCGTCCTGGGCGCCGTGGGTCAAGAACTACGGCTGCAAGAATTCCCTCGATCGCGGCGCCCAGCTCGAAGTGGTCTGGATCGACAGGTAGTCAAGTGTCGCGCTTGCGGTGTTCGCCGCCCATATTTTTGGCGATGCCTCGACCCTATCGGACGCTAGAATTCAGGATCGGACAGCCTCATTGACGGTCCTGGTCAACCGACTGACACAACGGGTCTACTCGCTCGTGTCAGCGCTCAGCCGGAGTTCTGGGATTTTCCAGTCGAATCTGGAGCTTGTGTGGCCATTCTCCATTCAGTTTGCTGGCACCCCTCTTGCTACGTGCTGAGGCGGAGAATTGACCACTATCATGTCTAGAACGACTCAGTCTTCGGGTCGCCGGAATGACCTTGCACGGGCCGAGCGGGCCATCTACCGCCGTCACGAAAGGGTATGTTCGTGAAGCCCGTGACGGTTGTTCCCGCGATCTTTGTCGAGGCAGGGCGGGGCATTGCGTTGCGGCTGGCGCTTATTGTGCTCCTCGTTATGACCATGCTGCTCCTGACGCTGCTCAACGTCAGCGCCGGAGAGCGGATCGTTCCGCGCGACGCGCGCGATAATGTACTAGCGCGGAGGGTAATCCTCTCGACTGACCCCGCGGGTCTCGGCTCGAGCAGCGACTCATTTGGGCCCGCCCATGGGCAGCTCTGCAGCGGCGGATGCCAGGAGTGAGAATGCGGCCCGACTATTCGCTTCTCTTCTCGGTGGCCGTGCTCGGGCTCGTCTTCAGCCGCCAGCAGGCGCCGGCGTCCAATGTGTCCCCCGGAAAAGCGGATGTGCTCCCAAGCGGGCAGGCGGCAGGCGGGGAGCGACCGTCTGGGAAAGGGGAGTCATGAGCATGGTGTGGGCAGCTCACCACGAGGTAAGAAAGGTGGGCAGGCCTCCCGTTCGAGAGGCCGGCTTCAGCCTTACCGAGCTCATCGTGTTCATCGCCGTGGTGGGCATCCTCTTCGTCATGACCGTTCCCTTCTTCATCAGCTACTATCAGGCCGCCGCAGCGCGCGCGGATGTCCAGCAGGTCATGACGCTCTTCAACCAGGCCCGCGAGCTGGCGATCAGGCAGAACAATACGGTCTGCGTCACGCTGCCCAACAATGCCCAGATGGTCATCCTGCAGGGCAGCTGCGCCGGCGTCGCCTGGACAGGAACGGGCACGGACGTCGCCGGCAACATCAATCTGCCGCAGGGATTCACGATCACGCCGCTAAACAACATGACGTTCAATTATCTGGGAGCGGCCGGCGCAGCCACGAGCTACACCATGACCAACTCCACCACCGGCGCCCTCACGACGATCTCCATCGCGCTGACCGGCCGAGTGAGGAGCCCATAGATGCGTCGCATACTCCGATTCGTCGTGGCGGACCAGCGCGGGATGTCGCTGGCGGAGATCCTGGTCGCCTGCGTCATCATAGCGATCGGCCTCGTTGGCCTCCTGTCCGCGGTTCCGACCGCGAGTTACGGCATCCAGGAGGGCCAGCAGCTCTCGACCGCCACCTTTCTCGCCAACCAGAGGCTCGAACAGGTCCGCAATGCGCAATGGGTGGCCACGCCCGCCGCCGACACTCTCGGTGTCTCGGCGTCGACGTCCGTGGCCCCGATCTCTGGAGGCGCGACCACCTTCGCTGACGAAACCCCCATGGCGGCACCGTACAGCGGCTTTTCGCGGACGGTCCGCATCACCGACTGCGGCGTGGGAGCGGGATGCGGCGGCATCGTGGACCCCGGGCTTCGCCAGGTCACGGTCGCCGTGAGCTACCGACCCTCGACTGCTACCGGTGTCGCGGCCGTCGGCTCCACGAAGAGCGCGATCGTGTCCATGCTGATGGCGCAGCGATGAAGGCCATGTTCCGACTCGTCCGGGAGGAGCGCGGCTTCACCCTGGCCGAGCTGCTCGTCGTCATCGCCATCCTGGGGCTCATGCTCGCCGGTCTCGTGTCCGTGCAGATGCAGGGCCAGGACACCTACCTCGTGGGATCCAGCCGCGTTGAAGCCCAGCAGAACGCGCGCGTCGCCCTCGAGCTCATGGTCCGCGAGCTTCGCTCCGCCCAGTCCATGACTGCGATTCCGAGTGCCACGAACATGACGTTCGTGGACGGGACCGGCGCCACCATCCAGTACCAGCTGTCCGGCGCGGTGCTCAATCGAATCACGGGCGGCGTCACGACCCCGCTCATCGGCGGCGTCCAGACATTCGCCCTGACATATTTTTCTGCCTATGACGGCTCCACCAATACGGGAACCACGACGACTGTCGCCGGGAGCGTCACGCTCGTCCGGCTGCAGATCGTGACGGGGACGGAGCGGTCGGTTGCCACCTATTCGGCCGCCAATCAGAAGGCCACCGTCGAGATGCTCGTCCGTCTCCGGAACATGTAGGAGGACCCATGCTCTTTCAACGACTCATGACCTTCATGCGTGGCCAGCGCGGTGTTGCGCTGCCCATGGCCCTGATAACCCTGCTGATTCTCTCGGCGCTCATCGTCGCCTTCTCGATGATGGCCGCCTCGGAGCCCGTGCTGGCCAACAACCAACTCCAGGTCGCCCAGGCCCGCGCCGTCGCCGAGAGCGGAGTGGAGCGGGCCATCTGGGCGCTCAATAACCCCGCCAACGCCAGCGGCATCGCGAACCCGCTCGTCACCGCCGGGGCGCTCTACAACGGAACGACCGCCATCCCCGTTCTCATCAACGGCACCCAGGTAGGTGTGTTCATCGTCGCCGTCACCAACGGCGCCACCGCCAACGAGCGAAACATCGTCGCGACAGGCTGGACGCCCACGGATACCGGCACCGGCCCCAAGGTCAAGCAGAAGATCCAGGTGACCGTCTATCAGACGCGCTTCCTCGACCCTCCTTCCGCGCTCACCGTCCGCGGGGAGATCGGTGTGGGCGGCAACGCTCTCATAGACTCCAGGTCCGACCGGAGTTGTGGGGACAAGGCCGGGACGTTCAGTAAAGGTGTCACGTCGGTCGGCGGGTCGGCCGACATCTACGGCGCCGACGGCAATAACGTCCACAATCAGGACGGCACCGATCTGATCCAGAACCAGCCGGACGCGTCCTTCGACCCTTACACGTACTCGGGGGCCGAGCTCAACGCCCTCAAGACCCTCGCCAGGAAGAACGGCACCTACTATCAGGGCGCGGTGACTTTCAACTCGAGCAACCGGATGCCGAACGGCATCGTCTACGTGGACACCGTGAGCGGCAACAATATCGACGCCGGCGGAGCGAACACCACGCCCACCAGCGACTTTGCCGATGTGGACATCGACGGGAATGCCCCGCTCGACGGAAGCCACATCTTCAGTGGCATGCTCATCGTGGCGGGATCGCTCAACATCCATGGCAACTTCCAGATGCACGGGATGGTCTACGTGATGAACGACTTCACCTACCTGGGCACCGGCACCGGGCAGATCGTTGGGGCCGTCATGAGCCAGAACGTCCGCGACACCTCGGCCACGTCAATCGACACGGATACGAGCGGCAATTCCACCATCATCTGGAACTGCGGCTACGCCAGGACCGGCGGCGGGCAGCTGCCCCAGACCTTCACCATCGAGTCCGGTACCTACAAGGAAATCTCCGGCTAACGTGCGCCCACACGTTCTCGCACTGCTGGGGTTCCTCGTGCTGGCGTGCTCCGCCTGCCAGTCTCAGGTACCTCCACCGCCGGCTCGCGTCGAAACGGATCCTTCGGTGCGCGCGAGCGCCGCTCTGGAGGCGGGTCGCTACACCGAGGCCGTGAGCCTCTTTCGGGAAGCGCTCATACGCACATCAGAGAGCGTGCCTCTCCGTTATGGGCTGGCCGTCGCGCTTTCGTACACCGACCGCGCGGCCGCCGTTGCCGAGTTTCAGTGGGTACTGGCGAGCGCCCCGCCTGGCTCGCGCGAAGCGGTCGAGTCGCGCGCGTGGCTCGCCCGCGCTGGCCTCCTGCCTCGCCCCGCAGCGTCCCGCGGGACCGTTGAACGCGAGCGGCAGACGGGCAATGCGGTCCTGGCGGGCCGCGCCCTCTTCGCCGAGTCGGGCGCCAAGCCGCAGGCGATGCAACGCCTCCAGCTGTTTCTGATGGGCCGGCCCGACAGCCCGACCAAGGAGCAGCGCTACGTGCTCCGGACTGACGAGGACGGGAACTTCAAGTTCCCCGACGTTCAACCCGGGCCCTACATGCTGACCAACCGCCTCGCGGGCCAGCCGATCTGGCGGCTCCGCGTCGAGCTCAAGCCCGGCGACGAGCAGCAGCTCGACTTGAATCCCGGCAACACCGTTTCCGTGCGCGACGATTTTCCCCAGACCCGCTAATTTCCTTCTCTCGCTCGGCTCTATGCCGTTCCAGCATGTTTGCGACTCCGGTGGGTCATGTGTTCGACCGTTAACGCAGGAAGATAAGATTCAGCACACGGGAGGATCACCAGCGATGAGCCTCGGTATCCGGAGACAATCATGATTTCCCAGGGTTTCCACCAGCCGTTGAGCCGACTTGGGTTCTTGCTGGCCGCCGGCTGGATTCTCTGGTTCGCTTCTCCGAGCGCGTCCACTTCGACCGGGCCGGTCGTCTGGTTTCCTCGCGACGGCTACGAGACACGGGCTCAGTGCAGCGCCGCCCAGCAGATGTTTGAGAGTCGGGTGGCGCAGGAGAAGACCTCGACGTTCATCGCGTGTTTCCCGGACGTCTTCGACCCACGAGCCCATGCCTCGCCCAAGGCCTCCTGAACGGAGGCGGGGACTAGCGGACGGCGATCCTTACTCACTCACCAGATAGCGCTCGAGAATTCGCGTGAGCTCACGCCGAAACATGTAGCGCCCGACTTACCAGGAGCGTCCGAGATCGCGCGCTTCAAATTGGTGCTCACGTACGATCCAATACAACCGGTGGCTATCAGTGGGGCGGTTCAGTTGCAGCGCATCCTTGGTATTCCTCCGGTAGAGTACCGCCACGGGAATCAGAATGAGATAGTTGATCAGAGTTGGAAGGACCTTCGAGTTGACCACGCCAAGGATTCCCGCGAACCTGAGCCATGCCTCTGAGAGCTTCAGCGCCAGTCCCTTGAAGAACAGTCCAATGAGGAGAAGCCCCAGCACAGCGTAACCGAATGGCGGCGCCTTGAAGGCGAGACCACACACGAGGCAGGCGGCGGCTAGAATTACGAGCGTCTCGAGCGACCGCGCGATGGCTGTGCGACTGAACGCGATGAGCCACGTGGCTTGACCCAGCGCTTCTTTTGAGCGAATCTTCGGATGGCCCGCGGGATGCGGCCTGAGCCAGAGTTCTAGTGGGAACCGAGCACTCGCAAGGCAAAGTAGCGACGACATCTTTGCGCGACACTCGGCGGAGTGGCCAAGCGTAAAAGGACAAGACTAGATCGCGGCGGGGTTCGTCAGGATGACTTCCATTGACGCGCGGGGACGGTTCGGTGCGATCTGCCAGTCGACGATGGCGCGCGTGAAGGGCACGGCTCAATGACCGAAAGTAAGGGCAAGATCCTCGTCGTGGACGACGACGTGCCGGTGGCGGAAATGCTGGCCGAGCATCTGACCGAGCTCGGGTACCAGGTCATCTCGGCCCATGGTGGGATCGAGGCCCTCACCAAGCTCGACGTGGAGAAGCCCCACGTGATTCTGCTCGACGTTCGGATGCCAGAGATGGACGGCGTGGAGGTTCTCCGCCGCATCCGCAGCTTTGACTCCAAGGTCGGCATCTTGATGATCACGGGCAACGACGACGTCGACCTCGCCAAGGAGACGATCGAGCTTGGCGCCTACGACTACCTGCTCAAGCCCATCGACTTCGGCTACCTAAGCCGCGCGGTTGACAAACTGATGGCAACGGCAGCTGCCGCGACAGCGCCGACTGAGCCCGCACCCAGCGGCACGCCCTCTGCGCACGCTCAGCTCTACGATTTGGCCCTCGAGATCTTTCGCGCGACTCGGGCGCTGTCCCCGCTGGCGCGGGAATCCGTTGGACGGGAGCTCGAGCACGTCGCGCTCTACGCCCTGCAGCGCGGCGTGGGAGGCGAAAAGCCGGAGGTCATCCGAGCGCTCAATCAGGTCCGGACCATCCTGCGATTCGCCAAGGATCTGGGTGACATGAGCGACGATACCCACCGCACCCTGGACGCCTACGTCGCGAGGGCCCGCCGATCTGTGGGGCTCATCTGACCACCCTCATAGCCGCGAGGGGGCGCCGTCCGTGCAGGTGTCCTGGGAGGAGATTGCCAGATACGACCCAGACACCCGCCTATATGCTTCAGGCGACCTGACCTTTCACGACGCCGGTCAAGACGTCTCCTCTCTGCTAACCAGCGCGGAACGCCGGATCATCACGGAGAGACGTGCGTCGTGGTCACTTGACGTCCGGTCGGAAGGCCGACAAGACCTGGCGTGTAAGGGCGTGCAGTGCTGACAGGCTGAAGGGCTTGGCCAGAACCGGCACTGGAGTCCGGGCGAGGAAGCCCCGGTAGTCCGGGTGCTCGATTGCGCCGGTGATGAAGATCATGCGCCG
>WNGQ01000301.1_pt1 | contig 50217 bp, 35 predicted proteins | sample 5407661 | NCBI WGS metagenome assembly WNGQ01 (sample SAMN13153382, study PRJNA577476) | soil metagenome | isolation source: 60 cm soil or saprolite under Garry oak tree replicate 2 | place: USA:California | collected 2016-06-15 | reverse complement strand
CCCCGAGAACGTTCCGACGTTCCTCTCCTATCCGCACGCCGGACAAAGTCAGCGAGGAGTACCGGTGTCTGCAAATACTGAAAAAGAGTCTTTAAGTTCGCTTGAGATGGACAGGGAAGTGATCCGCTGCAAGACGTGCGGTCTTGTGCAGTACCGGACCCGCACGGGCAATTGCCGCCGCTGTGTGCGTGCATTGCCGCAGAGACTGGAGTTCCTGATTCCCGAGGCGCCACCGCTCGAGGAGCAGGGCGAGGAAGCAGTGTCCGACAAGTTCGCCAACCAGAAGACGGTTGAGAACATCGGGCAACGCATCCGCCAGTTGCGCGAATCGCGCTCCATGACGCAAAGCCAGTTGCAATCCAGGTCTAAAGTGTCGCGGTCCTATCTCTCACGAATTGAGAGCGGACAGATGACGCCGAGCCTGGGCACGCTGGAAAAGATCAGCGAGGCGCTGAATGTCGGGCTGAACCGGTTCTTCATACCGGAATCGGACGGCGAAGCGCTACTCGAGGATCCGTTCATCCAGGGTCTGCGTCCGTTTTTGCAGCAGCTGGATTGGGAGCAGTGGCAATCGATATTGAAGAGGTTGCAGGCGATCAGCGACCACGTGGGAGCAGCGCCGGTGAACCTCCGCCCTATCGGTAATCCGTCGCGGCTGCCGCAGCCCGCGGCGGTGTCTGGCGCGGGCCATCTTGGCCCTGTGGCCACCCACGCGAATGCGACGGCGTACCAGCACGCGCACGGGCATCCGCAAGGGTATCCGCTGCGGCGTCCCGGGACGGTGTTTGGAGCTCAGCGGCCGCTCGCTCGTTAAACGGGCTCGCTAGGTTCCCCGCGCGGGGCAAAACGAGATTTCCCAGCAAGGGCGTGCTTCGGCACGCCCCGATTTTTTTGTGTGAAGCCGGATCTGCCGCGCTTACGGCGCTCCCGATAAGAATGAGCATAGGTCACCCGACGCTGACGGGCTGGGTAAACGTGGGTGCGCCTAACGGCACTTGGAATTGAAACGAGGCTTAAGCTTAGCTCGTGGCTTCAAACCTGCTTGCGCGCTGGCCGAGCACGGGCCAGCTCGCTGCGCCCCGACGGGAGCTGTTGTGGAATTTTATTCGCGGACGACGGCTACTTTGGCCGAAGGGACTTCGAGGCGCATGAGTTTGTGATTCGAGTCGAGTAGCAGAAGAATTTCAAGGTCGCTGGTAGTAACGCGCAGGCCTTCGTAGGACTTTCCGCCGGAAGAGGCCGAGCCCGTGGATTCGACCGTGATCGTTCCAGGAGTCAGTTCCTGCGGGATTAGAACGGGAAGCTGTTGCGCGCCGCGTTTGGACCAGTCATAGATCCGGGCGAGCACTGCGTACTGATGATAAAGATTGTTGTCGAGAACCGCGACGAGCGGCGAACCGAAAGAAAGATCCTGCTCAAACGGGCGAGCTCCCTGCATCTCCAGAGTGATTTTAGCGATTCCGTTCGCAAAGAGGATTTTCGCGCTGTTTGTTTTGTCGGTCTGCGCAGTCCAGTTGTAGGCCACGGGAATGCCATCGGGCTGGAGAGTCAGATTGCCGCTGACTTTCGTTTCTTCGCCCTTGTCGGACTTTATGGTGGTGGTTCCGTGAGCGAGCCAGCCAGCCCCGGCTGGGGCGATCTCGAAGTCCTCGTGGCCGATTTGTTTGCCTTCGAGGAGCAAAGAAAATTTCCCTTTGTCCGGCTGAAGCACGCCGCCGGCAGGATCTCTTTTCTGGGCGCGTGCATACGCGATTCCAAAAATGAAAGAGAGAAGAAATGCTGCGAATGCCGAGCGCATGCGGCGCGAACTGAAGTTAGTCATGCAGTCCCCCAACGATCAATAGAGTTACACGCCGCGCGGATGGAGAGAATGCAAAAGAAAAGGCGTGTGGCCTGAAGGAAACGGCCCGTGGGAGTTTCGTTTCGATCACCAGATCAGGACTGTGGTTCTTCGACGAGGAGATGAGAGCCGGGGCCGGCACTGGGAAAAATGCCGAGGCGCAGAATATCGGCGACGACGAGAGCCGGCTCGCGAGCGCTATCCACGCGAAAGTCTGCGAGCTGGTAGGAGGGAAGACGCTGCGCATGGAGGGCGCGAAAACTGGTTTCGTCGCGAAAGAGCGGCCTGCCGGTCATTGTCATGCAGCGCGCGAGCAGAGTTTCGATCGGTGAATCGAGCCAGATGACAGGGACGCCCTGCGTCCTTAGAAATTCAGGCGCGCCGGCCTGCGCGTAAGTGCCGCCGCCGAGCGCGAGCACGGCAGGCTCATGGAGTTCAAGCGCGCGGCCAAGCGCGGCGCGAAGTTGTGCCGCCTCGAGCAGCCGGAACGACGGCTCGCCGTGGCGTTCGAAAAACTCCGTGATTCGCAGACCGGAAGCATCTTCAATGCGGTCGTCCAGATCGACGAAACGCCAGGCAAGCTGGCGGGCAAGTTGAGTGCCGACGGTCGTCTTGCCGGAACCCATAAAACCGGCGAGAGCGACTACGGAAGTTGTTGGGGTACGAGCCACGCGAAAAGTTTAGATGAGAAAACGGCTGTGACGCAAAGTGCAAGAACAGGGTTGAATGGCCTGAGCAACAAAAATGTGAAGCAAAAAATAGTCCCGGAAATTAACCGTTCGAAAAGCTAGTCGCGCTTGAGGATGCGGATGGTACCGCTGAAGGAGGAGAGCTCGACTTTGGCGAGACCGTTGCCGACAGTGCCGACAAAGCCCCTGGCATATTTCGCGGCACTGCGACGAATGCCGTGAGAATCGGGCTTGAGCAAAGCTTCGGCGCGATTGTCCACTGTGCCGGAAGTGGTCTGCGCGTTCAGGTCAAAGGAATCCGTGCTCGCAAAGCGTACTTCAACCAGGCCGCGGCCGCTCTTCATTGAATAAATGCCAGTGCGGATAAAATCACCGTCGAAGAGAACGTTGCCGAAGGAAGTGTACAAGGTTACGTTGGTGAGCGAAGGCTGGAGAATCTGCGCGCTGCCGCTGACAGAATCGAATTTAAGTTTTCCGCCGCAGAGCGTGCAAACCAGGGTGCCACCGGTGGTTCTTACGATGATGTAGCCGGAAACTTCCTTCAGGTGGATGTCGCCTGCAATGCTTTCAAGCGTCATATCGCCCAAAACCTGCTCGACGTAGATCAAACCGGATTGCGACTTGATCTGGAGTTCCGTTTCTTCCGGCACGGTGAGCTGAATATTTTCAGAAAGTTCTGATTCCTGAGCGGAAGCGTCAAGAACGCTGGCCGTAACGTCGATCCGATTGTCGGCCTGTTCCATATCGAGCCCGATTTTGTTGGATGGTTGCGAAGCAGATACGACGACTTCGGGATTTTTCCAAGATTTTACTTCGATGCGGCCGTTGGCGACGTTCTGAATCATGACGACCGGGCGGCCTTTGACGGCAAAATGTCTTTCGACCTTTTGGCCGGCGGCGAATGAGGCAAGCGGCATCAAAAGCATGCCCGCGCTGATCACGGGAAGAAGCGCGGACGCGAAGTTTTTGCGGATCGCCGGGCTGACTGTCATGTTAGTTCACGCTCCTGCCGCGGTCCATCATAGCGGCCAAAATCTCTGCCTTCTGCTGATAGGCGGCGGAAAGATAATCGCGCGCGACCTGATCATTGGGATCTTCCTGCAAACGCTTGCGGCACTCCTTGATAAAGGTATTCAAGGTAGCGAGATTTTCGCGCAGCGAGTTGTCAACGGGCGAAACGCTGGACATGCTCGCGGTCTGCATGGGACCGAGGCTCTGCTCTTCCTGATCCAAACTGGTGCCGGCATCGGCGAACGGTTCTGCAACTGCGCGTGGCACTGCGTCTGCGACCGCTGTGTTGGACACTGGTGACGCCGAGGGCTTGTGAGTCATCTGAACATATCCCGCGGCAACGATCAGCGCCGCGACAGCTGCGGTCGCGAGCATGCGGCCGCGAATCAATTGCCCGAAACCTTGCCACCATGGAGAGCTTTCGACGGGAACGATCGTTGTCGGTTCGTAAATCATTTTTTCCGCTTCGAGTTGTGCGCGAAGGGAAACCCAAACGCGAGAGGGAGGTTCGACTTCAGCGGGAATTTCGCTGGCCACGGCCAGGATGCGTTCGAAATCCGATATCAGCGATGAGCACGCGGGGCAACCTGCAACATGGCCTCGAGCGGCTTCGGGCAACGGCGAGAAACCTTCTTGCTCTATGACCTGCGCGACGTCCTTACACTGCATGGCTCTTCACTCCGCGAGAGGCAAATTCTGCCGGGCTCCCGCACTTTTCCGAAACTTTTGCCCGCGAACCGTGTTCAGGTCCTTGAGCGGATTTTTGCGGCAATCGCTCTCGCACATCCCCGTTTGAGCCCAGTGTAGCTCAATTCCGGTTGGGTGTTTGTGCTTTTGCTTCTTGCCGTTCGTGCCTGGCCTGGTCGCGGGCGCTCTCCTGAAGCAGCTCGCGCAAACGCGTTCTAGCTTTGTGCAACTGTGATTTCGAATTCCCCACAGAGCAGTCCATGATGTCCGCAATTTCGTTGTGCTCGTAGCCTTGCACGTCATGGAGCACAAAGACCGCGCGGTAACCGGGAGGGAGCTGCCCAATTGCACGTTCCAGGTTCACCCGGTCCACTGCGCCGCTCAAGCCCAGATCCGGTGCGCCGATGTCCTTCCGCGGTCCACCCGTTTCTTCATCGGGTTCGGTCGTCTCTTCCAGAGAAGCGGCGGGTAGGGACTTCTTGCGCAACCGCATCAGAACCACGTTGACCGTCATACGGTGCAACCAAGTCGAAAAAGCTGATTCTCCGCGGAAGGTACCGATTTTGCGGAACAGTTGCAGGAACGCTTCCTGCATCAGGTCTTCCGCGTCGGCGGGGTTACCCACCATGCGCAAGCAAAGGGCGTATACACGGCGGCCATGTAACTGGTACAGAAATTCGAAGGCCGCAGCATCCCCAGCTTGAGCGAGGCGGATGGCTTCCGCTTCAGTCAGCGTAGCAGCCGGTTTAGAAACAGCCGACTGTTTGGGCTCGGTTGGTCGTCGTTGGGCCAACAGTCCAATAACGGCGCATCCAAAACGTCGGATGCACCATATCCCCCTTAGAGTTGTCCCTTAGCAAGCGTAGGTTGCTCAATTCAAGTGCGACCGCGGAGCAGTCGACTCAGCAGGGAAGAAAGAATGCGGAGAACACCCCTGTGATGCACCGGCACGCATCGGCCCGCAAGGCCTTATCATTCTCCCGCGACGGCAGCCATTCGTCTAGCGCGGATTAAGGCAGGGTGAGTAGCGGTGTTCTTGCGGCGGGCTCTTGCCAGACCGCAAACAGTAAAGTCGAATCGATCGAGCTGATCGTCCGGGAGTACAAGGAGAAATGATTTGAGGAGAACACAGGTTTCTCGCAGGCAGGTGTTGAGGTCAAAATGATACAAATCTAGAAATTTCCATAGGCGGGACGAGTGCGACCGGATTCTATAACCCAGTTGCTCGGTAGCTTCGATAAACGCGTCGCCCAATTCATCCACGATCTCTTCAAGGGTGTTCAACTTATTGAGAAACTGTGAGCGTTCGGAGAGCAGGACATGGCTTACTAGGTTACTGTGGCGCGCGGCGCGCTGGCCTCTTTCGCTATGAAAATTGGCAGCCTCAAGTAGCGCCAGATTAGGCACAATCCCGAAATGCCTCGCATGCTGCCTCATGGCGTGCAGCACGGCGCTGATCCCAAGCGCCAGGCGAGCGCAGAACTCTCCGGCAATTTCAATTCCTTGACTCGCCTTCTCTGAGTCACCCTGTTGCTCGAGGTCGATGGCTTCGTTGAGCGATACACTGAACATTCGGTAAGTGTTTTCGAGCTTTTCGGTGTGATCGGCGAAGAGCGAGCCTTTAGCGTAAGGCAGGATGGCTCGCCAGTCTTGCTGGACGGAGTCATACCTGCGTACAGGGGCGCGGGTATTCAAAAGGTCTCTCCCAAGAAGCGGAAGTATAACAAAAAGCGTTCTAAATGGTACTGGTTTGTTGCAGCAGGCTCGTTTGGGCCGCTATACTCGCCGTTTATTTCCACAGAATAGAGGACGCAGGAATTGCAATTCGAGCCCAAGGATCAGTTTGAGCAAAGACAGCGCAAGCTGGAGAAAATCGTCCAGGCAGGACATCCCGCCTTTCCACATGAGTTTCGATGGTCGGCCACGCCAGCCGAATTAGCCGCGAAGTATGCGCAAACCACGGCCGCGGAACTGGAGGCCAACAAGGTCGATGCGACGATCGCAGGGCGCATCGTTTCCTACCGCCTGATGGGCAAAGCTGGATTTGCCCACGTGCAGGGAGGAGGAGGGCGCCTGCAGATTTACGTTCGCAAGGATGTTGTGGGTGAACGAGGATTCGAACTGTTTCATTTGTTGGATTTGGGCGACCTGATTGGCGCGCGCGGTCATTTGTTCCGCACGAAAACGGGCGAGCTATCGCTGTGGGTTGAGGAATTAACATTTCTATCGAAGGCGCTCCTGCCTTTACCGGAGAAGTGGCATGGTTTGACCGACGTCGAGTTGCGGTACCGGCAACGTTATGTGGATTTGATCGCCAATGAAGAGTCGCGGCGTGTGTTCTTAACGCGAGCCAAGATTGTTCAAGAGTTGCGGCGATTTTTCGACGATCGCGGATATATAGAAGTGGAAACGCCGATGATGCACGCGATTCCGGGCGGCGCTGCGGCACGGCCGTTCGTAACTCATCACAACACGCTGGACATTGATCTGTACTTGCGAATTGCGCCTGAGCTCTACCTGAAGCGGTTGGTGGTGGGTGGGCTTGATCGGGTGTACGAAATCAATCGCAACTTCCGCAATGAAGGCATCTCAACTCAGCATAATCCTGAATTCACAATGCTGGAGTTCTATGAGGCGTACAGCAACTATCAAGATTTGATGAAGATGAACGAGCGAATGCTCGCACAGTTGGCCACAAAAATTACTGGCTCGACGGTGGTGAAGTACGGCGAACTGGCGCTGGACTTCGGACGGATCGAACGTCTCTCGATGCGCGAGGCAATTTGCAAGTATTGGCCCGCAGCGGCGGGCGTAGCTCCAACGGTTGAAGAACTGGCAGCGGCGGGCGGCGCGAAGGCTGTCACGGAGCGCTACAACGCTTGGGCCAAGAGCGCTCATGCGCCATACGCAGCGGCAAAAGGTACACTGAGCGACGGCGAATCAACCGGGCTGCTCTTTGAGACCATGGCGGAAGATCAATTGGTACAACCGACGATTTTGTACGATTTCCCGACGGACATCTCGCCACTCTCGAAACAGAAGCCCGATGATCCCTCGCTGACCGAGCGATTCGAGGTCTATATTGCGGGAATGGAGATCGCCAACGGCTTCTCCGAATTAAACGATCCAAGCGAACAGGAACGGCGCTTCCTCGCGCAGATTGCACGCGGCGGCGATGAAGTGCCCAAACAGCTCGACTTGGATTATGTGCGCGCACTTTGCTACGGACTTCCTCCAACGGCTGGCGAAGGCATTGGCATCGATCGTTTGACCATGCTGCTGACCGATTCGCATTCGATTCGCGACGTTATTCTGTTCCCTCAATTGCGGCCGGAAGCCCAGCAGGAAGCCGAACCGAAATCTGAAGGGCACGGCGCGTAGCCCCGTGTTTTCCTGATGCGATTTGAATGGTTTGTCGCAAGGCGATACTTGCGTTCGCCAAACCGTCCGGCCGTTTTGCGTCTGGTCACAGCCTTCAGCGTCCTGGGAGTTACAGCGGGTGTCGCGACGCTCGTAATTGCGCTAGCCATGAATACGGGTTTCCGCGAAACGCTGCAAGATCGTTTGTTGGGAGTTACGGCGCACATTTCCTTGACCCGGCCGGGATCAGGTGGACTTCATGATTATGAAGAGCTGGCCACGAAGCTTTCCAAAATTCCGGGCGTTCGAAGCGTGACGCCGGCCGTCTATCAGACAGTATTGATGACCTTTGGAGGAGAGTCGCGCGGTGTAGTGGCGAAGGGAATTGATCCGGCACGCGAAGAAGCCGCGGATGAAGCGCTACGCAAACTTGCATCTGGAAAGCTCGATTTCCAGCTGGACGCCGATGGCATCGACGCGCTTTTGGTCGGGAAACAGCTCGCCGAGGAATGGAAACTTTCGCCGGGCGATTATGTGTCGTTGACGAGCCCTCAGGGACGACTCACGCCATTTGGGCTGCTCCCGCGTACGAGAAGATTTCGAGTGGCGGGAGTCTTCGATTCCGGATTCTACGACTATGACGCCAACTGGTGCTTCGTGAAGATGGACGCCGCGCAAGCACTTGCGGGGGCCTCCGACGTAGTGAACGTGCTCGAGTTTCGACTGCAAAATCCGGAGGCGGCGCCAGTCATTGCGCACGAAATCGAGCAGCGCGCTGGACCGAGCTTCGCGGCTGCCACCTGGATGGAACAGCAGGGAGCCCTGTTCCGGGCTCTGCGACTTGAAAAACTCGTCACCGCCATTTTCATTGGGCTGATCACGCTGGTAGCCGGTCTCAACATTCTGGTGGTGCTCTCGATGACGGTGACCGACCGCGCCAAGGACATCGCGGTCTTGCGTTCGATGGGTTCTACATCGCGCCAATTGAGGAATATTTTCCTGTGGCAGGGATTTACGATCGGGGCTGCGGGCACCTTCGCGGGGCTGGTGCTGGGATATTTTTTCGCGTGGATCGCCGGAAAATACCAGCTCATCCCACTTGATCCCCAAGTGTATGCCGTAGCTTACGTTCCGTTTCATCCTAGTGCCATGGACGGAGTGTGGATTTCCCTAGTGGCGATGGGAATTTCGCTTCTTGCGACACTCGTCCCGGCCAGAGCTGCGGCCAGGCTTCTTCCTGTGGAGATCCTTCGTTTTGAATGACTTAACGATTTTCTGAGCGCCCCATGTTTGGCCCCCTGCTTGCACTTTAACTTTGCCAGACAGGAAGCGAAGTGGCGACCTCGCGCCGGCCGGGAAAGCGCAGTGCCAGGAAGCCGCGCAAGTGACTGATTCTTGGAACATTGCAAGCTTCGCGAAGTGGTTCTTTTTTGAAGTTGCAACGTATGGCAATGACGGACACACAAAAACGGGAACAAACGGCCCGTTCAGGTGTCACACGCAGAGGACGCCACATTCGCAACGGTTTCTTGCATCTAACCTAGTGGACGATCAGTAAGCCGCCGCCGCACAGTAAAGCAAGGTCAGTTTGGCTTTCAACAAATGAACCCAAGCACCTCCAATTCGATGCCAGGTCCGGGCGAGCAGACTTTGCTTGCGGACCCAGACGAGAGAAATGTGCTGGAAGCTCGCGGACTCGGAAAAACGTACGGCACCGGCGAACGCAGCTTAATCGTTTTGCAACAAGTAAATCTTGTGCTGCGAGCGGGAGAGATGGTTGCGATCGTTGCGCCATCGGGCGCTGGCAAAAGCACGCTTTTGCATTTGCTGGCTACGCTAGACACGCCAACAAGCGGTGCTATATACTTCGAATCGAAACACATTGAAACATATGATGAAGCGGCGCTTTCGAATTTTCGCAATTGCGTCGTGGGGTTTTTGTGGCAAAGGCATCAGTTGCTGCCGGATTTTACGGCGGAAGAAAATGTAGCGATGCCACTGCTACTGCGGGGAGAGTCTATTTCGAGGGGTCTTGAAAAGGCGCGAATTTGGCTGGGAGAAGTTGGTCTGGCGGAGCGTGCCGGACACCTGGCAGGAGAGCTTTCCGGAGGGGAACAACAGCGCGTAGCGATTGCCCGGGCCCTCGTCACCAGGCCGCGCGTGCTGCTGGCGGATGAACCTACCGGAGACTTGGACGAGCGGAATGCTTGGGCCGTATTCGAGTTGCTGGAGCGGTTGCACCGGGCGCACGGACTGACGTCGCTGATCGCGACGCACAATCTGGCACTTGCGGAACGGTGTGACCGGATTCTGGGGCTGGAACACGGCGTTCTGCGGACTCGCAAAGACTCGGCCGGAGCACAACCCGGAAAGTTTTTAGCGAGCAGGGACCCAGAGGGAGAAACGAGCTAACGTGTTTGAACGCTACACGGAAAAGGCGCGTCGCGTCATCTTCTTTGCGCGGTATGAAGCAAGCCAGTACGGAAGTCCGTACATTGAGACCGAGCACCTCTTGCTCGGCTTGATGCGCGAAGACAAGGCGCTTGCCAATCGCTTTCTGCGGCAACAGGGCTCGATTGAATCCATCCGCAAAGAGATCGAAGCGCGGATTACCATCCGCGAGCGCATCTCGACTTCGGTGGAAGTGCCGCTGAGCGCGGAATGCAAACGAATTCTAAATATGGCGGCGGAAGAAGCTGAACGGCTTGGCGTGAAGCATGTCGCCACCGAACACCTGCTGCTGGGAATTTTGCGCGAAGAGAAGTGTTTCGGCGCGGAAATTCTGATGGAGCGCGGACTGCGCCTTTCGGCTCTGCGCGAAGAACTTGCGCGCACCTCTGGCGAGAAACCCGCGGCGACGCGCCCTAAGGAAACTTCGCTCCTTTCAGAATTCAGCCGCGATTTAACACAAGCTGCGACGGAGGGCGCGCTTGACCCACTCGTGGGCCGCGAAGGGGAAGTCGATCGCGTCATTCAGATTCTCTGCCGTCGAACCAAGAATAATCCAGTACTGATCGGCGAACCCGGCGTCGGTAAAACTGCCATCGTCGAAGGCCTCGCGCAGCGCATTTCCGACGGTGACGTGCCGCCGTTCCTCGCTGACAAGCGCATTCTTTCGCTTGACCTGTCTCTGATCGTGGCGGGGACAAAGTATCGCGGACAATTCGAAGAACGCCTGAAGACCATCATGAAGGAATTGATGGAGAGTCAGAACTCCATCATCTTTATTGACGAGCTGCACACGTTGGTCGGCGCCGGATCGGCAGAAGGTTCGCTCGATGCCGCCAACATCCTGAAGCCGGCCCTATCTCGCGGCGAAATTCAGTGCATCGGCGCGACAACTCCCGGCGAATACCGCAAGTCGGTTGAGAAGGACCGTTCACTCGAGCGCCGCTTCCAGTCCGTGAAGGTGCCAGCTCCGAACGAAGACGAAGCCATTCTCGTGCTCAGTGGCGTGCGCGAGCGCTACGAAAAGTTTCATGCCGTCAGCTATACGGAAGACGCGCTGCGCTACGCCGTCTATCTTTCGAACCGTTACATTCCGGATCGGTTCTTGCCGGACAAAGCCATCGACCTGATCGACGAAGCGGGCGCGCGCGTAAAACTGCGGCAAGCGACGGTACCGGAAGAAGTCAGCGAAGTACAAAAGCGTGTGAAGTTCATCACGCACCGCATGGAAAGCGCGATCGCCGCGCACGAATTCGAGAAAGCGCGTTTCTACTCCGAGGAAGAGCGCAAGGAAAAAGAAACGCTGCGCGGATTGCGCGATCGTTACAAGCTGGATGACGCCACCACCGGCATCGTCAGCCGCGAGGATATTGAAGAAGTGGTTTCCCGTTGGACAGGCGTTGCCGTTACCTCCATCAAGGAAGACGAGCAGCAGAAGCTGCTGCGCATCGAACCGGAACTTCACAAGCGTGTGATCAGCCAGGATAAAGCGATTACTGCGCTTGCCCGTGCCATCCGCCGCAGCCGCGCCGGCCTGAAATCGCCAGCTCGTCCTGTCGGCTCATTTGTTTTCCTTGGCCCGACGGGCGTCGGCAAAACCGAAGTCGCGCGCCGGCTTGCGGAATTTCTATTCGGTTCCGAGAAATCGCTGGTGCGTTTTGATATGTCGGAATTCATGGAAAAGCATTCCGTTTCGAAGTTAATCGGCGCGCCTCCAGGGTACGTCGGCTACGAGGAAGGCGGGCAGCTCACTGAGCGCGTGCGCCGGACGCCATATTCAGTTATCCTCTTGGACGAAATCGAGAAGGCTCATCCAGACGTTTTCAACATCCTGCTTCAGGTATTCGAAGACGGACAGTTATCGGATGGTTTGGGCAACACGGTGGATTTCCGGAATACGATCATTATCATGACCTCGAATCTTGGCGCGCGCCATTTGCAAAAGCGCACCGGGATCGGCTTCCAGGGCGGCACCGATGAAAACGGTGCAAAGTCCATGGAAGACATGGTGATGAACGAAGTCAAGCGGGCGTTCAATCCGGAGTTTCTAAACCGGCTGGACGAAATCATTATCTTCAACCCGTTGGGTGATGACGATTTGCTTCGCATCATCGATCTGCTTGTGGGCCAGCTGAACGATACGCTGATTCACCGGCAGGTGCAGGTTGTATTGTCACCGGAAGCAAGTCAGTGGATTTTGGAGAAGACGTGCGCGGACCGCAGCTACGGAGCGCGGCCGTTGCGCAGGGCGCTGCAAAAATATGTGGAAGACCCGCTCTCCGAAGCGCTGATTCAGGGAGGAATTCAACGGCCCGCGACGCTGCAGATCTATGTCGCAGGGGAAGCCCTTGGGTTCCGTCCGGTGGTTGAGGCAACCCCGGTCATTCACTAACGAATCTGACACCAACACGCGCTGCTGAAAAGCAGCTGCGCGCACGGCTGGCCCATTGCATGTGTGATCGCTTGAGCGGTCATTTCGTGCGTGACCGCAAGCGGAAATTCTTGCGCAACCGCAAGCGGTTAACACCGGGTTCGGCGGGAGAAGAACAACTTGGGTTTGGGGGCGCGGCCTTGACGCTGTCAATGGCCGCTTATAGAAAAGTCTGTTCTCCGTTTGGGATTTTTCCGGTCTTGGGTTTGGGTTTTGTCGCGATACTTTTGTGTCTCGCGGACGCTCGGCCTCTCGCTGCGGAAAATAACTCCCGTCCGGAAGCATCGGCGTCTTCAGACTCACGGACTTCTTCAGGAGATTCGCAGACCGCAGCCGCATTCCTCATTGCAGCTTCTTTAGATTTACTGACTGGCGAAACCGTCACAAGAGAAAATCATCCTGCAGCGGCTGGCGATTCTCAGGATGCGCCGCGATCTCCGATCATCATCGAGCGCATCGACTTCGTGGGGAACCGCCGCGTCCGCAACGATACATTGAAGGCGCGTATTTTCAGCCGCAAAGATGATGCGTACAACGAAGATACTTTGCGCCGCGACTTCCAGGCACTTTGGAACACGCAATTCTTTGAGGATGTGAAGCTGCGCGTCGAGGATTCTCCGGACCGCGCCAACGCCAAAATCATTATTTTTGAGTTGAAGGAACGCCCGGTCATTCGTCGCATCCGCTACGAGAATATTCACTCCGTTTCTGAATCGGATATTCTCGACCGTTTCAAGGAACGTAAAGTTGGCCTGAGCGTCGAAAGCCAGTTTGATCCCACAAAAATCAAGAAGGCTGAAGTCGTTATCAAGGAACTGCTCGGCGAGCACGGCCGCCAATTTGCAAAAGTTACGCCGCAGTACGAGCGCATCGCTTCGAGCAATGCCGTCATTCTGATTTTCAAAGTGGAAGAAGGACCAAAGGTCAAAGTCGGAAAGATCAAATTCACCGGCAATCATGCGTTCAGCGACCGCAAACTCATTCGCGCGATGCGGCATGACCGCCCCTATCAGATTCCGCTCTACATCACCGAAATCAACGTAATGCATAAGACCTATGACCGCGACAAACTGAACGAAGACTTGGAAGTCGGTGTCCGCGGGACGTACCAAGATAACGGCTATTTCAGCGTGCGGGTCTTGCCGGCCACGCTTGAAAATATCGATACCGTGGGCAATAAGCTGGGCATGCCTGTGCCCGTGTTGGGCAGATCGAAAGGCAAGGCCGTCAACATCACCATTTCCATCGAAGAAGGTCCGCAGTTCCGCATGGGTACGCTCAAAATCGTCAGTGCCGATCCGGACAAAGCGCTCTCGCTGAAAGTGGATGCGCTTAAGGGCGCATTCCCGATCAAGCAGGGCGACATCCTGAACGTCTCCAAATTGCGCAAGGCGATGAAGGATTACACCAGCATCTACGGTGAATATGGCTTTATCGATTTCACTCCCGAACCCGACTTCGATATTGACGAGGCTGGGAAGATCATCAACTTGACGCTGAAGTTCGACGAGCAGAAACAGTATTACGTTCGGAGAATCGATTTCAGCGGGAACACCACCACGCGAGACAAGGTCATCCGCCGCGAGCTGCTGATCGATGAAGGCCAGCTCTTCAACAAACGCGCATGGGAAGTCAGCATCCTCCGCCTTAACCAGCTGGATTATTTCGATCGCATTGAAGAGGACAAGGCCGTCGAAATCAAGCGCAATACCAAAGAAGGTACTGTGGACCTGAACCTTAAGGTTCATGAAAAAGGCAAGCAGTCCATCGGCTTGAACGGCGGTGTCAGCGGACTTGCCGGCGGTTTTATCGGCCTCACCTATCAGACCAACAACTTCCTGGGCCTTGGCGAAACACTTACGTTCTCCGCGCAGTTCGGCAGCTTGCAAAGAAGCTTCCAGTTTGGTTTTACCGAGCCGTACTTGTTCGACCGCCCGATTTCCACGGGCTTTACCATTTTTTCTAGCCGCTATAGTTTCGATCAGGCAAAGCAAGAAGCGCTGCTGCTCGGCCAATCCGTCAGCATCAATCCGCAGTTCATTCAGAATTACAATCAGGACAGCACGGGTTTCACTGCGTTCGCGAGCTACCCGGTGAAGCGCTTTTCCTTTATGCGCGTTGGGCTCACCTACGGGCTTACGCGAACGAACATCACGGCATTCAACGACGCATCAAGACTGTTGTTCCAGAGCATTCAGTACCGCAGTTTCGCCGGACCCAGCGCGCTCAACGGCATCGTTTCCAGCACGATTACGCCGACCATCAGCTACAACACGATTGACAATCCGCAAGAAGAGCACAAGGGCAAAAGCTATTTCTATTCGCTTTCGTTCACCGGCGGACCGATCGGCGGCAACGTCAACACCATCACCAATACATTCGATTGGAAACTTTTCAAGCAGGTCAATAAACGCCGCAACGTGCTTGGGTTTCACGCATTTGTGGCGAACATCACCGGTTACGGCGGGAAAGAGGTTCCGCCTTTCAATCGCTTTTATTTGGGTGGTGAAAACGACTTGCGCGGTTACGATATCCGCTCGGTCTCGCCCGTCACTTTCATTCCGACGGCATCCGCGGTGCCTGTCTTCTATAACGACCCTAACGCGGGAGGGACCACGCGGGGCTTCACGATTCCCGTGCTTACCTATGTGGCCACACTGCCCGGCGGCGACCTGCAAAGCTTTGGCAACGTCGAATACCGTATTCCCATCGTCGGTCCGGTACAAACGGCGCTCTTCTTCGACGGCGGCACGAACGGCATCGTGAACCGCAGCGGGCTGAAGCTGAATCCGGCGGCACTGGACAACAGCCAGTGCAGTGTGATCCCCAAGAATCTCGTTTGCCAGTTTCCTGACGCAGGACTGTCTAATAATCTCCCCTTGGAAAAGGGAACCAACTTCCGTCTGCGGGGTTCCGCAGGCATCGAATTTGTAGTTCGGCTGCCCATCGTACAGGCGCCGTTCCGTATCTACTACGCCTACAACGTGCACCGCCTGCACCAGCAGATTGTGGCACAGCAACCGTTTATGGAGCCCAATCTGATCTGCGAACCGGCAAGTGTGAGCGATCGCCTGATCACATGCCCGGCGAACATCCCGTTAGGGTTTTACCCTTCGACTTTGGGCGCTGGCGCGTGGGATCAGGTAAAGGAACAACTAAGACCAGTGTTTTTGAGTCCTGGCCGATTGAATTATTTTGAGCCGAAGACAACGTTCCGTTTCACGGTCAGCAGGACGTTCTAGGCCGCGGCGGTACATGAGTTTTGTGTTTTCTGAAGTACTGGTCAGTGGGTTCATTAACGTTAGACACCATTTCGAGTCAGCGAAGTGGCCCGAATGGGATTTTTGGGGGTTCTCCGTGGTGACGAAGTCTCGCAATTCCTACTCTCGGCTCTTTCTGAGCCTTAGCGCAGTATTGTTGCTGGCTCTTACCGGTTGCGGCGGCAGCAGCAACACCAACGTGGTTAGCGTGGCGGTCAGCCCCAATTCGGCAAGCGTCATCGTCTCGCAGTCAATCACCCTGACGTCCGTCGTTAGCGGTGCGACGAATCTCAATGTGACCTGGGCCTGCACCTTCATCACCACGACCGTTGACTCTGCCGGAAAGGCAACGGCGGCGGCCGCGCAGCCCTGCACTTCGGAAACTGGGAATATTCCCGCTAACTCCACGAACACAACCGTCATCTATACGGCTCCGAACAAGGTTCCCGATCCAACCAAATTCCCGTTGCTCCAAATCATCATCACAGCCACCTCAGTTCAAGATCCGAAAAAGAGTGGCAAGGCGACGTTAGCTCTGGATTCTGGCATTGTGGTTACCCTGACTCCCACGACGGCAACCGTTCCAACTTTGGAGCAACAGCAATTTTCGGCGACCCTGACGAATGATAATGATCCCACGGTCAACGGCGCGGCCTGGTTAGTGACGCAGGGCACCCCAACCAGCACCATTCCTTATCCCAAACTGACTTCATGCAGTCCGGCTTGCGGTTCCATCGACGCGACCGGGAAATATGTTGCTCCGTCGGCGGTTCCGACCACGGCTACGCTGACGGTGGTCACGAGTTCCAAGGCGGACCCCACTCGTTTTGCCCTGGGAACCATCACCATCATTACGGGCGGTCCGATTACGTTTAACGGCCTCTCGCCCACCGTTGCCCCGCAAGGCGCCAGTTCTTACGACATCTATCTCGACGCCCAGAACGTGAGTTCGTCATCGGTCATTATGATCACCGGGAAAAACAGCACTTTCCCTCCGCTGAACGCGGGCCAAGTGAAGATTCTCTTCCCCATCCCCACGTCGGCCACCCCCAATCCCGGTTCGACGGGAGCACGCATCCGATTGAGCGCGCAGGACCTGGCGATTGCGGATACCTACACCGTCTCCATGACCGACCCGGCGCAACCCGTAACCCAAGGCTCCGGCCCGTTCAAATTTGCTGTTGTCCCAACGCGGCCGACGTCGGTAACATCCCTCCCAGACAGTGTTCTGTTGAACCAGCCTCTCGGGAATTCGCAGAGTCTTGCGATCGACGGAGGCTATTTTGGTCCGACTGGATTGTTTGCGAACGTCAGTTTTAACGGCAACTCCCTTGTGTCGGATACTTCGTCATCCAGTTCTCGCCGCCTGAATGTGGCGTTGCCATCGAGCGATGTGAACGCAGCCCTTCCCGGCCTATACCCTCTTTCCGTGACACGAACCACCCCGCCGCTCCCAGCCTCGAACAATCCTTCGGTCACAAACATTGCGGTCTTCCCGGATTATTCAACAGTGTTTCCCGCCCTTGCAGCGACGACCGCTCTTCCCCCGGGCTCCTTTCCGAGCGCCGTGGATATTGACACACGGCTGGGTATTCTCGCGGTAGCAGAAACCGCTTCGAACCAGGTGGCATTTTTCACCGTCGGAACCGGATCGTTGAGTCCGGTTGGCACTCCGGTCGCAGTGAACGCGCCTTCCGGTCTCTCGATTAACCAATCGAACCACACCCTTGCCGTCGTCAGTTTCCAGGATCAGAGTGTGAAAGTTTTCCCGCTCCCTGGTTCCACTGGCGATCCCAATGTCACTTATCCCGTCACGATTCAGCTTGCTGGTCTCATCAATCCTTCTGACGTCACGCCTTTGCCGGTGCCCTATTCGATTGGCGTGGATTCGGATACGAACAATGCCATCGTCGCCTACTCATCCACCGCCAATCCAACGACGGCGAAGGTCGGCTTCCTGCTCGATTTGAACAAGAATACTCAGCAGACGTGCATTGGTACCTCCAGCGGTTCACCCTGCGTTCACGCGCAGGTTACGCTGAACACTGGCGCCAATCCTCAAATTGCGATGGTGCCTCACTCGCACCTCGCTTACGTTACGCCCGGCGGATCGGGCGTGCTTACCGGCGTAGACGTGACGAAGGCCTCCGCCTCCGTAGGAATCAGCAGTGTTTCGCTGACGTCGGGGTTGGCGACGGTCATCACGAGCTCCGCGCACGGCCTTACTCCCGGCAATCCCGGAACAGTGCTTATCCAGAATGTCGCGCCGCCTGCTGATTTCGCTACCACGAAAGTTAATTTCAATGGCGTCTTCTCGGTACAATCAGTCATTGACTCAACGACGTTTACCTATGCGCTGAGCTCTTCTTTCAACGACACCTCCACGGGCGGCACGGTTTATTTCAGTAGCCCGAACATCACTGTGGGAGGCCTGTCGCAAACGACGCAGGGCATCGCCATCAATCCCATCACGCGCACTGCTGCCATCGCGGACGCCAACGCCACCGGCAACAACGGTCCGCAGATTAATTTGCTCAATTCACTCGATCAGTCCCCCTCGTCTATTACATTCCACGCGGGCTGCACGGCTTACAACACCACCACGTGTTCTAGCTCTGCGCCCGAACTGTTGGGCACCAGTTCCGTCGCTTTCCAGCCCTTCGCGAATTCGCTCGTTTCCTATAATCCGCAGCAAAACCAGTTGTCTGTCTCGAACCCCGTTACACAGCAGCGCTTTGCTGTGGTGTGCCCAGTGGTAGGCGGCACGTGTCCAGGCACGCCCGTCGACCAAACAAGCACGATCAGCATCACGGTAAACGGTGGAACGACCACTCTTAAGCTTTTCGGTGGGCTGGCGGTGGACCCCGCAACCAATCAGGCGTTCGTGGTACAGCCTGGCAGCAGCGCCATTCAGATCATCAACCTCAACCCTGATCCAAGCAAGGCAACCTATACATTGTTCAAACCAGTTGGAATCACCGAACTGCAGGTGCCAACCGTTTCGGGGGCGCTGATTGGCGGAATTGCTGGCGCGCTCATGCCACAAGGTACTCTGACCTCGGCTACTGACCTTGTCGGCGTACAGGTTTACGGTGCCGGTTTTGACGCATCCACACAGGTTCGCCTGGACGGCACGCCGATTCCCACAACCTTCGTCAGCAGCCGCAACTTGACAGTCACGATCCCTGCGGATCCATTCCTTTCCATGCCGCATCGTTTTGCCGTGGACGCGATCACCGGTAGCAACGTTCAATCCAACGTCACCGACTTCATTGTCGTCAAATCCGTCGATTTGCTTGCTCAGCCACATCCGGCGTGCAGTACGGGAACGACCACACAGAATGCGCAGCCAAGTTCCGTCGCCATTGCCGATCAGCTCGTGAGACAGCCCTTTCATCCGATTGCCGTCGTCACCAACAGCGGCTGCAATAGCGTTTCGGTGCTTGACATCGCTCCGCAACTTCCTGTTTATGACACAAGTGGGAATTTCACGGGCTTCACTTCAAACGCCCAATTCGGAACGGTCTTGAACACGGTTCCGACAGGCAGCGCTCCTCAGGGTATTGCTCTCAGCCCGCGATTTGGCCTCGCCGTCGTCGCAAACAATTCTGCTGGCACAGCCTCTGTCATTGATATTGTGAATTTCAAGCAAGCCGTGACTGACGTCACTGTTGGCACAAGTCCCACCGGCGTCGCCATCAATGAAGGCACAGGCGCGGCGCTGATCGCCAACACGGCAAGCAACACGGTTTCGCAGATCAACCTTACTCCGTTACTCGCCTCGACCCCGGCCACTTCGCTCACTTCCACATCGATTTCGATCGACCAGGGGCCGATCGCGGTCGCTATTGATCCCGATCGTGGAACGAACAACCGCGGTCTGGCGGTCGTCACGGCCTTGCAGCTCATCAGCGGTCAGGCCCCAATCGGTGTTCTCGATGCGATTGATATTGGCAATGCCACGCCTGCGAAAAGCACGACCGCCGCTACAGGCACCACCACAGCGACTCCTACCGGCATCGTCTTCGATTCTTCTGTTTCGCCGGCGCTTTTCTATTCTGTATCGAGCGGCGGCAATCTGGTTACGGCGTTTAATCCGGATGCCCCTGGAACTCCAACGTCGACAGTTCGCGTGGGCATAAATCCCACTTCGCTGGCCATCAATCCGCAAACCGGCGGCATCATGACCGTGAACTCGACAAGCCAGACGATTTCGATCATCGACACCATTTCGAACCCTTTCAAGACGCGACGAACTTTTGGCATCGGCGGCTCCGCGCAATTTGGTGTGGCCATTGACCAGTTCACAAATCTGGCGGTCATTGCTGACCAGGCCAACAATCGCGTGCTGATCTTCCCTGTACCGAACTGATTTTCCGTGCCACTGCCGGCATTGCAAATCGGTTTGGTACAACGCAAAATGACGGACGGCGCATCGCATCTGGCAGGGCTTTTCCTGCTTCGCCTGCCGCTTTGAAAACGCGCTTTGCCGTTGCTTGGGAAGGTTAGCCTCGGCTATACTTTTCGGTTTGTACGGGGCCCGCGAATTCGCTCAGGCGCGGGGGACTGGGTTTCAGGGCAGGTACGACAAGCCCTGAGATGAAGAAGAAGTTGTATTTGCCAACCCTGAGGTGAAAAAACTTTTCAGCCAATTCCGATTGGCGTAAAAGGAAGCGCCTAGCGCTTCCTGACAATAAGGAGACTACTGTGAATAAGACGTTTCTTTCGGCCGCCCTCGCAGCGGCGAGCCTGATCGGCGCGGCAACTCTTGGCGCGCAGTCGGCGCCCGCGGCGGGGTCCGCGGCACCCGGTAAAGTCGGCGTACTGAATGTTCGCCAGGCTATCATCGCCACTTCGGAAGGCAAGCAGGCCTCGAGCGAACTGCAAGGTCAATTCACCTCGCGCCAGACCGAGCTCGAAAATCTTAACAAGCAGATCAACGATATCCGCCAGCGTCTTCAAGCCAACGAAGGGAAACTGAGTCCCGAAGAGGCAGGGCGCTTGGAACGCCAGGGTACTGCGCTCCAGAAGCAGCTTCAACGCAAGCAGGAAGATTATCAGGAAGACGTCAACGCCTCGCAACAGGAAGTGATCGATCGTATTGGCCGCAAGATGATGGAAGTGCTCGACCGTTACGCACGCGAAAACGCTTATATCGCCATTTTCGATTCCTCGGCGCAGGGCGCTCCGATCTACGTTTCAAACGGCATTGATGTCACTGCCGATATCGTCAAGCTCTACGACCAGGCCTATCCGGCCAAAGCTTCCGCCACGCCCGCAAAACCGGCTGCCGCGAAGCCTGCCGCCGCTACACCACCCAAACCCTAATCGTTCGGGTCTTTATGGTTCGTGCGCCTTGGCCGCTCGCCTCAGCCAGGGCGCAGTCGCGTTTCAAGTCGAATTTGCGCCTTTCCGGTCAATGCCTTGCTTTTGCCTTGTCCTGGGCATATACTTTTATTTCGCTCTGTAACGGGTCGCAAGACGAGGTGGGCGCAAGCCCACTTTTTTGTTGGGCCGGTTGAAGTGGGCGTTGGACCGGCCTAGGCTGGGGAGTCTCTGCTTGCAGTTGGAAAAGATTCGTGAGGCCGCCGAGAGAGTTGCGCGCTCGGAAGGACTGGAAGTCGTTGACGTCGAGTGGAAGATCGGCAAACAGCGCTTCCTGCGGGTGTACATCGACCGCGTTCCGGTTTCACCAGGGGAAATATCCCCAGCGGAAGCAAGCAGCGGCGAGGCACCCAGCCCGTATCCGATGATTTCTCATGCGGATTGCGAGCGGGTCAGCAAACAGCTGAGCGTTATCCTGGATGTTGAGGAACTTGTGCCGGGACCAGGCTACACGCTGGAAGTAAGTTCACCGGGCATGGATCGCGCGCTCAAGAAGCTGGCCGACTATGTGCGCTTCACTGGGCGCGCAGCGAAAGTTTGGACGGAAGAGCCGGTAGAAGAGATGAAGTTTTTTGAGGGCCGTCTCGCGGGCGTTGTGGATGACCGGGTTCCAGAGTCTGTACTTTCAGACGCTGGCACAAAAAGAATCCGGCTGGAGTTGAAAGGCAAAACTCCGCGCACCGTGGAAGTGCCGCTCGCCCTCATACGCAAGGCGCACCTCGTCGTCGAGTTTTAGTCCACACTCTTCGTCCGGGTTTAAGGGTTTGTTTTATAAATCCTTAGATAGGGAAGTTTCAGGGTTTGTCGTTGCAAACTCTGAAACAAGCTGTCGCGGCGGCGCTTGTTTCTCCGGCGCGCTCGCGCCGCAGTTGTGGCAATTTTGCAGTGCCGGTGGTTTCAGTTGCAGTGGCCGGTCTTTCGTGCCTTTTGCGTCCCGATGTTGCATCGGGAAGGCCCAGTGCCTTTTAGAATTTGGCAGTGCCGGGTTTGAGCTCGGCTGCTGTCTAGGAGACTTTTCTCAGTTTGGGAATGCGTTATGGCGAATTTGCTCTATCAACAGATTGAAATGCTCAGCCGCGAGAAGCACATCGAGCCGGAAATCGTGGTGTCTGCGATTGAGGACGCGATGGTCGTCGCGGCGCGGAAGTATTACAAGACCGAAGAGGACCTTCGCGGCAAGTTCAACACGGAAACCGGTCAAGTGGACGTTTTCTCTGTTCTGACCGTGGTCGAAGAAGTTGCGGACCCCACGCGCGAAATCAGCATTGCTGATGCTCGACGCAAGAATCCTGCGGCTGAAGTCGGCACTGAAATCCTCACCAACAAGCCGACAGATGTGCTCGGCCGTATCGCCGCCCAGACTGCCAAGCAGGTCATCCTGCAAAAAGTGCGCGAAGCCGAGCGCGACACCATTTTCAATGAGTATCACAATCGCGTCGGCGAACTGGTCACTGTCATCGTCAAGCGCGCCGAAGGTCCCGACCTCATCGTGGACATGGGCCGCACTGAAGCGCGTTTGCCCAAGCGCGAACAATCGAAGCTCGAGACTTACAACATCGGCGAGCGTCTTCGCGTCGTGATTCGCATGGTGGATCGTGCGGCCAAGGGGCCGCAAGTTATCGTCTCTCGCGCGGATGCCGCGCTGGTGCAACGCCTGTTTGAAATGGAAGTTCCCGAAATTTACGACGGCACTGTGCAAATCCGCGCAGCCGCGCGTGAATCGGGCGAACGCACCAAAGTAGCCGTTTTCAGCCGCGACAAGGACGTCGATCCGGTTGGCGCGTGTGTCGGCATGAAGGGCATGCGCGTGCAGTCCATCATTCGCGAACTACGCGGCGAAAAAATCGACATTATCCCGTACAGCGAAGAAACTGTCGCCTTCGCGCAAAAAGCGCTCAGCCCGGCGAAGGTCACACGTGTTCAGATTACCGATCCCGAAAGCCACAAACTCGAGGTCATCGTTGAGGATTCGCAGCTTTCCCTTGCCATTGGTAAAAAGGGCCAGAACGTTCGCCTCGCCAGCAAGCTGATTGGCTGGGACATCGACATCAAGAGCGAGGAGGAAAAGCGCCGCGAAATCGAAGAGCAGATGACCGCTCTTACTGCGCCGACCACTCCGCTCACTGCTCTTGCCGGAGTCGGCCCTAAGACCATCGAGAAAATCGAAGCCGCGGGCATCACTTCGCTCGAACAGCTTGCCGGCATGACGCCGGAACAGCTGATGGAAATTCCCGGCATCGGCGAAAAAATGGTGGACAAAATCTACCAGGCCGTAAACCAATTTTACGAAGGTGGCGCAGTTGCGCCCGCTGCGGAAGGCGCAACCGAAACCGGCGAAGCTGCGGACGCCGAAGCGGCGACTGACGTTCAGACCGAGACCACCGAAACGACTGAACCGGAAACGCCCGAAGCCGAAACGGCTGAATCTGCGACTGCACAACCGGAAGCTGTCGTCGACGAAGAAGTGCCTACGCAATTGCCGCCAGAAGCGGCCGCTGAGCCAGCCGTGGAATCTGAGCCGGCTACTGAGACTCACACGGATTCCGAAAAAGAAAAACACAACGAGACAAATTCTTAGGTATCAGGTGATCGAAACGGAAAGCATGACCGACGCAAATCAAGTTCGAATCAACGAGCTGGCCCGCGAGCTCGAAGTCAAAGCAAAGGCCATTATCGACCTTCTGCCTGGTTTCGGTGTTGCGGAGAAAAAGACTCACTCCAGTTCAATCCCCGTGGATGTTGCCGAGAAAGTGCGGCGCACCATCCAGGGACAAGCAGAAGCCGAGTCTGCCGCTGAATCCGCCGCTGCCGCTGAAAAGCAGGCGAAGGACGCGGCCGCAAGGGCTGCGCGGCAACGGCCTGCAGCACCGACCGTTGCTGATGCTCCTGTCGCTCCTCCAGTTGCGCCGCCCGCACCTCCGGCTCCAACACCTGCTGCTGCGAAGCCGGCTTCTCCGGCGGCACCTGTTGCGCCTCCACCTCAAGCGCCCCCGGTCTCTGCGGCAACTTCTGTGGCGCCTCCGGCTGCGCCCAAGCCCGCTGCACCGCCCGCCTCGCCTGCAGCTGCAACGCAGGCCCCAGTCGCTCCGCCTGCCGCGAAGCCACCTGCTGTCCCCGCGCAACAAACGCAACCACCTTCAGGACCCAGACCAGTTCCGGCAGCGCCGCACGGCCAGCCATTGCGACCGGCTACTCAAAATGCTCCCAGCGGTTCGCCTGCTCAACGTCCAGCGGTTCCCGGGCAACAACGGGCCGGCCAGCCCGGCGCTCAAAGGCCCGCAGCCGCTGCTCCGGCGCGTCCCGGCACGCAGCCGCAACGTCCTTTGCCTACTGGCAATCGTGGTCCGCTTCCAACAGGGAACCGCGGCCCGATGCCCACTGGCAATCGTGGTCCTCTTCCTTCCGGTGATCGCCCGAGCGGCCCGCGCCCCGGTCAGCCCATGCGTCCGCAGCAAGGCGGACAGGGTGGCCAAGGTCGTCCTTATTCTCCGCGCCCCGGTGGACCAGGTGGTCCCGGCGGCCCGCAAAATCGCCCTTCGTATGGACAGCGTCCAGGCGTAGCTCCTGCTGGCACGCGCCCTGGTCCGCGTCAACCCGGCCGGCCCGGCATGCTCCCTGCGCCGCCTCCGGACAAGATGCCTTCCAAGGCTGAGCCAGGCAAGCCGCTCTACACGCGCCGTCCGACACAGCGCCAGCGCCCAAGTTCCGACAAGCGCGAGATGGAAGGCGAGCGCAAGCTTCATCCGACTCGCCAACGTCCCGGCGCCGGCGACCGCCGCGCTGCTGCCATCATCGCTCCGCCAGAGCCGCGTGCGCCGCGCGACATCAACATCACCGAAGGCATCACCATTCGCGAACTCGCCGAAAAACTCGACGTGCGCGCCAAAGACCTTCTGAAGGTTCTCCTCGACAAGGGAATTTTCGCCAGCATCAACCAAGCGCTCGATTCGCCCACCGCCACGCAACTAGCCGAAAGTTTCAACGGTGTCGTTACCGTCGTCTCCTTCGAAGACGAGATGATGCTCGAAGTCGCCAAGGAAGAAACCAAGGAAAATCTCAAGCCGCGTCCCCCCGTCGTCACGGTCATGGGCCACGTCGATCACGGCAAGACCAGCCTTCTTGACGCCATTCGCGAAGCCGAAGTCGCCGCCGGCGAAGCTGGTGGCATCACGCAACACATCGGCGCGTACAAAGTGCAGGTCAACGACCGCGCCGTCGTTTTCGTCGATACGCCCGGTCACGAAGCCTTCACCCGTATGCGTTCGCGCGGCGCGAAAGTTACGGATATCGTTGTCCTGGTTGTTGCCGCGGACGATGGTGTTATGCCGCAAACGAAAGAAGCCATCGACCACGCCAAGGCCGCCAACGTTCCCATCATCGTTGCCATCAACAAAGTTGATAAGCCCGAGGCGCAGCCAGAACGCGTCAAGCGTCAGCTCAGTGATCTTGGATTGATGCCCGCTGAATGGGGCGGCGACACCGAATTCGTCGAAGTCTCCGCGAAGCAGAAAAAGGGCCTTGAACGCCTGCTTGAAATTATTTTGCTGGTCGCCGATTTGCGCGAACTCAAGGCTAACCCGGACGCGCCCGGCAGCGGCACCGTTCTCGAATCGCGCGTGGACAAAGGTCGCGGCCCTGTGGCCACGATCCTCATCCAGAATGGCACTCTCCGCGCCGGCGACTTCTTCATCTGCGGCGCAGTATTCGGCAAAGTCCGCGCCCTGTTTGACGATCGCGGCCGTTCCATAAAAGACGCTCCGCCTTCCACTCCCGTCGAAGTGCTCGGCCTTCAAGGTGTCCCCGAGGCCGGCGACCATTTCCAGGTTACCGACGAAGCCAAGGCTCGCCACATCGTGGATTACCGCCAGGGCAAGCAGCGCGATGCAGCTCTCCGAGCCAGCGCTGGTGGCCGCATCACTCTCGACCAGTTGCATGAACAATTGAAGTCCGGTGAGGTCAAGGAACTGGGCGTCGTCATCAAGGCTGACGTGCAAGGCTCCGTCGAGGTGCTCAGCGAGATGCTGCCCAAGCTCTCAACCGATCAGGTCAAGCTCAAGATTATCGGCTCCGGCGTAGGCGCCGTCAGTGAAAACGACGTGCTCCTCGCGTCCGCGTCCGGCGCCATCATCATCGCCTTCGGAGTTCGCCCCGAACGCAAGGCCGCCGACCTCGCTCAGCAAGAAGGCGTGGACATCCGCACGCATAACATCATTTACGAAGTTTCCGACGAAATTAAAAAGGCCATGGAGGGCTTGCTAGAACCAGTCTTCCAGGAGTCATATCTCGGCCGCGCCGAAGTTCGCAATACATTCCGTGTGAAGGGCGCGGGCACCATCGCAGGCTGTTATGTCGTCGATGGTATTCTCAAGCGCGACGCGCAGATCCGGGTGGTCCGCGATGGTGCCGTCATCTACACCTCGAAGCTCAGTTCGCTCAAACGCTTTAAGGATGACGCGAGCGAAGTCCGTACCGGCTTCGAATGCGGCGTGGGCATAGCCAATTTCAATGACGTGAAGGTCGGCGACGTTCTCGAAGCCTTCAGTATTCAGAAGGTCAGCGGCGCGGAAGCCGCCGCGCAAGCCGGCTCCTCCGCCCGCAAATAATTTTTATCGTGATTTTCGCGCGTGCTCGTATGGGCGCGGCGAACATGTTGATTGCGAATGCCTGTTGGCCTGCTGACGCTCGAACTGCACATCGCGGACGCTCGCTCCTTGAAGGACAAGCGCCAGATTCTCCGCAGCCTTAAGGATCGTCTCCGCCGCAAGTTCAACATCGCCATCGCTGAGCTCGATTTTCACGATGTGTGGCAAAGCTCCACAGTCGGGATTGTCACGCTTTCAAATGCCGAACAACACGTCGAAGAATCGCTGCAACACGTGCTCGCCGAAGCGCATCGCATTCTCGGACCGGTCCTGATCGACCATTCCGTCGATTTTTTGTAGTGTCGCGGTTTCTTGTACCTTGGACTTTTGAACTTTTGAACTCTGTCCGCTGCCGCACTCTTGTACTTCGTCTTCCGGTGGGGTAAAAATCAACTGATATTGATTCAATGCTGGCTGCCATGACTACTGCCAATCACCGTCACGAACGCATCGGCGAAGAAATCGCCCACGAAATCAACGCCATGCTCGCCGGCGAACTCAAGGACCCGCGCCTCGAGATTTCTGTCGTCGTCAACGAAGTCCGCATCGCTCCCGACATGCGTCACGCCCGCGTTTTCGTCGGTGCGCGTGGAACAGAAGCCGAGCAACGCGGCGCCATCAAAGCGCTCGAACACGCGTCGAACTACATTCGCCACGAAATCCTGGAGCGTCTCCAGCTTCGCCGCGTTCCCGATCTTCACTTCACACTCGATAATTCGCAGGAATACACCGAACGCATCGACCAGCTCCTCAAAGAAATGAAAAAAGGCAATCCATCCCCCAAATGACTCGTTCGGCCGCCCGCTCTTACAACGCAACCCGTTTTACTCTCTTTAACTTTCCACTTTTGACTTTGAACTCTAAACCTCTCCTCGTGGTCGTTCATTGGCCACGAGTCTCAGTTCACGAGTTACAGATCAGCGGTCACCGGTCACTGGTCGCTGACCGCTGAACCTGGCCTATGCCCCGCAAGCCACAACCCGCTCCCTTCGATGGCGCGCTGGTCATCGATAAGCCGCAAGGAAAAACCTCGCACGACATCGTTGACGCCATTCGCCATCTCGCCGGATTTCGCCAGGTTGGCCATCTCGGTACGCTCGATCCGCTGGCCACCGGTGTCCTCGTACTTCTTCTCGGTCGCGCTACGCGCCTGGTCCAGTTTTATTCCGGCCGCCGCAAACGCTACACCGCTGGTTTCCGTTTTGGTTTTGCCACTGACACTTACGATTCCGAAGGTCAGGCTCAAGGTCCGGACACCTCGCCTGCCCTCGACCGCAGCACCCTCGAAAAATTTGCCAATGAACGCATCGGCCTGTTTGCCCAAATGCCGCCGATATTTTCCGCAAAAAAAATTCACGGTCGCCCGGCATACGAACTCGCGCGCAAAAATCAACCCGTCGAACTGAAACCAGTCGAAGTTGAAGTTTTCGAATACCGGCTCACTGGTATTGAAGATAGCATCGCTCGTTTCGTGATCGAATGTTCCTCGGGCACCTACATCCGTTCGCTCGCCCACGAAATGGGAGAAAAGTTAGGCTACGGCGCGCACCTCACGGAAATCTCCCGCACGGCTGTCGGCGAATTTTCGCTAGAGCAGGCCCTCAAGCTCGAAGAACTTGCCGAAGCCACGCGCAAGGGAAAATTTCAGGATTGCGTCATCAAGCTCGAACACCTGCTGCCGAATTTCCCAAGCACCACTGTTCTTCCGGTCGTCGAAAAGCGCGTGCGCCACGGTTCGAAATTCACCGTCATGCTTTCTCGACTTCAGGCGGGACGCACAGAACCGCCTCCCGGCGCGACCATGCAGCTCGACTCCGGCGAACCTCGCCCGCCGCGTCTCCGTGTTTTCAGTCAGCAACAAAAATTAATCGCCATCGCCGAAGCCGTCGTTCCCCGCACCTACCAGCCCATCGTCGTTTTCGATCCCCTGCCCTGAGGCACCAAGGGTTCACTCTGGCCTCGGCTTTTCGCCTTTCTCTTGCAGTTCTAGCGGACGCCTTCCGGGGTGCCGCTGCGCTCTCCAGCACCTGGAGCGTTATCTTTTCTCTTGACCTTCCGTTGCATGATAAATTCGGTGTGACTTCGCAACGTACAAGTCTGAGGCAAAATTATGTTCGCAAACCTCTCGAATCGAATTTCGTTTTCCTTCTTCGCAGCGCTCGTCCTCTCGGCTGTCCTCATCGCCCAATCCACTCCACGCGAATCGCTGCTCATCCTCTCAAAGAGCGATCACACACTCGCGATCGTCGATCCCGGCACGCTGAAGGTCCTCACCCGTATTCCTGTCGGCAACGATCCGCACGAAGTTATCGCCTCCGCAGACGGCAAAATGGCTTACGTTTCGAATTACGGTGGCGGCGCATTCAACACACTCGCTGTTGTCGATCTGATCGCGCAGAAGCCGCTCCCGGCAATCGATCTCGGCCCGTTGCGCGGACCTCACGGCCTCGATTTTGCCGCGGGGAAAGTCTGGTTCACCGCTGAAGCCGCCAAAGCCATCGGCAGCTACGATCCGGCTTCGAACAAACTCGATTGGATCTTCGGAACGGGACAGAATCGCACCCACATGATCTATGTCGCCCCGGACCTGAAACGCATCGTCACCACCAACACCAGCGCAGCCACGGTAAGCATCATTGAAAAATCCGCGGCCCGCACCTCTGCCAGCCCTCCGCCTGGCGCTCCAAATCCTCCGCAGGGAACACCTGCCGGTGGGCCGCCTCCGGGCCCACCAGGCGGAGATTGGAATCAAACCGTCATCAATGTCGGCAATGGCTCTGAAGGTTTTGACGTCTCGCCCGACGGCAAGGAAATCTGGGTCGCTAACGCGCAGGATGGCACCATCTCCATCATCGATTTCGCCGCCAAAAAAGTAACGCAGACGCTCGCCGCAAACGTCCGCGGCGCCAACCGCCTCAAATTTACGCTGGACGGCAAGCTGGCCTTTGTCTCCACGCTCGCCGGTCCTGACTTGGTGGTCTTCGATGCTGCCGCGCGCCGCGAAGCGAAACGTATTCCCGTCGGCCATGGCGCCGCCGGCATTCTCATGCAGCCTGATGGCTCACGCGCCTTCGTCGCCTGCACTCCAGACAACTACGTCGTCGCCATCGACCTGAGATCACTCCAGGTCACCGCTCACATCGATGCCGGCCAGCAACCCGATGGCCTCGCCTGGGCCCGCCAAATGTAGCAGCTTCGAGCGGCCGGCTTTCGGGCCGGCGTTTTTCCTCGTTCGACGCAGGAAATTTTGCTAACGACGCGACTCATCTCAAATTGGAGTTCCAAATTATGCTTACGTCCGTTCTCAGTCTCCGTGCGATAAAGATGCTCTTTCCGGCCGCTGGAATATTGCTGATCCTCTTCGCATCCGTCCCTTCGACACAGGCGGTACCCGAGGAAAAGCTTCTGCGACACGTGGTCTTGTTTAGGTTCAAGGAGGGAACTACCCCGCAGCAGGTCAAGCAAGTGGAAGACGCCTTCCGCGCCCTCCCGACAAAAATAAATCTCATTCGCGGATTTGAATGGGGCACCAACGTCAGCCCGGAAAACCTCGCTCAGGGTTACACTCACTGCTTCTTTCTGACCTTCGTCTCCGACAAGGATCGCGATGCTTACCTCATCCATCCCGCTCACAAGGAATTCGGCAAACTCCTGGGTCCGTACCTGGACAAAGCGCTTGTCGTCGATTTCTGGTCCCAGCAGTAAAATGCATCGCGAGTTTTTCTAGCGGCCGCTCTTGGGCGCGGGCGAGTTCATTCCCGCCTTACTGCTTCGTCCCCGTCGGCATGGGCGGCGGTCGTCGCTCGATCTCCGTCGCCACCGCAATCGACCGCGCACCATTTTTCCCCACCGCGCGCACCGCAAAAAAGTGATTGTCCGTCGAGACGCCCTTGAGGAGCGTGTCTCCCGCCTTCTCCGTAAAGTCGTACACCTGCCAGCGCGGTTCGGTCGTCTCCCGCCACAAAATCTCAAATCCTGCCCGCTCAGGATCTTCGTCTGCCACCCATGAGATCTTGGCGTCCGGCGTCACCGCGCCCGACAGCCGCGCATGCGATGGCGCCGTCGGCGCCATCGCCAGTTGCCGCAAAGCTTCCGCATTGTCCCGCGCCACGTTCCCCATGAACGCAAAGTTCAAATACTTTTCATAGTCCCCGTACTCCACTCCTTTTTCCGTGCGCGGCGTTTGATGCTGGTGATCGTAATTCTCCAAAGGTTCGGTGAAGCGCACCGCTGGCAATCCCGCCTTATAAAAAGGATAGTGATCTCCGCCGCGCCCGTAGCGGTCCACGCGGAACACCATCCGGATCGCGTCGCGTCCGTCGATCTCCTCGATCGCCCGCGCCAGCTCGCGCGAAGCAGAGTCCGCATCGTCGATCTCTCCGTTGCCGGAAAACACTCTTACCCGATGCGGCGCGCCCGGCGCAGCGTCCGCGCCCACAATATCGTCATCCAGCATTCCGCCCACGGTGTAACCCTGCTGCTTCACCCACTCATTTAAGTGAGAAGACCCGAGCAATCCCTGCTCTTCTCCCGAAACCGCCGCGAACAGAATCGTCGCACGCAATCCGCCGCGTACCTGCGCAATCTTGCTCAGCAGCCGCGCACATTCCACGCTCACCGCCACGCCGGACCCGTCATCATCCGCTCCCGGCGCATCCACCTTCGCATCCGTCACATCCGAAGGCCGAGAATCGAAATGCCCTGAAACGATAAAGATCGTCTTCGCGAGTTTTGCATCCGTTCCCGGCAGGATCGCGTACACATTTTCGAGCGGCGCCGCTTTTCCGCCAGTCCGCTCCGCGGTCATCTCGAATTTGTCCACCATCACCTGTAACTTTCCGCCAGTCTCCTTGCTGATCGTATTCATCCGAGCAGCGATATGGTCCCGCGCGCAGCCGATGCCGCGTTTCGGATCGCTCCACGAAGAAAGCGTCAAGCGCGTCCCGCATCCCACGAGGTCCGAAATTAGCGACCGCATCCCTTTTTCATGCACGGTCTGCCGCGCAACCTTCCCCATGGGACGAGCCATAACCTTCGGGTGCGGCTTGCCACTCGGCGGCTCCGCAGGATCATGCGCCGCCACCGTCTGCGCCAACGACGGTCCCGCCGCGCAAAGCAGCAAAATCTCCGCCACAACCAGTACTCTAGAAACGAACCTTGCGACGCGAACTTCTAACTTGCACAGCAAAGAATTCATACGGTTCATCATTCTCCCCGCGTCCTTCACGCATGAGCCAAAAGCGCAGACGAAATCTTAGCTCGACTTATCTACTTCGGCGACTAAATTGCCCACCAACGATGGACCGTGTTCGCGAATATTTCAAACGAATTGACAGCAAGCGCAGCCTAAACGCCTAAATCACCACCGAGGCCGTGGAAGAAACATCAGACTCCGGTCGGACGGAATCTCAACGACTCAATTGGGGAAGGGTATGAAATGGAGCCACGCGGTACGGCGCTGCAGTCACTCGGTGGCAAGATACCTTGATACGGCGCCAAACTACCGCTTCTCCGCTTGCGCCAGCGTGATCTGCTCCGCCACGCACTGCCACCGACCGTCGCGCAAAATCCAAGTATCGATAAAACGTTCATACCGGTGAGTCGTTCCGCTGCCGCTGCTGCCTTTCAGCGTGATGTCGTCCAGCCCACTTGCAATCACCGCATTTGGAGCAACGGCATGTGCCACCAACACCTGCATCTTCAAACCCAGCACGCGCGGCGCCTCCGCTTTGTATCCGGCGATCATCGATTCCCGGTTTCCCAGGCTCCCGTCCGAATCCACGATCACAAAATCGTCGGAAATCATTTTGGACAGCTTTGCCCAGTCATTCGCTTGCTGAATCGCGAACCACTCCTGTTCTGCCTTTGTCACTGCGCGCTCTGCCTCGGCGTAGCCGGCCGCTTTGCCGGCCTGTCCTGCCTCTGCGCTGTTCATCCATCCGCTGATCGCGATAAGTAAAATCGCAGTGCTCGCAGCTCCGGACACCATCGTCCGCGAAATTTCTGCTTTCATTTTTTGATACTCCGGTCGCTCAATTCCAGGGTCAAGTGGACAAATAAATTGTTAGGAATAAACATAATCGCTGACGCTGCCTGGAAGGAAGCCTTTTCTGTGCGTCCGCTGCGCAAGGTTCAAGGGCAAAATTGCTTCGTCGCTACGGCTCGGAGGGTGCCGGTGCCGGCGCGCCCGTCGCCGGTGCCCCTCCGCGTCCGGCGTATTTGGGTCTCGATTCCCGTAGGCGCTCGTTCATCCGGCGCGGCGTCACAATAATCAGCAACTCCGTCTCATTGAATGATGTGCTTCGCGTGCCAAAGACATAACCCGCAACCGGCACGTTTGCAAGACCCGGAATTCCGCTCAGCGATTTCGTCTCTTCCCGGTCCAGCAGACCGGCAATCACCGAAGGCTCATTTTCCTTCAGCCGCACGGTTTGCGATACCGTCCGGTTGGTAATGATGGGAATGCCATTCACGCTGGTCCCGGATAGCGCGCGAATTTCAAATTCCAATTGCAGAGTCACTTCATTGTCATCGTGAACCGAGGGTGTCGCTTTTACTTTCACTCCAAGGTCCACATACTCCGACGCCGGATAAGGCGTCTGCAACGACCCCGAACCTGACGCGAAACTCGATGGATCGAGCAGCACGGTCACAAAGTTATTCGAGCCCGAGCTTGCCGTCACAATGGCGTCCGGCAGCCCGCTCGTCGTCAGCGTGGATGTCGTCACCGCCAGCGGTCCGGCCGGCACGCTCAATTCGATCCGTTGCGAAAATTCGCCGGACCCCAGGCCCGCGTAAATGCCCAATGTACTTGATCCATTGTTCGTTACCGCGATATCCCCGACACCATCGTTTGTGAAATCCGCAATCGCCACACCCGCCGGTGTGCTCGCAGTTGCCAGGGGCGAGCCTACCGCCGCCGTGAATACGCTCGTCCCGTCATTCAGCAAAATCGTCACTTCGTTCAACGATTGATTTACCACCGCGAAATCCGCGAAACCGTCCGCATTCAAATCGCCCGCCGCAAAAGCCACTGGGTCGGCTCCCGTTGCTACCGGTGATCCGCTCAACTCAGTGAACGTCCCGTCAAATGTGGTGTCGGCGCTCGCCTGAAAAATTCCAATATTTTGGGTCGTCAGATTCAAGACCGCAATCTCGGGCTTGCCGGAATTGTCAAAAGTGGACGACAGCGTCGCAATCGGTCCTTTTTCTGTAGTTGGCAGCGCGAAAGGCGACTTCGGGAACGGTGTGAATCCGCCTAGTGCGTCGCCTTCGAAAACGGAAATCGTGTTGTCACCCTCGTTCGCCACGGCAAAGTCCAGATTTCCATCGCCGTTAAAATCCCCGATCACCACGGCGCTAGGATTCGTTCCTACGTTGAACGGGGAGCCCACCGCCTCCGTGAACGTTCCGTCAAAATTCTGGCTTCCCAGCAACACGCTCACCGTATTCGATCCGCTGTTCGCGATAACCAGATCCGCAGGCTGCGCCAGGTGCGTTGCATCCGTCGCACGAAAAATTGCCGAAGCGATTGCCGACGGCAGTTGTTCGTTCGTGCCCAGTTGGATTGGCGATCCTGTCGGCACCGTGAAATTTCCGTTGTCGTTGTTAAGTAAAATGGAGACCGAACTACTTCCTTTGTTCACCACCGCCAAGTCCGGCTTGGCATCGTTATTAAGGTCCTGCGCCACCACCGCGACCGGATTCTGCCCTACGGCAAAATTCGTTTGCGCAAACGTCGTTGACGTTACCGCACCGCCGACCGTCGTGCCTCCCAGGCTCGTTGAAAGCAGCGACAAGGTCACTGGGTATCGCTGGCCCACAAAAAATGTTGCCGGCTTGCCGTCCTGCGCGCGCATCAAAATCTCTCGCCCGCTTTTTACCAGCGACAATCCATCCGAAAATTTCGCGGACGCGTTTGGCATCGTCAGCAAGAACGTGCTTTTTCCTCCGCCCACCGGCAACACGTCCGTGGGACTCGCCGTAATTCCTCGCGCGGTAAAAACCTGCGCTATCAACGTCAGTAGATTGGTCAAATCCGTCGCGGCTTCCAGTTTCGCCACGTCGTTTGAATTCAGCGGGAACGCTTGTACGTTCGAGGGCGGGGTGATTCCGAGGGTCCGCGCTTTGTTCCGGTCCACTTCGAGCAGTTCAATATCCAGCATGACGTCGCGGCGCGCCTGTTCCAATTCCTTAATCAACTGTCCCGCCAGCTTCACTTTGTCAGCCGTTTCGCGCAGCGTCAGGCTGTGGTTCTTCGTATCCATCGTGATCCGCGTCGAATTCGTGATTTCGCGAAGCACCCGCAAAAGCTCAGTCATGTCTTCAGGCGCGACAGCACTATCCAGCCGGAATGTTTGCTCCACTTCCTCCGAGTATTCTTTGCGTTTTGCGATCGTATCCGACGCTACGAAAATCAACGTCGAGTTCACCGCGCGATAGAAAGTCTGCGTCTGGGAGCCCAACAGTTGCATCGCTGTGTAGAAATCCACATCGTTCACTCGCAGTTTGATATTCCGCGCGGTCAAGTCCGGATCGAACGCCACGGTAATTCCAAACATTCGCGCAACTTGCTCGTATGCGCTCTTTGAATCCCCGCGTACATTCACCGCTTTCTTGCCCCGTTGCGGCTTCAGCACAGCCGGGCCTTTCAGTTCCTGATCCTCTTTGTCTCCCGGTGGCAGATATTCCTTCGGCATCTGCTTCAGTTGCGCCAGCCGCTCCGCCACGATCGTATTGCCCGGATCGATGTGCAGAGCCTCATTCATCAGCTCCGTCGCGCCCACGATGTTTCCATCGAGCGCGTTCGTTTCGGCCTGGTCAACCAGTGCTTGCACCACTTGCGCTCGCATCGCCGCTGCCCTTCGCGCAATTCCTGCGTCCCCGGGTGCCGCCTTCACCGCCTGCGAATAGTCCGCCAGCGCCTCCCGCAGCTTGCCTGCGGCAGCTGCCTTGTCCCCCTGGTCCGCCAATCTTTCCGCTTGTTTGGAATCGTCCTTCGGACCTTGTTTTGCCGTTTTGCCGGAGGACTGCGCCGGAGCGAAGGTGGCAGCCAGTAGGTAGAGCACCGCAATTGCAGACGAGGGCGCAAGGAACCGTGCAAACCTCGCGCGCCACGCCCCCGCCAGACTCTTTTCCCGTGAACCTGCAATTTTCATAAGGCTCGTGTATTCTATCCTGAAGAAATAGGACTAGTTTAGTCCGATTGACCTGCCGCGCCTCTAGCGGTAAACTTACAATTGTAGTTGCAAATCATTTTCAACTGGAGCTCTCTTGCTCTCTGCTTTTCTCATCTCTCTCCGTGAAGGCGTCGAAGCTGCTCTCGTCGTTGGCATCATACTCGTTTATCTCTCGCGAACCGGCCGTTCGCAACTCGCTCGATTCGTCTGGTCGGGCGTAGCCGTCGCTGGTGCGCTCAGCCTGGCGGTAGCAATTGCCCTCGAACGCTGGCAAATCAACCAGGACGGCTTTGAAGGCCTGCTGCTTCTGCTGGCCGCGGTGTTCGTCATTTCGATGATCATTTGGATGAACCGCGTTGCGCGGCACCTGCGAAAACATATTGAGCAAAAAATCGAGGATTACGCTGTGCGTGCCGGTTCGGCGGCCGGTTGGGGAATTTTTCTGTTCGTTTTTCTGATGGTGGTCCGCGAAGGCGTGGAGTTGGCGTTGATTCTGCGCGCCGTCGAACTTTCCAGCGAAGGCATCCAAACCTGGATCGGCACAATCGTTGGATTGCTGGCCGCCGTTGCCGTCGGCCTGTTCTTTTTTAAAGGCACGCTCAAGATTCCGCTGCATCGTTTCTTCGCCGCGACAACCATTATCTTGTGGCTGGTCGCCGCGCAACTTGCTCTGACTGGATTGCATGAACTCAGCGAGGCGCAGTGGCTGCCCTCGAGCAGGCAGGAAATGGCGCTGATCGGGCCGATTGTAAACTTCGAGATTTTCTTTTTTGTATTTATTTTCGGCGCGGCGGTTCTGTTGATTTTCCGCGAATGGCTGACTGCTTCACACTCAAAAATTGCCGCGGCGGCCACGGAAGCGGAACAGCGTTTGCTGTCTGCGCAGCAGCGCCGCCAGCGCAGCTGGATGATCGCCTCGGCGGCTGCATGCCTCACTGTAATCCTCGTGCTCACTGCTGATTTTATTTATGCGCGCGCAAGCTCCGCTCCGCCGTCGGCACAGGCGATCGCTGCATCTGGCGCAGGGAATGACGAACTACGCGTCCCACTCAGCGATGTACAGGACGGCAACCTGCACCTGTTTACAGTGAAATCGGCTGATCAATCGTTTCGCTTTCTCGTCATCAAAATACCGCAGGGCTGGGGCGTGGCGCTCGACGCCTGTCGCATCTGTGGCGCGGAAGGCTACCGGCAGGATGGGCAGAATGTCGTCTGCCGCCACTGCGGCTCCGCTATATACATTCCCACGATCGGTGAAGCGGGCGGCTGCAATCCCATTGGCGTTCCCTTTCGCGTGGACGGCTCCGATCTCGTCGTCAACGTCAGCGCGATTACAAAATCTTGGACCGAAGTGCCCAAATGAGCCTCGCTGTGCGAAGGTTTTTGGAGGTTTTCCCGTTCTTTTGTAGTGGCCGACCTTCCGGTCGGTTCTTTTGCTCTTTTCCTTGGACTGGGTTGCTGGTCGCTCTTCTCTGATTGCCATGTTCCTCCGCCTCATTGCCGACAACTTCACGCGCCGCCCGCGCCGCAAATTCCTCACGGCTGCGGCGCTTTCACTCGGCATGGCCGTAGCTACAGCCACGCTCAGCGTTTCACTCGATGTCGGTGATCGACTCTCGGAAGAATTCAGATCCCTCGGCGCGAATCTCGTCGTCACTCCCGAAGCCGATTCGCTGCCCCTCGAAATCGGCGGCGTGGACTTCCGCCCCGCCAACTCCGGCGCCTACCTCCCCGAATCCGATCTCCCCAAAATCAAATCCGTCTTCTGGCACAACAACATTACCGCCTTCGCACCGGAGCTAGAGTTCACAGCGGACACGGCGAAATGGAACGACGGCCCGAAAGAACTTGAACATAGATCAGGGGCAACTTTGATCGGGACTTGGGTAGCACATACCCTAGCACTTGGTGACGGCAATCTATTCAGGACCGGAATCGATCGAACCAACCCATGGTGGAAAGTGGATGGCCGCTGGTTTGACGAAAATAAGCGGGAGTGTGTCATGGGCTCTAGAGCCGCAAAGCGCCTGAACTTGGGAATTGGTGATGAGATTAGCGTAAACGTTCCGGACCCTTCAAAAATGGTGCAGCTGTTTGTGTCGTTGAGAGTCACGGGAATTCTAAACACCGGGGGCACGGAAGACGACGCGATTGTAACTTCTCTGCAGCAAGCCCAGGACATCTCCAGACAGCCTGGCGTTTACCGCAAGCTCTACGTCTCCGCACTGACAAAACCGGAAGACGATTTTGCGCGGCGCGATCCGAAGACGATGAAGGCCGACGAACTGGAGCGCTGGTCCTGCTCGCCGTATGTTTCTTCGATTGCCTATTCGATCAAGCAGGTCTTGCCCGGCTCCGATGTGCGCGTGATTCGCCGCGTCGCGGATGGCGAAGGCAAAATTCTCACGCGCGTCCGCACGCTGCTATGGCTGGTGACCTTTGCATCGCTTCTCGCCGCCGCCCTTGCGGTTGGCGCGTCCTCGGCGGCTTCGGTCATCGAACGTCGCATGGAAATCGGCTTGATGAAAGCGCTCGGAGCCGGCTCTGGCACCGTCGGCTGGTTACTTGCGGCGGAGCAACTTCTCCTCGCCTTCGTTGGCGGTTCGATCGGCTACGCGCTTGGCCTGCTGCTCGCGCGTTTCCTTGGAACAAAGATTTTCGGGGTTCCTCCTGCGCCATCGCTGCTCGTGCTCGGTGTAATTCTCGTTCTCGCTGCGGCCGTGACGCTTCTCGGCAGCGCGTTGCCGCTCCGCCGCGCCGCTCGATTCAATCCCGCGCCCATCCTGCGAGGCGAATGAACATGTCCCTCGCTCAAAAGAACGACCGCCGCTCTGTCAATCGCAGAATGTTCTGGCGCGTTTTGAGCCGCTCGGTCTTCGCAAACCGCGGGCGCCTTATCGTCATTTTGCTCGCGCTGGGAGCAGGCGCCGCCATTACCGCGGCGCTGCTGAATCTTCAAGTGGACGCCAAGCGCCGCATCACCACGGAATTCCGCGCCTTCGGTCCCAACGTTCTCATCACACCGCGCTCGTCGAACACCATGAATGATCCGATTCTCTCGGAATTGCAATCCGGCTCCGAGAACACAGGTTACGTGGCAACGCCTTTTCTGTACATCGTTGCAAAAGTTAATTCTGGCGATACCCGCCTCGCAACGGATGCTGTGATCGCAGGAACACATTTGGATTTATTGGAAAACCGGGAGCCTGGCTGGAAGTTGGAGCCCGAACACCCGTCGGACTACTCGCAGGATGAGTGCCTGGCGGGCCTCAAGCTAGCTGATCGGCTCAAACTTCATGCTGGGTCGACTGTGCAACTCAGATATGGAGTGAGAACGGAATCATGTAAGCTCGTTTCGATTCTTGCGAGCGGCGGTCCGGAAGATGACCAAGCTTTTGTGCCGCTTTCTGTGGCTCAGCGCCTTGCGGATGCCGGCGATCGCGTCAGCGTGATGAAAGTGTTTGTTAGCGGAACTCCCCAGAAAATAAACGAAACAATTCACGCGCTGCAACAAAAGTTCCCTGAAGTTGAAGTCCGTCCCATCCGGCAATTCACGGAAGGCGAAGCGCGGCTTTACAACCGCATCTCTGGAATTTTGACGGCAACCGTGGCGGTCGTTTTGGTCCTCACCGCGCTGTGTGTAATGGCGGCGATGACCAACGTCGCGATGGAGCGCAAGAACGACGTCGGCTTGATGAAGGCGATCGGGGGCTCCGTGCGGCGAGTGCTGCGTTTGTTTCTCGCGGAAGCCGCACTGCTCGGACTTACCGGTGGCCTAATCGGCGCGGCAGCGGGAATTGTTCTTTCCATCGGACTGGGCAAAGCCGTGTTTGGCGTGGCCGCGCAGCCTCGGCTCATCGTGTATCCTATTTCTGTGGCCCTCACTGTAATCGTCGCCATCCTCGCGGCTTACCCTCTGCGCCGGTTGGTGCAGATTCGCCCCGCATCCGTGTTCCGAGGCGAAGAGTGATGCGCCCCATCGCTCCATTCCGAACAGATTGTCATCCTGAAGCCATCCGGCGAGGATGGCTTCAGGATCTCAACGTCATCCGCGTCGCTTGCTTATCCCTCATACTCGAGCCCCGCTCTGTGCGCGGCTGCCCCTACGGTGCAAAATGACCACTCCGCCGCAGGTGACGATCGACACGCTTGTCAAACAGTACGGCCCACTGCGCGCGCTGAACGGTGTTTCATTCAATATCGCGTCCGCAGAATGGGTCGCACTGATGGGCCCTTCGGGCTCTGGCAAAACCACGCTCATCAATATTCTCGGCGGGCTCGACACCCTCACCGAAGGCCGTGTAGTAGTCGATGGCGTGGATCTTGCGAAGCTCAACGAAAACGCTATGGTCCGTTACCGCGCGGAAAAAATTGGCTTCGTCTTCCAGCAATTCCATCTGGTGCCGTACTTGAACGCGCTCGAAAATGTCATGCTCGCTCAATATTTTCATTCGGTTACGGACGAGCAACAGGCCTCCGAAGCGCTGAAACGTGTCGGTCTTGGCGAGCGCCTTATGCATCTGCCCTCGCAACTTTCCGGTGGCGAACAGCAACGGGTGGCCATTGCGCGGGCGCTCATCAATCAGCCGAAACTTATTTTGGCTGACGAGCCGACCGGCAATCTTGACGAAGCCAACGAACAAATCGTCATTGATCTTTTCCGCGACCTTCACAAATCGGGCCACACGATTTTGATGGTTACGCACGATCCGGACATCGCGCGCCAGGCCGATCGTCGCATCGAGCTTGCGCACGGCCATCTTTCCTTTGACACCGCGCAGCACGGCCCGAATCATCCGATGGCCTGTCCGCTCGCGGACACCGCGGACTGCTGCACGCCGGTCTCGGCGGATGACGAAATTCGCGTCGATCATCTGCTCGAACAGATCTGGATTTGCGGCGAGGAAGGGAAGCCGGCGCAAAGTGAACTTCTCCGCGTTGAAGGTCCGGCAGGGCAGCTTCCAATCGTCGGCACGGAGCCTGCTTCACGCTTGCTCGCGCGTATGGCGGATTTGCGCCTCATCGAATTCAATGGAAACAGAAACGGCAGCGCACCGAGCGGAAACAACAGTTCGGCGAACGGCGTTGAAGTCCAGTTGACCGAAGACGGCTCACGCCGCGCGCGCGATGTAGTACGCCGTCATCGCCTCGCCGAACGGCTCTTCACCGACACGTTTGCCATCGAAGACGCCGAAGCCCACGTGCAAGCCTGCCGCTTCGAGCACATCATCACGCCCGAACTCGACCAGCGCATCTGTTCCTTCCTCGGACATCCCAAAACCTGTCCGCACGGAAATCCGATTCCGCCAGGTATTTGCTGCGAAACGAAGCCGGAAGAAGCGAAGTAAACAGGTACCGGCCTAAGGCAGTTAAGTAGCTCGCGGAAAGCAGCACAAACAAATGCATTCGGCTTAAGTATCGGTCTTGGGCGTACAATACCTTCCGTCGTTCAGAGGTGCCTCATGCAAAGGCTTTTTCCATTTTTAGTGATCGGCCTGTTAGCAACGCCATCTCTCCAGAGTCAGAACGTAACCCAATCGGCTGACGCTAAAGTCGTCCCTGTCCAGACACAGTCTGCTTCAAACTGACGGGTTTCTCCCTTTTCTCGCCTCGCTTTCGACTTTGAACTTTCGACTGTAAACTGATCTTGTCTCTCTATCTTAGAGACTCAGAACTTATTACTTAGAACTCTGCCTATGCCTCTGCCCATCGACCCGCGACGCAAGCCCGCCAGCGTGAAGATTCACGTCAGCAGCGGCGCGGGTGTAGACATCACTTGGGCCGACAGCCACGCGAGCCATTTCGATTTCGTGTATCTCCGCGACAACTGCCCGTGCGCGACCTGCAACGATGAACGAATTAAAAAAGAATCGCTCGGCGAAGCTTCACCGGCGTTTGCGTCTTCACCGGCATTGCCGATGTTCAAGCCGAAGCCTCGCGCGCAATCAGCCACGCCCGTTGGACAGTACGCGATTCAGATTTCGTTTTCCGACGGCCATTCCACCGGCATCTATTCCTACGATCATCTCCGTTCGATCTGCCCGTGTGCGGAGTGCTTGGCGCAACGAAAATAATTGCCACCGCTTTGCCCGCCTCGCTGTCCCCGCAACTTTTGAATTCTCGCCACGCTTCGATTTAGAATCGCGGCATGCCAGTCACACCCTGGAAAACCTACGAACCTCCGCTTCTCGGAACCAGCTATTTCGCATTGATTTCCTATTTGCCGCTCAAACATTTCCACGCCATTCCGAAATTTTTCCGGTTCACGTATGAAATCATGAGCCAGCTGCGAAGCTCGCCAGGTCTTATCGGCTATTCCCTCGATGCCCGTCCGTTTGCGCGAAAGTTTTGGACGCTCTCCGTCTGGCGAGATCAAAAAGCCTTGATGGACTTTGTCGGCGCAGTTCCGCATGGCCGCATTATGCAAGCACTCGCGCCGCACCTGGGCAAAACGCAATTCGCGCAGTGGGCTGTGCAATCGCACGAAGTCCCGCTCGACTGGAACAGTGCAAAAGCGCGGCTTTCGAGTAGATGACTTAGCCGTTAGTCCGCATGGTGGAATTCTCTGACAACTTCTTGTAACAATCCTTTGTAACAATTTGCGGTGGCGAGGTGGCCCATGTCTTGCGATTCCCAGGAACTCAAACACGTACCGCTTTTTGCGCTGCTCGATGACGAAGAAGCCGCCGTCCTTGCGTCGCAGGTCGAGAAAAAAACATTCGCGCCGCGGCAGCGCATCTACAAAATCGGCGATACCGACGGTCATGCCTACGTGATGGTGTCCGGAAAAGTGCGGGTGAGCACCGTTGACGAAGATCAGCAGGAAGTTATCGTCGACGAACCGAGTCACGGCGAATTTTTCGGATTCGCAAGCATGCTGGAACAAACGCCGCACCAGACCAACGCCACTGCGGTTGAAGAAACAAGCTGCATTGAAGTTGACCGCCACGATATTGCGGTACTGCTGGAACGCAAGCCCCTATCCGGAATGGACATGCTCACTGTGCTGGGCCGGCAATTCCATGCTTCGCAACAGTTGGTTCGGCTGCGCGCCATGCGCAATCCCAACGAGGTAATTGAAAAGGACGCCACGTTCGGTGAACGAATTGCCGATCACGTCGCAGGTTTTGGCGGTTCCTGGACCTTCATTATCACTTTTCTCGTCGCATTGGTCGGTTATGCCGCCATAAGCCTCATTGCCGGCAAGCGTTCGTGGGACCCTTATCCTTTTATTCTTCTAAATCTTTTTTTGTCTATGCTGGCCGCGATTCAAGCGCCGGTCATTATGATGAGCCAAAATCGTCAGGACACCAAAGACCGGCTCCGCGGTGAGCTCGATTACGACGTCAATCGCCGCGCCGAAGCGGAAATTCAGGGGCTTTCACGGAAGCTCAATATGCTGGACGACAAAATCGCCGACATCGCTGATTTGCTCCGCGAAAAGTTGGACGGTTCCCAGCACCAGGGCGCTTCTCTGCCTTCCTGAAGCGATTCGAGAAATCTCGTGGCCAAATAAATTTGTGCAAGGCCGCGCTTTACATTTTCAAGGCAGTTCCGTGTTTAAGGACTTGGAGCGCGACGGCCTGATTTAACTGATAGGTCAAGCTCTCTCGCGTTTTCTCAGCGCCCCGCGCTTCTGCAGCGGTACCATCGCTTTACCCTTCCGCAGATAGGGGACTACTTTTGTCACTCGAACGCCGCCGTACTCCTAGAATCCCGTTCGTCGCAACCGCCGAAATTATTGACGAAGCAGAGAACACGCGCACCACATCGCAGCTTTCCGATTTAAGCCTGCACGGTTGTTTTGTCCAGTTGCCGAACCCGTTTCCCGAAGGCACGTCCGTCACGATTGAAATTTACAAAGACGAGGATTTCGTGGAAACGCCCGCCACGGTTGCGTTCCTCATGCCAAAGCGCGGCATGGGACTCAGCTTTAGCGGTATGGAGCCGCAATTTGCTTCCGTGCTCAAAAAATGGCTTTCGCGATCGAAAGCTACCGTTCGGCCGGCCTGAAAAGAGACATACGCGTCAAAGCACAAATCGAGCAGCGGTTATTTTGATTTGTACGTAAAAGAGAGTTTGGTTTCTTCGTTCACCACGAGAGGACGGAGAAACCGGTAGGACGTGCCCGCGCGTGGAACGTCAACCGCGATGGGAAGCACCCCGGCCACTCGCTGCTGCAAATTGAAAACATTGGGAGAGGCGGCCGGCGGTGGCGGAGGCGGCGCTTTGTGTTTTTTGTCTTTTGAGTCGAGCCTCGACATGTCGGTGTCGAGTTCGAGCGCCGACGCCTGGACCTCGATCGTGTCTGTGGCGGATCCAACGTCCAAAGTGGTGCGATAAGCCTTCGGATTTGAGGAGTCATAGTGCAGGGTTTGACGAATGACTCTAAAGCCCAGAGCCGAGGCTGCGATCTGGTATGTACCGGAAGCGAGCCCGCTAACGGTCCAGTAACCCTCCGCGGTTGTTGATGCACTCCACGTCCCGTGCGTAGCGGTGTTTTGCACTTCGATCCGAGCATTGGGAATCACCGCTCCCGAGGCATCAAAGACATAGCCTCCGAGTTGGCCGGCTCCAAGTGTCACACCCGGCGCGAGGGTCATAAATGAAGTGAAATTGCGCCCGTTCATTGGCAGCTTCGCGATTTCACCTCCTGCGCTTCCAGCACCATAGCCCTCTGCGGCGCCAGCAGACTCGACGAATTTCCCAGCGTAAAGTTCATACCTGGCCGGCAGAAGCGAAGCAGACATGGCATCGCCGGAAAAGTCTTTCACCTTGAATTGTTCGGGCAAGAAGAGTTCCCATTCGAGCACGCCGATTGGCACGTCCATTTTCGGCAATGAAATGTCCGAATCTCCTTTCTTGGCGAATGGCGCGCCTGAATGGAGAAACACGAAAGAAACGGTATAGGCGCCCGCCGGGCGGAATCCTGCGCGGAGCAGCGGAACACGATTGCCATCCGTGCCCTGGACTGGCTTCACTTTTTCGCCAGAAACTTCGGCGGAGAGGATGCTCGCGCCCGCGGGCAAATCAACCTTCAGAAAAGGCTGCGCCTGATTCTTGACGGTCAGTCTGATCTCAGTGAGAGATTTGCCCTCGGAAGTGACGAGCGTGGTGACCGTGGCGCGTTCGGCGATGGCCGCCAGAACACTGGAGTCGGGGAATCGATTCCACTCAAGCGCAAGCGCGGGAGAATCGTTCGTCTGGCGGTGGTAGCGAAATGCAGCTTGCAGCGAATAGCGCGAGAGCGCGCGTAGGTATGGATTTATCTCTCGAATGTCCAGGCGCTTGAGGCCGCCCGATTCCTTGGCAGTGAGTTCGAGTGTGCCCTGGCCTTCGACCAGAACTTCGCCTGTCTCGCGTTGCGCATCTTTGAAAGTAAGAATGGGTGAGCTTGCTTTCGCTTCGTTAATCGGGCGCTCGAGAGAGACCAGGAACTGGTGCGTGCCAGGCCCGCGACCTGCGACTTTAAGAATCAGAACGCCATTCTGGACTTCACTGGATTCGAGCGACGGCCCGTGGACCGCGGTAACCTCAAAGCCGTCGGGAATGCCGACGGAAAACTGTTCGGCCTCGCCTTGCACGACATTCAGGTGGACGAGAGCCGCAATCTGTAAATCAGACTCCGTGACGGAGACGAGCGAGCTCACGTCGGAGAGGAAACGCACTTCGCGCGGCACGGCGGGAGCAACGACTTCTCGCGTGTTCCACCACACACTGGCAGTCTGGCCAGGCACAAGTGTGGCTTCGATTTCTGTGTTGCCATTGACGGACGCACGACGCGTGATGATGCCGTGATTGAGCTGAACGTTGGCGCGCTCGCCGGGAACGGTCAGAGAGAGACGGACGCTTCCCGCAGTGGGAACAGGAAGAGTGAAAGACGCGCGACCAGTCTCGATCGCTAGCGCAAGGCCCGCGTCAACGCTTACGACGAATTCGGATTCTCCGGGAAGAATCGCCGTGTGCGTGCCGCTTTCCAGAAGAAGCGGAAGAGGTTTGGTGCCGTGACGCGCGTCGAGAATCGTCATTCCAGACGTGAGAGGGACTTTCGTGGCGTTAGAGCCAAGCGTTTCCCCTTCGAATTGGATAGAACCACGAACATCGTCGTTGACTACGCGGAGCTTCAGATCCGCATGTTTCAAAACATACAGCGCGGGCGGAGCTTCCGATTTTTTCCCGGGACGATTGGCCAGCGCCAACAGACGATTGTACTCGTCAAGCGAGAGGGTGACGTTCCCCGGAGCCGGCGGAAGCGCGTCAGATCTCAGTTGCGCGAACGAAGGCAGTGCAAGAGCGATGCTTATTCCCAGAAGCATAAGATGACGGTTCACTTGCCACCTGCCTTTTTGTCCTGCTGATAGGTGAACTCAGCAGACGCTGATTGATTTTCACTGGTAAGTTGCGAAACGAGATAGAGAGAAGGTCCGAAGGCTGGAAGATTGACTCGAACTGGCAGAATGCCTGAAGCGCGTGAACCTCGTTCCGAGGCATGAAATTTGTCGACAAGAGTTTGCGCGGACTGCTTGGCGGCTTCGCTCTTTTGTTCGCGAGCAGCATTGGCATCCATCGCGATTGCCGGAGATTCCAAGGCGCTTAGTTTTAAGGCAGCAGCAGCCGACGCAACGGTGTCCACTGCCGGCTCTTCGACTGCGCTGGTCAGGACAGGGGAAATAGGGCCGGCATAATTTTCCGCGCGAAAGGAGCCGGTTTCGGCCAGAAACCGGAACTGGGGTGGATGAAAAACCTGCAGGCCGGTGCGAGAAATCGGCAGGTCCAGCGCGGGTAGAGAGACCTTCAAACGACCTTTATCGGTCCAGCTGGGCCCCGGAGCAAAGTAGATAATCTCAACCGCAAACTCCGGAGCTTCCTCCCCAGACCGCGCTTTGGAGAGTGGTAGAAGCAGGCTCGCGTCCGGACCGGAGCCGGGGCGAATCGGCTTGCCTGCAAGAGATGCGCTCCACAAGGAAGCACCTGGCGGAAGCGTGATTTTGACGAAACTGCGCTGATTGTTACGCACCGCGTAACGAGCTTCGACCAGCGATTTTCCATCCTTCGTCAGGAGAACGCGATAGCGCGCTTCTTCAACGTTGGCCAAAAGGACCGTTTGTTGAATATAGCGCGAGACCGTGAGGTGAAGCGCACGTGGCGATTTGACGTACGCGGAGCGTGTACGAAGTGCAATGAGCGCAGGCGACTGGCGGCTGGAGACTGGTTCTCCGAGATCGCTGCCATCGGCACGCTGGAAGCCCTGCGTCTTGATGGAATCTTCTTTGATCTCTCCGGCGCCTAGCACGTCCACGCCGACCCCACCGGTTTCTCGTTCGACGCCAGCAAGACGGAGCAGCGGAATATCAATCTGGCCGTCGCGCGGGAGGTTCGCCTCGCCCGTGATAACGAAGCTGGCGGACTGTTCAACAGGCTCGAGGAAAGTGATGAGCACTTCACCAGGCTTCATTTCCCAGTCCGCGATCAGTGCGCCCTGCACCTGGTTGATCGTCACGTTTTCTGGAAGCTGAATGTGAGCTTCCTTGGCGGCACCTTGCGTCACGTCCAGAGTCACGTTTGCGTTGAGCGACGTGGAATCTTCGCCGAGGCCCACGAACTGCGTGAGCGTGCCGTGCATACGAAGTGGCAACGTGGAGTGGTGTTCTTCAGTCTTGCGGCGCCAGGCGAACACGATCGGTTCGGCACCCTTGCCGTAGGCCGTCCATTTGCCGCCCGTCTTGAGTTCATGCGTTTCGGAAAGCAGTCCGCCATAAAGCGAAAGGTCGACGCCCGAACGAGGGATTTCCAGCGTGACGCGGGTGACGCCCGAAAATGTTGAAGGAATTGACACGCGCTCTTCGCTTGCCGACGCAGCAATGGGAAGCGCGATCTCCAACGTAATCACCGCGCGGCCCGTGTGAGACAGCAGCGCCGAGAGTTGATTGGACTCCTTGGAAGCGGAAAGTGAGGCGAGAGATAAAGGCCTGCCGTCAAGCTTCGCTTCGCGAACGAAGAGGCCGGAAGGGATGGGGACGCGCACCCAGCCGTTCTTCAAAACATCGACGGTAAGCGTGGCGTGACCGGAGGCAACGTCACTGTCCACGCGCAGATCGTAATCCACTCGGCTGAGTGTGGCGTCGACGGGCGGAGGTTCCGGTTCGCGCTCGGCGGGGAAAGCTCTCACACGCAAAGCACGATAATCGGGAACCGAGATGACGACCCAACCCGGCGAATGGGCTGATTCCTGCGCGAACAGCGGACCACTGCCCGAGAACAGTCCGTGACTCAGGCAGATGAGCAGCAGGAACACAGAGAGACGCTTCGGCGATCGCCGAGGGCATTTTGCATCTGGCATGGCTGTATGCCTCACATGGTAGGGAACGTATCTACAGAGATTTCTTGCACGCCGAAAGGGTTGCTTAAAGCGGTAATGAATTGTGAGACATTTGTCGTGAACTGCCGTAAGGCGACGGTCGCATCGTTTCGCGCACAGGCGTACTGTGAGTTCTCCTTCAAAATGCGTTCGGGGGTTCGGTCAAGAGGCGGAATCCAGTCTGGCAAGCCCTTCTGAGCATCGTTTGGAGCATTCTCACCGTCTAAAGTTTTGCACAGCAATGTTCACTACTTTTTGCTTCCGATGTCCCCGGTAACTGGACTTCGTATCCCAAATTTGCGAGCATTTTAACCTGCAGCTCTCAACAGCCCTTACATGAGCACTACCTCCAATAGCACGGCGGCGAGCGGCCGCCGCGGTAACGGTATTCCGCGCGTCATCGTCGCAACAACGGCGCTGCTGACCTTCATTTCCTTTTGGCGCGCTGCGGCAATCGTTCTGAACGACCTGGCTTCGTCGGCGTATTATGCCGGTGGCGAAGCGGAAGGCTACATCGGCAAGACCGCGCCGTGGTTCATTTTGGCCATCATGCTTTTCTCGTATGCCGTGCGCGCGGTGTACGTCGAAAGCTGCAGCATGTTCGTGCGCGGTGGCGTGTATCGCGCGGTTAAGCAGTCCTTGGGCGGAGCGCTCGCCAAATTCAGCGTTTCCGCGCTGATGTTCGATTACATTCTTACCGGCCCCATCAGCGGTGTTTCTGCGGGCCAGTATCTCGGCGGGTTACTGAGCGAAGTTCTGCCTTATGCCCATATGACTACTGGGCCGCTCTCGCCGCGGTCGATCGACTTCATCGCTACTTGCTTCGCAATCATCGTCACCATTTATTTCTGGTGGGAAAACACCAAAGGCATTCCCGAATCGAGCGAAAAAGCCCTGCACATCATGAAGCTCGTAACGGTGATGGTGGTCATCCTCATCGCCTGGTGCATTTACACAATTACACTTCGCCACTCGCCCCTGCCGCCGTTGCCTTATCCGCGCAATCTTCATCTCACCGCGGGTTCGCTCGGCTGGCTCGCGCACAGTTCGCTGCCGCACATGTTCGGCATCGTGGCGATCTTTATCGCGCTCGGTCACTCCGTGCTGGCCATGAGCGGAGAAGAATCACTGGCGCAGGTCTATCGCGAAATCGAGCACCCGAAACTTCCGAACCTGAAAAAGGCCGGCCTGGTCATCTTTGTTTACAGCATGGTCTTCACTTCGCTGGTTTCTTTCTTCGCGGTGATGATTATCCCGGACGGCGCGCGCCAGGGTTTTCTTGAGAATCTCATCGGCGGCCTGGCGATGAATCTTGAGGGGCCACTCATCGTGCGCCTAATCTTTCATGCCTTCGTCGTCGTGGTGGGCGCCGTAATTCTTGCTGGGGCGGTAAACACTGCCATCGTCGGCTCGAACGGCGTGCTCAACCGTGTTTCAGAAGACGGCGTGCTCAGCGATTGGTTTCGTCAGCCGCACCCACGCTTCGGCACCAGCTACCGCATCATCAACATTATCGTTTTGCTGCAGATTCTTACGATCCTGATCAGCCGCGGCGATGTGACGTTTCTCGCGAACCTCTATGCGTTCGGGGTGATCTGGAGTTTCGCGATGAACGGACTTGCCGTGCTCGTTCTTCGTTACACGAATCCGGGCCAACGCGAATTCCAGGTTCCGCTGAATTTCACAATTCGCGCCGTGCAGGTTCCGCTGGGCCTTGGACTGATCACCCTCACGCTATTTCTGATCGCTTTCATCAACCTGTTCACCAAACCGGTCGCGACGATGGCGGGCGGCGCATTCTCCGTTTTGCTCTATATCGTTTTCACGATTTCCGAAAGGCGCGGGCGGAACACCGGCGTCGCTCACGTGGAAATGGACCAGTTCAATCTCGAGCTGGAGGGCGAACTAACTCCCGAATCAGTAGGAG
>WNGQ01000298.1_pt1 | contig 50378 bp, 43 predicted proteins | sample 5407661 | NCBI WGS metagenome assembly WNGQ01 (sample SAMN13153382, study PRJNA577476) | soil metagenome | isolation source: 60 cm soil or saprolite under Garry oak tree replicate 2 | place: USA:California | collected 2016-06-15 | reverse complement strand
ACTGGCAGCAGCAGGGTCGGTCCTGAGCCGTGGACCTCGATCTCGATGGTGCTTCCGTCATGGAATGTCGCTTCAGGCATGTGAGTTTCCTCCATCATTGGCTTCATGGCTACCTCGAATGTCGGCAAGAGTCTGTCATCTGTTGCCTCATGTGAGGCAGCACTCCCATTCAGATGTATGCAGACGTTTTGATCTCCAGCTTTCCAGGCTTGTTTTCTGGATCACCCTTCTACTGTACAACACCGATGCCCAACTGGAGGGTGAAGCAGCATCGAGACGCGTATGTATGGGGACATCAGACTCCTCTTGAGGCTCAATGTGCTTGTTCGATGTGGTAGAAAGAAGCGTGTTGATTGAAAGAAGTCTCTAGAAGCACTTGGGAGTTTGACATGACAGCTCGTCCCTCTCTACGTCCCCACGATCTCGCCCTGGCTGGACACATCAGTGTTCAACAAGTACGCAATTACGAGGCGAATGGCTTGATCCCGCAAGCACAGCGGAGTCCGAGCGGCTATCGCCTCTACACGCAGCAGCATCTGGCTGCACTCAAAGCAGTACAAAGCATGGCTGGTGGCTACGGCTGGCCCCGAACGTCAGCGATCATGCAAGCGGTTCATCGGGGCGACCTTTCCGCAGCGCTTGCGACGATCGACGAGCGCCATGCTGAGCAGGCTCTCAAACGTCTCCAGGTGGAGCAGACGCTCTTCGCCCTACGTACACTGGCCGCACAGTCCGATTCTTTGCAAAGCTCCCATCATTCCCAACGGGTCCGGGTGGGAGAAGCGGCCAAGCAGGTGGGCGTGCGTGTCTCCGCCTTGCATTTCTGGGAACAACAGGGCCTGTTGCACCCGGTTCGCGAGCAGCACAGTCGCTACCGCCTCTACGACGAGCACCAGATGCGCCTCCTGCGCGTCGTGGCCTTGCTCAGAGACGCTGGCTACCCCTTCAACGTCATCCAGTCGGTGCTCGACGAATCGGCGGCGGGTCGGCCAGAAAAAGCCATCGTGGCTGTGGAGAAAAGGCGCGAGGAACTGACGAGGACAAGCTGGTCATGCATTGAAGCCTTGACCTTCTTTCAGCACTATGTGAGCGAGTTTGGCCCGCAGCACAGTTTGGCATCCAGGTGAGAGCATGAAGAACATGGCTCTCGGGCAAGAAGAGGTCTATTCCTGTGCTTTTTGGCTTCTCACTATGATCTCGTTGCGCAACCCGTGGGCATAGCGCCTCCAAGACGAACCGTACGCAGGGCGGTTAATCCCGCGACGGGGAGGGTAGCGGCGCTGGCGAAGCTGACGTTGTCCGGTAAGGCGACCATACGGGCTGTGGGTACAGCAACCCGTTGTGCCCAACCTCCACCGTCAACAAGGGCCACGACACGTGTTCCGCCTTTGGTCCACTGCCGTCTGCAGCGGCCTGGACGACGACTCCGGCAACATCCTGGCCCAGACGCCATCCTTCGGGCCTCATGGTGAGCAAAAACAACTCTCCACGATTTACAGAAAATGCGTGGACTTCCACAAGAGCTTCATCGGCGGCGGGCTGTGGGTCGGCAACCTCACGTAATGCGACTGGAAGCGGGGCCGATGGGGTATTCACAAAAGCAAGCATGAGTTCTCTCCTTTTCAATTCTTTCACCTTGTTGAGATGACGGTGGGGATCCACCCTACAACGAAGCGCTCCTAACTACAGTTAGGCCGACAAAGAGCGACCCAGCACGATAAACGCCGAAAGGCCCAACAGCACGGCATTCATACCACTAATCGAATCCCAGATCAAGGGACAAAGACCAGATAAGTAGGGGCGGAAATATATATTGGACAACCAGTTCTTCTTCGGCTACACTGGGAAAGAGACAGAGGAGCGGGCGAGCACCGGTCTTGCTCTCACACGATTGAAGAAAAGAGAGGAGAAACCATGAGAACGATACGGATTGGATCGGGTGCAGGCTATGGCGGGGACCGGATCGAACCAGCGCTTGCGGTGATGGAAAAGGGAGATATTCAGTACATCATCTTTGAATGTCTGGCGGAACGGACCATTGCTTTAGCCCAACAGCAAAAGACCAGGCATCCTGAGCAGGGATATAACGAGCTGCTCCCCTATCGGATGAGCCGCGTCCTGCCACTGTGCGTGGAAAAGCACATCAAAGTCATCACCAATATGGGAGCGGCCAATCCCGTGGCGGCTCTGCGGGTGGTCAAACAACTCGCGGGTTCCCTGGGCCTCACCTCCTTGAAACTGGCAGCGGTGCTGGGAGATGACATCTTTCCGCAGATTGAGGGCTATCTCCCCTTTCCTCTCATGGAGACCGGGCAAAAGCTGGAGACGTTACAGCCGTTTCTCATCTCCGCCAACGCGTATCTGGGCGCGCAAGGTATCGTCCAGGCCCTGCAAGGTGGGGCTGACGTGGTGATTACCGGACGTGTCGCCGATCCATCGCTCGTTCTGGGCCCGCTGCTCTTTGAGTTTGGCTGGGACGCGGAGAACGCTGATCTGCTGGGTAAAGGAACGCTGGCCGGTCATCTGCTGGAATGTGGAGCGCAGGTCACGGGAGGCTATTATGCTGATCCAGGGTATAAAGATGTGCCGGATCTGGCCAACTTAGGTTTCCCAATCGCGGAAGTCGCCGAAAACGGAGAGGTGATCCTGACCAAACTCGCGGAAGCAGGTGGAATGGTCACGCCTGAGACAGTGAAAGAGCAGATTGTCTACGAAATTCATGATCCGTGCAACTACCTCACGCCTGATGTGATTGCCGATTTTTCCCAGGTCACGGTCAAAGAGGTGGCTCCCAACAGGGTTCAGGTGAGCGGGGCTGGTGGAAAAGTCAGGAGTGGATACTATAAAACCAGCATTGGCTACCAGGACGGCTTCCTCGTCGAGGGGGAAATCAGCTATGGTGGGTCTGGGGCGAACCTGCGAGCACAGCTGGCGAGAGAAATTGTCGAGCAACGGCTGGCCATGCTGGGTATACCGGTCCAGGAGTTGCGCTTCGATTTCATTGGAGTTAACGCGCTGTACCACGATGCGCTTTCCCAGGCGATTACCGAACACTGGCGAGATGTCCCGGAAGTTCGCCTCCGCGTCGCAGCGCGAACGGCCACACACGCGGATGCGGAGCATATTGGCAACGAGGTGGAAGCCCTCTATACCAATGGTCCCGCTGGAGGAGGCGGAGTGAGGGTGCATGTGACTGAGGTAGTTGCTATCGCATCCATTCTTATTCCATCTGATGACATTCAGCTTGAGATAGTCTACGCGGAGGTTTGAATTCATGAAATTGCGAGAGATTGCCCATTCGCGCACCGGAGATAAAGGGAATATCGCCAACATCTCCCTGATTGCGTACCAGATGGAGATGTATCCCCTGCTCAAGGAGCGCGTGACGGCTGAACGCGTCAGAGCGTGGTTTGGGGAGATCGTCCAGGGGAAGGTGGTGCGCTACGAACTGCCAAAGATTGGCGCGTTGAATTTTGTGCTGTTCGATGCGTTGGGAGGCGGGGTGACGCGCTCATTAGCGCTGGATCGCCATGGAAAAAGTTTGAGTTCCGTCTTGCTCGACATGGAACTGGACGATCTTTCCACCGACGTGGAGTACAGGAAAAGAGAGGAATGATAATGCAATCAGAACCTCTTGTCCAGATTCCTGATGGCACTATCCAAGGTCATGCCCTTGCCAATGGGGGATTTTGCTTCGCTGGTATCCCATTCGCCGCGCCACCAATTGGCCCCTTGCGCTTTCGTCCGCCGCAGTCAGTTGAACCATGGACCGGCGTACGCGAAGCCGTCTCATTCCCTCCTGCTCCCATGCAACGTTCCTTACCGTTCCCAGGACTACCAACGTTCGAGACAAGCGAAGACTGTCTCTATCTCAATGTCTGGACTCCTGAGATCTCCGGGCAGCGGCCAGTTATGGTATGGATCTATGGAGGTGGCTTCGAGACCGGATCAGGATCACCTCCACTGACCGATGGGGAGCGGCTCATGCAGAGAGATATCGTGCTGGTGAGTTTGAATTACCGCGTTGGTGCCCTGGGTTTCTTACACCTGGCAGATCTCGATGAACCGGGCTGGGAAGCGGCAACGAACTGTGGACTGCTTGATCAGGTCGCGGCGCTGAAGTGGGTGCGGGAGCATATCGCGGCCTTTGGAGGTGATCCCACCAATGTGACGGTCTTTGGCGAGTCAGCGGGTGGCTTCTCGATTGGAGCATTGCTGGCGATGCCTGCCGCAGCAGGACTGTTCGACAAAGCCATTCTGCAAAGTGGCGCGACATCGCGCACCTTTCCTCGTGAGATTGCGACGCAGATGGCGCGTGACTTTTTGGAGAAGCTTGGCCTGACGCATCCCGATGAATTGCTCACCGTGCCGATAGAGCGCATCCTGGATGTGCAACTGGAGGTGGTTGACACCGACATTGGCGCTCGTAATATCCCTGGAGGACGTTCCTATGGGGCGGTCGTCGATGGACACGTGTTGCCTCACCTCCCCCTGGATGTGGTCGCTGGCGGCGGTGCCAGAGAAATCCCCTTAATCGTGGGAGCCTGTCGAGACGAGGTGCAACTGTGGGAGGTAATGCAAGGAGCACAATTCGCACCTGCGGACGAGGCAACATTGCTCGCAGAGATGACCAGGTGTGTGGGAGCGGAGGTGGCATCTGCATTGTTGCGTGCCTACCGCATCCGAGAGCCTGACGCCAGTTTGGCTCGTCTGCGTACACGCTTCCTGAGTGACTGGATCTACCGCATCCCAGCGGTGCAGTGTGCTCAAGCGCAGATCGCGAGTGGAGGACAGGCATGGAGCTATCTGTTCGCGCACGCCTCCTCTCCTCTCCTTGGCGTGCATCATGGTGCTGACGTGCCTTTTGTCCTGGACATGCTTGGTCAGCCATGGCCACTGGCACCTGCTGACACCGAGGAAAACCGGCAGGTACGCAACAGCATGGTCGGAGCCTGGATCGCATTCGCACGCACCGGTCATCCTGGTTGGCCAATGTATCGACCAGAGGAACCGACGGTCCGCTGTATTGGCGGGACATCTGAACTGGTCGTCGAGCCACCAGCCGAGGTCGATCACCTCTGGCGACGGTTCTGGTCACAAAAGGGGTAGCACGACAGAGGCTTTTCTACAAAGCAGTCTTTTGAAAAATCGAACTCGACCGGAAACGGATAGGCCAGCTCTTGTTGAAGCTCAAAGGGTTGGACAACCTGAGTATCGACTTCTTTTTGGCTGTGTGGTATAATCTCGCGTACCTGATAGATACCTTTTGAGGTGGGTTATTCACGAAAGTGAGGTTGATACCTTGGCCCAGTGGCTTCCAGCAATACGAGTAGTTCAAATTATATTGAGCATAACTGTGATTATCTTTATCCTGTTACAGGCGCGTGGCGCAGGATTGGGTAGCGCTTTTGGCGGCAGTAGTGCCGGTTCTGTGTTTAAGACTCGACGTGGCGTAGAGCGTTTGATTTTTAATCTGACAGTTGTTTTCGTGATCCTTTTCGCCCTCGTTTCTTTGATCAGTGCTTTGGTTCGCTAATACTTTTCATCCGAGACGTGCTGTAGCTGTGTGGGGACACAGCGAGAAGGGCGCAGGGCGGAGAGCGGTGCTTTCGGTCTTTGCGCTTTGTTTTGTGTTATTCTTTTTGGGGGCCTGTAATGCTCCCTCAAATACTGCAGCTGGATCTCACCAGCTGGCGGTGCAGCAGGCTCCAAAGGCGCGACTGACGTATGTGGCGATTGGGGCTTCGGATACCTTTGGTATCGGGGCAGATGATCCGCAAACTCAGAATTGGCCCACCTTGCTGGCCGCTGATCTTGGCTCTGGCGTTCACCTGGTCAACCTCGGCATCCCTACGGTCACACTGCACCAGGCGTTGAGCGTCGAAGTTCCTGTAGCGCTCGATGCCCACCCCAACCTGGTGACGGTCTGGCTCGCCGTCAACGACCTGGCAGACGATGTGCCACTCGACAGTTACGCTCACGACCTCGATCTCCTGCTCAGCCGCTTGCAGAGAGGCGCTCCTCACACGCGTATCGCTGTCGCCAATGTGCCCGACCTGACGCTGGTACCGTATTTCAGCGCGGAAGATCCATTGCCGTTGTTGGCACGAGTACAGGCTTATAATGCGACTATTGCGTCTATTGTAAAACGTCACCACGTCATCCTGGTTGATCTCTACCAGCAGTGGCATGAATTGCGCGACCACCCCGAGTATATCAGTGAGGATGGTTTGCATCCCAGTACGCTGGGATATACGAGGATCGCGGCAATATTTCACCAGATACTGGGATAGAGCAGTAGCGCTATATGACTCATCTTTTTGGAATTCCAATCGATAGACTTACGACAATATTGCTGGTGGCCACGTTGATCATTATTGGCTTGGTGGTGCTGCTAGCTATTAGCAATGTTCTCTTTTTTAAGATTGGCATACGCAATATTCCGCGCCGCCGCACGCAGATGTTGTTAATTATCTTCGCACTGATGCTCTCGACGACGCTGCTTTCAAGTGTGCTGGCGACGGGTGACGTTATCACTACCGCGGTGCAGACGGTCGCTGTGTATAACCTGGGCAGCGTGGATGAGACGATCGAGGGCGGACATGGCGCGCTGGGAACTTTTCCTGATGGCGTCTACTATCAAGTCAAGGATCTGGCCAACCAGGATACTGACATCACGGCAGTAGGGGCGGCGCTGACAGAACACGATCTGCTGGTGGCCGATACGACCTCTCGCCAGGTGCGCTCGAAAGTCACCGCCCTGGCTATCATTCCCGACAGCGAACAGGGCTTTGGAGGAATGCAGGATGACACCAACGCGAGAAGGCATCTGACGATAGCCGCTCTGGGCGTAAATGATGTCTATCTCAACCATACAACAGCCGTATTGCTCAACGCCCGCGCGGGAGATACGCTCTATGTCTATTCTCAACGCTGGCCGGGGCAGCGCTACCAGATGCATGTCGCGGCCATCGTCGGAGATGGCGGCCTGGTCGGCGAATTACCCTTTCTGCTCAGTAATATTCAGACCTTTCATAATATCGAACATAATAACGATTTTATATCGCAAATCTTTGTCTCCAATCGTGGGGGCGTTACTAACGGCGTCGATCTTTCGGACCGCGTAACACGCAGCCTGAGCTCCTGGATTCCAGGAGATGTACATGTCATCCAGGTGAAACAGCAGGGGGTGCAGAATTCGCAGAAGGCGGAAGACATTTTCTCGCGCGTCTTCGCGCTGTTCTCTCTTTTCGCGCTGGCGATTGGCCTGCTGCTGATCTTCCTGATTTTTGTCTTACTGGCGGCGGAGCGGCGCGTAGAAATGGGGATGGCGCGAGCTATCGGTGTACAACGACGGCACCTGGTGCTGATGTTTCTCTTCGAGGGTACCGTCTATGATTTACTGGCTTCATTTTTTGGTCTTGGCCTCGGTATAGGGCTGGGAGTGCTGCTCGTCTCTTTCCTTGGACCGATTCTGGTCCGTTTTAACTTTCCTCTCAAATTGACGTTACAGCCGCATAGCCTGGTGATTGCCTACTGCCTGGGAGTGATCTTCACGTTCTTTTCGGTGGCAATCTCTTCGTGGCTGGTCAGCCGCATGACGGTGGTCGAAGCGATGCGCGATCTACCTGAGCAGGGGCAGCAGCGGCTTTCGCTCGGGGAGGTTTGCCTGCGCCTGTGGGAATTGGGGCGTGCGATAGGAAGGCGCTTCAGGTGGCGGCGAGTTCTTTTTGAACAGATTCCGGATGCGCTGGTCGAGCTGGTGCGTTCACTGATTTTGCTGGGTTTCTTGCCGCTGCTGGCCGGTTACTGGCTGTTGCAGCAGGGGTTGGAGCAGTTGCAGATCGTGTATTTCTCGCTGGGCCTGACGTTGATTGTTCTGGGCGTTGGGCTGCTGTTGAAGGCGGTTGTGGTGCAGGTTTTGAGGGTGATTGGGTGGTTGGTGGGTGCACGGAACAGGGGCGAGGGGGACGGGGCGACGCAAGCGTCCACACCCCACGTCCACACCACTCCCGCCCCTACGGGGACGAAGAGGGTTGCGGGCAGGTTGGGGGAGGGGGCGAAGCCGTGGGGAGGGTGGAAGGTAAATGCTCTATTGAATAAATTGTTTGTTACGGTGGTGGGGTTGGTGCTGGTGGCTTATTGGGCGCTGCCGTTCGATGTGCTGGTCTGGCTGGGGCTGCCGCGGTTCCAGGGCGGCATCGAGGTTTTCTTTATTGCCGGTGTGATAATGGTGCTGGGGCTGGTCTGGGTGCTGATTACCAACGCAGAGGTGATTGTTGGCCCGCTGGTGGCATTGTGTGCGAGGTTGCCTGGACTGTTCATTCTTTCGAGGCTGGCGTCGTCTTATCCTTTACAGCGCCGTTTCCGCACGGGTTTGAGCGTGGTTATGTTCAGCCTGGTGGTCTTCGCGATGACAGTTATGGCTGTGATTACGAATGCCATGCAGAATACCTATACCAATATCGATACGCAGACGGGAGGGTACGATATCCAGGCGGTAGCCTATTTCAAGCCGCTGCCGGATATACGTTCGGCTTTGTTACAGCATGGGATCAACCCCCATGTTTTCTCCTCGATCGGGGTTCAGACTTCGACGGCGGTAGGGGTGATTCAGTTGAGCAACGAGACGCCTTCATGGAGACTTTACCCGGCACAGGTTGTCAATGGAGCATTTCTGAATGGCCTTGGGCTGCACCTGTCGGCGCGCGCGCAGGGGTTTAGCAGTGATGATGCCGTGTGGCAGGCGCTGCAATCGCATCCCAACTACGCGTTGATCGATAGCTCCGCGCTGCCTTATCGCCCAGATAGCGTGATTAACTCGCCAGTCTATGACCCGAATGCACCGTTACCGGCAGATGCCGGCATGCCAACACAGCCACCGGGTTTTAATACACCGTATACCTTTTCGCTCAGCGGTGTTTACCAGGGCGATACCACTTTTCCGGCGACGCCTGTGTGGGTGACGGGACTACAGGCGCCTGGTGACGACAGATCTATCACTCCATCGGTGGCGACATCGGCGATCAAGCTGACGATCATCGGGGTTGTCGATAACAGCGATAGCGCTCACTACGGGTTGTATATTCCACGCGGGGCTTACAGCGGGGGTAATGAGATCAAGCCAACGACACCCAATGCGCAGACTTACTACTTTAAGGTGGCGCCTGGACAGGACAAACGAGCGTTATCGCTGGCGCTTGGCTCGGCCTTCCTCGACAATGGGCTAGAGACGACTGTATTAGAGGATGCTATCTGGCAATTACGCGGTCCGCGCATCTTCCTCAGCAATGTACTGCTGGGAGTGGTTGGCCTGACGCTGTTGTTGGGGGTGACCGCGCTAGCGATTACGGGTACGCGCGCGGTGATTGAACGCCGTCAACAGATAGGATTGCTGCGTGCCATTGGATGCGGTCGGGGGCTGATTCAGGTGGCGTTTCTGTGCGAATCGTTTTTCGTGGGCATGCTGGGCAGTGTACTGGGTGTGGTGCTGGGGCTGATTCTCTCAGGCAATATCTTCGCGACGAATTTCTTCGAGCAATTCAATACGGGTCTTACCTTCAGCGTTCCATGGGAAGAACTGTGCCTGATCGTTGGGATTGCTCTTCTGGCCTCGTTCCTGGGTGCGCTGCTGCCGGCATGGCAGGCGGGGAGGATTTCGCCTGCCGAGGCGATACGGTACCAGTAGCCCATCAATTCCAGGGTGAGGCCAGGGTCGCCCCCATAGGCGTTAACTTCAGCCCCTCCTCAAGGGCGACCGCAAGGGATCGCCCCTACTATATAACGAATCGGCTTGCCAAGCCTGTGTATAGTAGGGGCGATCCCTTGCGGTCGCCCTGGCCCTTAAGTTAACGCTTATGACCCTCACTCCTACGGGTAGGAAGGGCGCTCAATCATGGTAAGGGCATATGGGTATGGCGAGAGTTGGAGTTGTCGTGACCGTTGGCCGATGATCGTGAGCTGCACAGGAGAAACAATGGCCTGCACCGTCTCTGTTGGCAACCAGGGGCGGCCGGTCTTGACCACAACCAGTTGTCCATAGATGTCGCCCAGGAATGCAAAGTTCTCCGAGACGGAGCCTCCATATGGCTTGATATCGAGGGTCTCCTTCAATATCGCTGCCTGTGCGGGCACATCCTCGACTGGCAAACCAATTTCGCTGACATGAAGCATATCAGCAGGTCCAAAGGCTCCCTCTGTCTCGTGGTCCAGGTTGTAGTGCGCAATACATTCCAGGATATTGTTGGCTGCATCACAAAAGTAGAAAGAGCGCGCATTGAGATTGGCAAAGAAGATTTCATCCTCGCCGTTTTTGCGCAGCAGGGACACGCGCTGACGCAGCCAACTTTTAGCCTGGGTATATTTATTCCGTGGAATAGTAAAGGCGACATGGTAAAGCACGTCTTGCTGCGCGCTCTGATAGCGCAGGCGTGTCGTGCCAACCTGGACAATGAATGAGTCTGCTGTCTCAGCCAGGAGGGGCAAGCCAAGTGTGGCGCGATAGAACTCTTTCTGATTTGCAAGATGACGTGTTTCTAGCGATAGTTCCTGAATATGCATCGGTTCTCCACCTTTCCGAACTGATAACGGCAAAGACAAGTCAGGATCCCTTGATGATGCAACATTGTATAAAGCGGCAAGCGGTGTGGAAAGATAGCTAGCACAGGTGGCTGCCTTTGCATCTGATGAAAGAGGTGACTAAACACTTTTGCCCTTTTGATGAATCTTACGCTATTTTTGCTAGCTGAGCAAGAGGGATGGTTTGTAAGATGCCATTGCTTTTTTCAGCTCATCCTTCTATACTTGTAGCGGTAAGGATGGATTGCTCATGACGTGCCGGGTGGAAGAGAGTCTTAAAAAATTTGCCACCATCACCTCTGAGCATCGACACTGGTTCCTCTTGAAAGGAAATTTCAGACCATGCCACAAAGGATGGCACCAACATCTATTACAAGAAGATCAGCGCCCCCTTCTACGGCGCCAACCGGCCGGGTGCCAGGGTCTCGCAAGGCGTTCGTGACATGTTCTGGCTGTGGTCGATGCAGGTCGGACTCAAAGCCGCCTTCGATTGCATCAAGGCCTTCTCCGAGACCGATTTCACCGAAGACCTGAAGCGGTTCGACATCCCCACCCTGATCATCCACGGGGAGGACGACCAGTTTGTACCCATTGCCGACACGGCTGTGCTCTCGGCCAAGATCGTCACGGGCGCCATCCTCAAGATCTATCCGGGTGCGCCACACGGCCTCCCCACCACGCACAGGGACCGGTTTAACGAGGATCTGCTCTCTTTTCTGAAGTCCTAGGAGTGGCGGCGTTGTGTCGCACTGACCACTCGTGAACTCAATCAATCAGGAGGTCCAACCATGTCGTCCAACCCCATGACGAACCCGCAGCAGCCGATCGACGCGCTCGCGGGGAAGCTCAAGCGCACCGAGCTCCAGCACAGCCCATCCTCGATTCCCGGACGGGAGATCGTGCAGGTGCTCACCGAGATCCCAGCCGGCGTCGAGTCGGGCTGGCACATGCATCCGGGTGAGGAGGTTGGCTACATCCTCGCCGGGACGGTGGAGATGATGATCCAGGGGCAGCCCACCCTCACCCTGCACGCCGGTGACCCCTTCCTCATGCCACCCCGCACGCCTCACAACGCGCTGGACGTTGGTCCCGAGACGGGGATGATGCTCTCCACCTACATCGTCGAAGTGGGGCAGCCGCTGGCGACCTTCACCGGTTGACGGCCTGCCCTCCCTCCGGCGACGCTGGACACGAGCATGACGCGCTGAAATTGCTAGATTGCCTAGTCAACGGTGGGCCGAGGCGACGAAGGTCCGCGTGGCCCGGGTGGTCGAGCGACCGGTCCGGTCGCCGGATCGACCAGTCGGCACGCGAGACGAGGAGAAAACGATGACCACATGCGAACTCGACATGGCTTCGATACTGGCCCTTCGATGAGGCCACGTTGGACCGCGCCGCGGTGGCCTTCGCCAATCCCGACGACATCGAGGTCGTGCTTCACTCCTACCGTCATCGCCTCGGATACGCACCCAGCTCCCCTCCCTACGACCAGATCGAGAAGCAGCTTGCTGCGCAGCCGGCCATCAAGGTCCCGGCTGTCACCCTGGACGGCCTGGCAGATGGCAACTTCCCGGCCACTGACGGCAGCCCGTCTGCCCGTCACTTCAGCGAGCCCCGCGTGCACCACCAGGTGCCCAACGCGGGTCACAACCCGCCCCAGGAGGAGCCATCCGCCTTCGCCAGCGCGGTGCTGGAACTGGCACATCTTCGATCACCATCCGGCGGAATGTGAGGCTCCTGACTCGGTGAACTCGGACGGGACTCACGGGACGCAGCTCACCTCGATGAAGTGATGTCGTGCGCAACGAGGGCGAAGCCTATGCCCATAAACTGATGGCTGCAGGCGTTCCGGTGATAGCAACCCGGTATCTGGGGCGATTCACGATCTCGCGCTGCTCAATCCGATTATGGGGACCCCTCCCGCACGCGCTGCTCTTGCGCAGGTCATCGACACCTTGCGCACGGTCTTTGCGCACAAAGCTCTGTAGCAAAAAAATCCATGAGACCGTGATCTCAGCAATGGGGTCACGGTCTCGTTGAGTAGTACAGCTCAGCAGGTCCAACGATATGGTGTGATCATATGCATGTGCCCGCCATAAGCCTGTAGGTTTTGTGTGTTGAGGAGGAACAACCACAAGATGGATAGGATACAATAGTGATTGGATACGGTGATGTGAAGTCAGAGAGAGGATTTGTCCTTTCGTATTACAGGAGATGCGTGAGAAACATGAACGAGCCAACAAAATCTGGAAATCCGCCCTCGGTCGAGGGAATTGTGACCAGAGCCAGTCCGTTTTCTGTGAAGGAGACGCTGGAACGACTTCAGGCGGCCATACACAGCCGAAATCTGAACCTCTTTGCCCATATTGACCATAGTGGCGAAGCGAAACGAGTCGGGCTCACGATGCAAGAGGCCCACGTGCTGATCTTTGGCAATCCAAAAGGTGGCACTCCCTTGATGATTGCTTCTCCGCTCCTCGCACTTGATCTGCCCCTCAAAGTCCTCGTCTGGCAGGGTGAGGTGAATCGGGTCTGGGTGAGTTCTAACAGCGTCGCCTACCTGAGAGATCGCTACGCTATCCCACAGGAATTGGTCGGCAATATTGCCGTAATCGATGCCGTGATTGAGCAGGCGCTCAAGGTCTAATTGCAGATACACATGCTATGCTTAAACAGGGCTGGTGTCAAGCGGAAAACCGCTCTACCCCTCCCCCAAACACGGAACGCTTTTCATCCCCGGCTTCAAAGACCGGGGCTTTCAAGCGATCTTAGGTGTAAATCTTCTATTGGTGTGTATGAAAAAGTTGGAGGCGTGCGAATGTAGAGAGGGCCGATCAATCGGCTGTGGGCGCGATAAATCGGCCCCTACTGTATGGAGGGACCATATCGTCAAGTGTATGGAGGACCCATATTGTCAAGTGTATTTAGGATCACGATGTTGGTAATCCAGATGGATCGGTTCGCTTCGTTTGGTTGATTAGCTACAAACAATTCATACACCCCTTCTAATGGAGGGCTTTAATGAAATTCTATTCTTTATGGCTTACTACGCAGTTCTCTCATAAAAAATGCTTGTTTATAGGTATGAGTTTGCTTTTGCTGGTGTTTCTTGTTCTGACGGGGTGCAGCGGGATTGGGGGGAACGGTGGCAGTGCGACGCCGGCGGCGCGTGGTTCTCCCGGTTCGAGGGACGGGAATGGCTTAACTGCTACTGCGACTGCTTCGCAGACACCAGTGGTGCGGCTGGGAGCACAACCGTGTCCTGAGGCTATCAAGGATCCAGGGCATTGGACGGCTATTATCGCGCCAACCTCGACTTCAAAGGTCGAGAGTGTCAGTTGTGGCAACCTGAGGGGTACTCCTTCGCTGCAGGCGCTGGTGATGGTACGCAATGAGGGCTCTGGCGCTATTCTTGATGTCTATGTGTATGACCATATCGCCGATCCCAGCCCGGTACAACTTTTCAAATTGCAGAGCCTGACGAAGGGCGATGCGAAGATCAGCGTGTATAATACGGTGATGACGGCTGAGGTGGACCCCAACTCGAGTATCAACAAAGGGCGGCCCGATGCGAATATGACCCAGGATCTATTTCGCGAGTTCAAGTGGTCTGATGGCGCGGGCACGCTGGTGCCAGTGGCTTTTCCAGGTATCTTCCCCGATCTCACGCGCTATCAGGCCGAGGCTGACCAGGCGCAGGTAAACCAGGGGCATCAACCCTGGAAACTTAGCGCGACACTGACTGCCCAGGCACTGGTCACCAGCCAGAAACTGCTCAAGTGGAGTCCCACCGCTCCAGCGACGATTGTCAGCGGCGGCGGATCTCATGATATCAATGCCGTTGTGAGTATCAAGAGCACTCATGCTGGCGCAGGTACGATTACGGTGACGATGAGCAGGCTTGAACAGAACAGCAACGGGGGCCTCTGGGAAGTGACCTCGGTGACTTCTCCTGGTATGTCGATCACTACTCCCCAGGATCGCGATCGACTGACAAGCCCGACAACGGTGCAGGGGAAAGGCAACGCATTCGAGGGGAAGATCGGCAAAGTCGTCGTGCTGGATCACATGTACACGGATATCGGCCATAGCGATGCCAACGGGGCCACTGGTAATGGCAGTACGACGTTTGCCAGCAATGTCTCGTACAGTACTAGCTTTAAGACAGGGATACAGGAGGGGATTGTGGCGCTGTATAGCTATAGTAACGCGGATGGCTCGGTGGCGGGTGCAGTAATGGTGAAGGAGATGCTGAGTTAAGGGTTTTCACGCCGCAGAGATCCTTCGCTAGCGCTCAGGATGACATGTGATGGTGCAGGATGACATGTGATGGTGAAGGAGATGCTTAGCTAAGGGTTTTTCACGGCGACAATGATATCGCGTTTTTTGATGACGCGATCGACGGGGTGCACCAGTTGTGTGTAGGGGAGTTCGTTTCTGATATGCAGGCGCGTGTGCTGTTCCAGCAGTGCTACGATGGTGGCACGGTCGATACGGGTGGCGTTCCAGGCTAACGCGAGTGTTCCTCCAGGGAGCAAGAGACGCTCCCAGGTGGGGAGGGCTTTTTGCAGCATGCCAGAGATTTCGGCGAAATGCTGAATGCCATAGGGTAGATCGCCAACAATGGCATGAACGCGCGGGCCTCCGGGAACTTCTTGCATGTGGAGGTTGGCCTGGGCGGTATCGCCATGCGCCAGCACAAGTACGCGGGTCGCTCCCTTGCGCCAGATCTCGAACTGATAGCGCCGACCTGCGCGACGGCTGCGCTCAGCCAGTTCTTTAAAAGGGATATGCTCGCTGCGCAAATATTGCCTGACAAAAATGGCGGTTGACTCGATATCCTGCCGTTCGGTTTCAATGCCGAAGGCATCGTAACCAGCGGCAAGCGCGAGAAAGAGGGTGGTGCCACCGCCGGCAAGGGGATCAAGTATCCTGAGCCGTTCGGTACATTGCGCGGCATAGTCACTGGCGAACAGGGCAATGTTGAGCATTACACGCGTAAAGATTTCATTGGTCTTCCCCTTATAACGTCGTATTTCTGCCATCTCCAGGGGCACAAAGGGGGTGAATTGTGGCTCCAGCGGGCGTAGCAGCGGTCCCTGCACGTCACCAAGCGCATCGAAGTACTCATAGATCTCGCTGGTTGCTGCCAGGCGCGAGAGGATGGGGATGAGAGCAGGGAGCGTGGGGAAGTGGGGAGAGGTTTCGTCGAGTGTGGCTAACAGGTAGGACTGACCGGCGAGGGTCGTCGTGGTAACCGCGGTGATGAAGGGGCTCAAGGGGCTGGCGAGCAGTTCAGGGGTAGCCAGTATCTCTGCCATATTGGCGTACTGGGTGCTGCGTTGTGGTGTGATTTTCAGCGCGATTTTCACGGGTCCTGCCTCAGGCCTATTCTTTCTTGCAGTTCGGATGCCACGCTGTAGGGGTCACGTTCGCGGGTGGTGATGTCGTCGACCAGTTTTTGCCATTCGTCCTCGGTGGTTCTGGCTTTGAGCGCGTTGACGACGGCGTGCAATATGAGGGCCTGTACTTCGCTGCGCACCTGGCGCTGGGCCCTGTGGGCCAGCATACCGCTTTTCACGAGGTAGTCGTGGTGCTCCTTGATGGCGTCGGCCACCTGGGTGATACCCTGGTCTTTGATGGCAGCGGTTTTTAAGACCGGGATACGCCAGTAGGGCTGAGATTTATCGTGCAGGCGGCGCATGGGGTCAAGGCTCAAGAGCATGGCCAGTTCCGCGACGGTCTGGTCCGCACCGGGTTTATCGGCCTTCGTGACCGCAAATATATCGGCAATCTCCAGGATGCCGGCTTTGATGGCCTGAACGTCGTCACCCATGCCAGGGGCTGAGGTGACGAGGACGGTCTGCGCGGTGCGCATGACTTCGACCTCCGCCTGGCCCGTTCCCACGGTCTCGATGATGATCGGATCGTAGCCTGCGGCGTCCAGGGCGCGTACGACATCACGGGTTGAGGCGGCAAGACCTCCCAGGTTACCCCGACTCGCCATACTGCGAATAAATACTTTCGGGTCGCCCGAGAGCTCCATCATGCGAATACGATCACCGAGGATAGCTCCACCCGTAAAGGGGCTGGTGGGATCGATAGCAATTACACCGACTTTGGCATCGCGACGGCGCAATTCACGGACAAGATGGGTGACAAGGGTACTTTTACCGGCTCCTGGAGCGCCGGTCACACCAACGATATGGGCTTTGCCGGCGTATCGATGCAGCTCGGCCAGATAACGACGGGCCGCGGGTACTTCGTTCTCGATCAGCGTCACCATACGTGCCAGCGCGCGGCGGTCTCCACTGAGCAGGCGTTCAACAATATTTTCCAAGATGCACCTACACCTCGGTCTTCAGGCGATCGGCCTGTATATTGTTGCGCACGAATTCGATGATCTCATCCGTCGATGTGCCGGGGCCAAAGCAACCCTTGATGCCCATCTCTTTGATGGCGGGAATATCCTCATCGGGCAAGATGCCGCCAGCCGCCACCAGGATATCGTCCACGCCTTCCTTCTTCAAGAGTTCCATTACTTTGGGGAAAAGGGCCATGTGTGCGCCGGAAAGAATGCTCATCAATATTGCATCAACGTCTTCCTGGATGGCCGCTTCGACAATCATCTCAGGAGTTTGACGAATACCTGTATAGATAACTTCCATGCCGGCATCGCGCAGGGCACGAGCGATCACTTTTGCACCTCGATCATGTCCATCCAGACCCGGCTTAGCGACCAATACGCGAATTGGGCGGGTATCAGCCATCGTAGTGACTCCTTCGTCAACACAGTAAAGCGTTATAGAGCGCAGAGAGCGCGCACTCCTGTTCTTCATAGATATCTCGCGCGTTCTTCTTCCATTCTACAACGGAGCCAGATGGGCTGCAAGCGTGCACCAGCAATTTTGAGCGCGCTATCACCGCTTCTTTTTCGCTCACTGTAACGATAGGTACCGGAAGCTGGGCCAGGACGTGCTGCTCGATCTGCGGCTGCACCCACTTATAGGCAGTGTACAGGACATAGACGTAGCGCTGCAACAGGCGTGAATTGAGCAAAGCCAGGAAGAAATAGAGATCATCTACAGGGGCATCCTGCTTGCGCAGGTGCAGGAGATAGAGCGTCTGCAATGCCACGTGACCCTGTAAGTCAAGCACGGCTTGCAAGCGGTCTGTACTTTTGACGACCAGTAATTTCGGTGAAAGATAGCGTTCAAGAGGCTTCGCGATGGCCTCACGAGCTATCCACCAGCGGCTGTGAGGCGGCCGGAAGGGTCGGATATCTTTCCCGCCGCGGAGGAGGGGAAAGTAAGGTAGCAACGTGGTATCCGAGGGTGACCACGAGGGTTCGACATTACGAGAATTCGAGGTTTCTTGTTGAATGAGATATGAGCTTTTCCGGCCGAACTCTTCGCCACGGCTAATTGATACAAATTCGCTTAGGGGGGCGAGAGCAGAAGAGGAGGCAGGCGTGCTGGCAAGGTAGGATTGCAAGCGTTCAAGGATTGAACCATGCTCATTGCTCAGGAGATAGCGCAATTCTGCACATGGCTGGTGCAAGAGAAGAGATTGGGATACGGTGGAGGCAGGAGAGGTTAATGGTATTGGCCGGGCATTGGAGGCGGCCGCGGTGATGTGTTTCCATTTTTCACGCTTCCACGCTACCTGATGCTGGCTTCCGGGGGGAGATTTTTGCGCGATGATGACCACGGCACCTACCTGGGCAGTAAAGACATCCGAGAGGTGCCAGAGGTGGTGTATGGTGAACTCTTTGAGCAAACGGGTGCGTTCGCTGGCGGCATTGGTACGGGCCAACAAGGGATCAGGGAGCACGAGGCCAAGCCAGCCCCCGGGACGAACGATTTGCAGCCCGAGGTTCAAAAACAAGAGGTAGCTATCAGCCTGGCCGCGGCGATGTGCAGTGGGATAGGCGCTGAGGTCGGTGTTCTTGGCCGCAAGGTACGGAGGATTGGCGAGGAACAGATCAACGCAGGGCTCCGGCCACTGGAGAGCAAGACCGTCAGCCTGATGTATGTGCCAGCGCGTCGCAGCAACGGTTATGGGCATTAACGCATCAACACTCTCTACAGAGGGGGTTACGGCGGCACTCAACTGCATTTCGGAAAGGAAACAGGAGACGGGATCAGGATCAAAGCCCCATAGATTGCGCTGGATAAGGGCTGCACACTCTTCCTGGGGCAGGCCGGTACGTGTGACAAAGGAGACGAGGCGGTGAGCCGCGGCGGCTAGAAAGTTGCCGCTACCACAGGCGGGATCAAGGACGCGGGTCGCACGAAGATCACTATCAGGAGTATAGCCACAGGCGTCCAGTATGTGTTCGACCAGCCATGGCGGGGTTGAGAAGTGGCCCCGGCCACGGCGTTCTTGTAACGACAAAGAGGCTTCATACCAGGTGATTTGTTTTTCTAGAATCCCATACACTGGCAAACTATCAAGATCCTTATTTTTGACTCATCATTTCCAGGGCTTCACGAGCGGCTAAACGACCGGCCTCTTTAATGCTCGAAGCCTTCCCGATGCCCATCAAAAAATCGTGCTCGAATACGCCGACCGTGTAGAGGCGATCATTGTTGCGTCCACTCTGCTCTAAAACGCGGTAACGAGGGAGATTGCCCGAACGCCGCAAGACGATCTTCTGCAGTTTCCCCTTGGGATTCGTATCCAATGACTGATGGCTCAATTGTGACACAACGGGTAGGATGATACGCGCCACAAAGTCACGGGCCACCTCTGGCCCCTGGTCGATCTGGATTGCGCCCACCAGCGCTTCCAGGACGTCGGCACACAGCGAATCACGAGAGCGTTCATTGAAGGTACGGAGGTTGTCGATATCGACACGAATGTAGGGGAAGAGGCCAAGCCCCTGCCCGATTATGGCAAGGATGCGGCGGCTGACGACCTCGGATTTGAGCGAGGTCATCTCTCCTTCGGAGGCACCGGGATAGGTACGGTAGATGTACTCGACGACGTGGGCGCCGATAATGGCGTCTCCCAAAAACTCGAGCGTGTCGTACGAGTCTTGTACGGATGTTTCAGGGCAGCAAGAATGATGCGTCACGGCTCGCCGTAACAACGAACGGTCACGAAACTTTACTTGCAACAGCGCTTCTAGCTCGTCGAGCTTCTCTTCATTCACCATATAGGATTATTATAGCTTAAGGAATGTGCAGCGTCGAGGTGCGCTTTGACTCAGCGGTTGCCAGCGAGGTTATAGAGTTGCACCAGCTCGTCGATGACCACATCAGCCTTGCCGCTGGTGATGCCCTCGGGGACGCATGTTTGCAGGTGGTTTTCCAGGATGAGGGACTCCAGTTTCTCGATGGCCTTGCGCACGGCGTACGTTTGACGCAGGATATCGACGCAATACTTGTCTTCGTCGACCATTTTGCGAATACCTTTGAGGTGTCCCTCGATGTAATTCAGGCGTTTAATGACTTCTTGTTTTTCAGCGCGCATATATGTTCTCCTCTTTACCCCTATCCCAGGGGTATGGGTACATTGTATCTCATTGCGTTTGTTGTTGCAAGAGATATCATAGGGGTGTATGAAAAAGTTGTAGGCAAACTGTAGGGGCTGATTTATCGGTCAGGCCAGCAGGCCGATCAATCGGCTGTGGGCGCGATAAATCGGCCCCTACACACGTTCTTCGCCTGCTTTCCAACAACTTCTTCATACACCCATATCATAGCTTAATGTTCACTCAGCAACACATATCTGGTATAATACAAGGCGCTTAATAAGGGAGAATTATCTTCAAGAAAGAATATAGATTATGGCAAAACCAAAAACACGAGGAGGATCAGCAGCTAAGCGACGCGAACAGCAACGACAAGACCGCATGAGTAGCGCGCAAAGCCAAACAGCAAAGAGAACAGATCGAAAACGTGCTGCTCCTAAACGTAGTCCCTGGCTCCTCATCGGTGGCACTGTTGTCCTGATCGCTGTTATCGTTGGCTTTTTTATCTTCCTTTCGAATCAATCCAATTCGAATTCGAACACGAACGGCCAGAATGGCACCCCTGTCGATACAACAACTCTCCAACGAGTGACCAACGTGAATCCTGCACTTTTGTCTCAGATTGGAACAGGTGGAGTATCCAATCCTTTCAAGTTGCCGCCAGGCTCACCAGCTTTACTTACAGGCCCAAATGGAAAGCCGGAGGTGTTTTTTTACGGAGCGGAGTGGTGTCCTCTCTGTGCCGCGGAGCGCTGGTCGATCATTGCCGCGTTGAGCCGGTTCGGCACCTTCCATAACTTGAAAGAGATAGCTTCATCAAGCACTGATAGCTATCCGAATACCTCAACCTTTACCTTCTACCAGAGCAGCTACGCCAGCTCTTATATCGATTTCGTTCCGGTCGAAAACGGGGACACTCAACGGAATACTTTGCAGACCCCGACAGCAGGTGAGCAGCAAATCCTTACCCAATACAATGTCACTGGATATCCCTTCATGGACATTGGTAATCGGTACCTCATCACAGTTGCGAGCTACGACCCTGCCGTGCTCAGAACCAATCCTAATGATCCCAGTTCAGATCCGCTCACCCAGCAACAGATTGCCAATCAGCTCTCTACTGAGAACACAATTTCAAAGAACGTCCTGGGAGTGGCAAATTACCTGACAGCAGCTATATGCAAGACTACAAACGGACAGCCTGGAAATGTGTGTAATTCAGCTCCAATACCTTCGATTGAGCAATCCCTTAGCAGCACACCAGTTGGTATGAATGGGATGCAGATAGGCCTTGTTCCCAGTGGAATTGATGCTCTAGTGCGCAGGCCAGATTAAACTCTCAATGAGTGGTAGGAATCTTTGGAGTCTCGCGTTCGGCCTGCATCTCTGTTTCCGGCTCTGCCTGTTGTAGCTGTACGATGGTGATGAGGAACATAAGGAAAATAACGATATGCAGTCCGGTACACCAGGCACAGATAGTATGCAAACGAACAAGCTCTATATAGACAAGATAGAGAACCGTCAGCATGCCTACCAGTGACCAGGCAAATTGTGCCACAAGTATTCTGCGTCTTATTGAGGACAAACGTAGAGCAGCAAGCGCCAGAACAGCCATGACCGCGCACCAACCAAGCCCCGGTATTGTAATAGGTACTGTTGTACCAGGAATGACGGAATAAGAGCTGGAGAGCACACGCGCACAATCAACCAATCCGCTGGCAGAGCAGATAAGCGGAACATTTTCATAATGGACGGTCGTCAAGTAAATAGCAATGCCTGCTCCCACTAATGAAAGCAGAAGGAGGAGTACTTGCCCCGGGAAGTTTCGTATAACTCTCATCGTTTCCTCTGTCGAATTGCAGGGTGATGCCTTTCTTTGTTGTGGTAAGCATACTGCTGATGGGCATAGGGTGTCAATACGATGATGCAGAAGAGGTGCAAGAGGAATGATGTTGACTGTCTATTTTACACTATTAACAGGGCCATTATTGAGTTTCTGAGAGATATCTGGCAGGAAATAGAAAGACAGGAAGTTAGAAAGTTCAGTAGTAGAGATATGTCGCTTAGCAGACCGCCATCGCCACCGGAAGGGCTTGACACGATAGAGCAGCGAAAACCGCGGAAAGCCTGGAGAAGGTATGTACAGGCTCTAATGTTGGTATTGCTTGTGATACCTATTCTTGTGGCGTGGCAACTCCTCAACAGTCGATTCAACAGTACCGATCCCACGGTAGCGGGGCGGCCCCTATCGAATCCGCGCACGCATCTCCATGTTATCGCGTTGGGTGACAAAGCGGGCACCTTGTATCTCGGGACGCACTATGGGTTATTTACCAGTACGGATGGCGGGAATACGTGGCCAGAGGCTCGTGGAGAACTGAACAGCATGATGATTATGTCGATCGCCGTCAGTCCCGCGAACGCGAGGGATTTAGCGGTCATCGGGCGTCCTACTACGGGCGCTGCCTTTCAAGGAAACCTGTATTTTAGCGCTGATGGTGGGGCAAATTGGCAAGCGGGGAATGCTCCCGCTGGTTTGTCTCCTTCGGCCTACCTCTTTAGTTTACAGGCAGGGACGGCTGATGGTGGGCAGTTCTATGCTTTCTATGAGTATGCCGGCTGGTACGAGACGCGGGACATGGGTAGGCACTGGTATGCTATTACAAGCGGGACGCTATCGGCTATGCTCACGCCTACGCTGCTCACTGATTACACGGACCCCAATCATCTCTACCTGGGAGGTGAACAGGGCCTCTATGAGAGTCGCGATGACGGGCGGCACTGGAAACAGATTACGGCGGTGAGCGGCAACGTGTTGAGTCTAGTGGCTTCGCGCACAGTGCCACGCGTGATCTTTTGTAGTACCGAAGAGGGCAAGCTCTACCGCTGGCGGGAAGGGGATTCACAGATCAGCAGTATAGCGGGACTGCCTATGAAGAGTGCGCCAGAACGGCTCGCGATCGACCCTTCCGGTAAGATACTCTACGGTATGGTGGGACGTGACCTGTGGTCTTCACATGATGGGGGTACGACATGGAGGCATCGCTCGCAGTTTGATCGCAGCGATATGGTTTCTCTGATCGTTGATCCGCTCAATGCGAACCATATTTATGCCGGTTTCTTTCTGCCGGCAAAGGTGGTTTCTTCGACTGATGGTGGGGGTACGTGGCAGGGGTTGACTGAATGAGCGGGGTGGCCGATTTGGACGAAGGGATAACCAACGAAAAGAGTGATGGAAGGATCATCTCAAGTAGACAACTCCCGGCTTTTGAAGTACAGTAACACCGATCTGCACCATCTATTCCATGAGAGGTTTATCTGCCATGGGAAGGGTCTCAGCGAGACACCATTGGATTCTCGCACTCCAGCTGGCGTTTATCCTTTTCTGTCTCCCTTCCTCTCCGGAAGCGTCTGCCGACGGTGGAGCGCCCAATCTCGCGTATGTCGCAGGGACGGTCTCTGGTGTTAGTGTCATTGATGTAGGACAGGCGAAAGTGACGAAGACCATTGCCGTAGCTGGAGATCCCCACATGATCTTGCTCAGCCCCGATGGCCAGTTTTTATACGCTACGCAAACATCGCTCGGACGAGTCGCGGTGATCAACGCCAAAACGGGGCAAACAGTTTGCGCCGGCCACCTTCCAGGACATCCAACGGTCCTGGCGCTCAGCCTTGATGCAACGGTTTTATACGCGGCTGCGGGGGATGGAGCCAACGTGAGCGCGCTTGACCCCGCGACGTGCCGGGTTCAACAAACGTACCAGACCAGCGGCCCTGTCGATGGATTGGCGCTGACGGCTCTCAGCGGGTTCGGCTCGTCGAGTGTTCAGTTGTGGGTTACTGAGCCTACCTCGCTCTCTGTTTACGACGTGCGAGGACCACTGCTCGCTCATGTTCCTATCCGAGATGGGCCGCAGTATCTCACCATCCCCAATGGCCTTACAGCCTATGTGACGACTCGCCGAGGGACTGTGCTTGCAGTAGACCTGAGTACCCGCAGGGTGTCTCCCGCGTTGCTCTCGGGTGGAACGTTTGGCCCAATGGATTATGACGGACTCACAGGCGAGGTCTACGTACCAGATAAAAAGCACAACGTGCTCGAGGTCCTGACTCCTATTGCCCCAAGTATGGCCAGGCTGCCAAAAGAGCCCAACCGCGTCATTCACACCAGTGTTCCACCCGAAGCGGTCGCCATTACCAGCGATGGACTGCTTGGCTTTGTCGCCTTACAGGGAGGCAAGGTCGCCATGTATGACCTGATTGGCCGGCACATCGTGTATACAGTCGCTGTAGGGGGTGCTCCTCATTTCATTATTACAGGCCTCTACCCTCCAACTATCGCTCCAACTTCAACGAAGGCACCTTCACCCCAAGGAACAACACAGAGCGACGGGCTGAACATTGTGTTTTATGTACTTGTAGGAGTATTTTTCATTTCCCTGCTTCTCTTGTGCCTGCTTGTCTTGTTGTTCTTTATTCGTAGGCAGCAGAGCCGCAGCCGTTCCCCCAAGGGAAAAGGCCGCTCTGCCAGGCACTACTGAATAGAGCGCAACTTGTCCCAACGCCGCCAGCTTTTGGCATAGCGTGCGACTTGCAGGCGAGAAGGGTAGGTTGAATCAAGTGAAAAAGGTATAGGAGTTCTAGTGGGTAATGCTGTTGATGGACTGAACAGGCAGGAACGCAAAGCTTGAGTGAGTCAAAAACAGAGAAGGCGAGTGTTCAGTGTAGACATTCGCCTTCTTTAATATATTGATCTACAATAGAGACGCATTCCGCTTCCCAAACGATGAATGGCCTGGACGCATCCTAATGAAAAAACCCTGATTCTGCGATGGATGCTGGTTTAGAGGAAGTGGTCAAGCACCTTAGGGGAAAAAATAGGGATTCATCCTAATAGACGGATTTTGTATCATGTCTTATGCTGCAAGTGTATTTCTATTTGAAGAGATATGATCACCAACTGTGATCTGCTTGCCATTGCAGAACAGCAATCACAGCAATAATCAGTTTGAAAGAAAGGTGCGAGGATTTTCGATGAAAACACTGCATCGTTGTACACAGGCACTATTTGCGGCGCTCCTGAGCATGGGGCTGCTCTTTGTTGTGGCGGGAACGGTCTCGGCTCATGCGAAGGTGCTGAGCGCGACTCCGGCAATCGGTTCAACCATTGCGAAGGCTCCTACTACGGTGACCGTGGTGTGCGCGGAAAATATCAATCCAAACCCCAAGCTCAGTACTCTTTTTGTGTATGCTCCCAGCGGGGATTTGATCAGTCAGGGTGATGCCAAGGTCTCGCTCTCCAATCCAAAAGAGATGTCTATTGATATCAAGGCCAGCGGCAACGGGGTGTACGTGGTGCGCTGGATCACTGTTTCGGCGGATGATGGTGACCCCGCTCAGGGCGCTTTCGTCTTTACGGTGAAGCCTACCGTGGCAGCGACAGGTAATACAAACACACCTGCGAGCTCGACAACAGGGAACAGTGGAATGCCCCTGTGGGCAACGATATTGATTGGCCTTGTGGCTTTAGTGGTTGGTTTAGGCGCCGGGCTGGGTATTGGCCGCGGCAGGGCGAAGCCGGCTGCCGCATCTACGTTGGGCGCGATGCGCAGGGAGGTGGCCGCGCAGGATGAGCCTAAAACACCAACCAAGTCTTCATAGTTGTCGTTAAAGCGAAGATCTTGTGCGACGAGGAACAGGAGGGTGTATGATAGTTGTAGGCGAGCGAGGGTAAGGAAGGTGGAGGTTGAGGGCCGATAAATCGGCGGTGGGCGCGGTGAACCGGGTGCACGATAAATCGGCACCTACGGCTGATCCGTTTGCTTGATCACCTACAAACAATTCATACACCCGGAACAGGAGGTACATCGATGCGCGTTCGGCCTTTCTTCTGGATACTGCTGGCCGCCTCCTGTCTTGGTGTGCTGGTCTTCGCCGCAACGTGGCGGGCGCATGTACCTGCAGTCATGCAGGTACATGTTGCACAGCATCCCCCTGCTTCAGATGGCTATACCACTGTAGCGCTACACCTTATGGACGAGCAGGGTATCCCCATCGAGGCGGCGCAGGTGTCTTCACAGGCCAATATGACCAACATGGAGATGATATCCAATCAGAGTAGTACAAGATATTTGGGGAAGGGTGATTATATCACGCAGTTTCATTTATATATGGAGGGCCCATGGCTGATCACTATCCAGGCACATGCCGAGGGTTTTGATACGCCGAGGCAGACCTTGCTGGTAGTTGTGGAGTGAAATGGGCACTCCTTTCTTCTTGACCAGGGAGAGCGGCGAACGTATAGTTATAAAGAGAATAAGGAGTCTACAAGACAAGGAAGAAGTAACTTATATTGTGTTCAAGCTAAGGCGTTCCGTGGCCAATCTTTTTGGTCGCTGGCGGCTCTCTCTCTTTGAAAAAGTTATCCTGGCCAATAGTATCTTGCTGATTGGCGAAGCGCTGGTGGGCCTGTGGGTGACAAGCCACACGTTAGAGGCCCAGCACTACCTGATTGATACCAGCTTTCTCATCCTGGCCGCTTTACTGGGCTTATTCATCAATGTGTTGCTCTTGCGGGCGAGCTTTCGCCCGCTTTTTACCTTGCTCTCAACTATCAGGACAGTGAGTGCAGGGAAGACGAGTGAACGAGCGAGGATCACGCGGTCTGACACGGAAATAAGTGAGCTTGCCCAGGCATTTAATGGTATGCTCGACCGGCTTGAGACGATACGGCGGGAGCAGACCAAGCTGATTTTACAGGCGCAGGAAGAGGAGCGACGCAGGCTGGCTCTTGAGTTGCACGACGAAAGCAGCCAGAATCTCACAGCACTGCTTGTGCATATTGAAATTCTGAGCCAGAACCTGCAGTCGCTGCCGGAGACAGCGGTGACAAACGATGCGCGAAAACAACTGTCAGGTGGGCTGGACTACTTGAGGGGGCTGACGCAGGATACGTTAGAAAGCATTCGCACGCTTGCGCAGCAACTGCGCCCCAGCGTTCTGGATGACCTCGGTCTGTACGCTGCCTTTCGCTGGCTGGCCGAAGATGGCCGCCAGAGGCTGCAGTTACCGCTGGAACTGCGGATAGTGGGTGTAGAGGATAGGACGCGAGGTCGCGAGGGGCCGGCGCTCTATGAAACCGCGCTCTTCCGTATAGCGCAGGAGAGCCTCACCAATATAGCGCGACACGCGAATGCATGCCACGTCACTATGACGCTCAAGCAACAACAAGATTATATTTACCTGCGTATATGTGATGATGGCTGTGGCTATGATCTCGCTGAGCACCAGACGGGAACAGGCATCGTTGGGATGCGTGAACGAGCTAACGCGCTTGGGGGCACGATGAAGATCTTCTCTCAACCTGGAAAGGGCACGACTGTAGAGGCGATATTACCGCTGCCAGTGGAGCATGCCGATGAGGAAGTTTATGCCTGACGAATATACTCCATCCTCACCTCCCACATCTATCCGCGTGCTGCTAGCCGATGACCATGATATCTTACGGCAGGGGCTCAGGCTGCTGCTGGGTATGCAAGCAGAGATAGATGTTGTGGGTGAAGCGCGCACAGGGCGGGAGGCGATAGAGATGGTACAGGCGCTGAAACCGGATGTGGTGGTGATGGATATCAGTATGCCTGATAGAGATGGATTGGAGGCGTGTCAACATATCCGCAGATTGGAGCCAGCGACACAGGTGCTGATGCTTACCATGCACGAAAGCGAGGAATATTTTCTCAAGGCGCTGCGCGTGGGTGCGGCCGGCTACCTGGTGAAGAAGGCAGCCCCGACAGATTTACACATGGCTATCAGTGCCGTGGCCCATGGCGGCGCGTTCCTTTATCCGGGACTGGCGAAAGCGCTGGTCCGGGCCTACGTGGCTGCGCCAACAACGCCCAACACGGCCCAATCCTTACAGGAGAACACACAGAGGGAGAGCCTCGCACGGGAACTGCGGGTCTTGACGCCGCGCGAACTGGAGGTGCTGACTATGGTCGCGGAAGGTCGCACGAACCAGGAGATTGCCGATCAATTGGTGCTCAGTATCAAGACGGTGCAGGCACATCGCGCCAATGTGATGGAGAAGCTGGGGCTGCAAGATATCACGCACCTGGTGCGTTTTGCCATCAGGCATGGTCTCATTCCGGCGGAAGCTTAGACTCATGTGGACGCCAGATATATAATGAGGTAGAGATACACCTTGCAAGGTGGGAGATACGGATTTTTTTGGATAAGATTGGAACATTGGGTATGAAATCTCTTTTGCGCCCGCACAGGGCGCGACGTAATATACTGATAGCGCTGCTATTCGCACTCAGCCTGACTTTGACTTTGCCAGCAATAGCGAGCGCGCATGCTATCTTGCTGCGCTCTGACCCGGCAAAGGACGCGGTGTTGAACGGGGCACCGCAACAGGTGCGTATGTGGTTTAGCGAAGACCTGAACCCGGCTTTCACTACTGCGGCCGTTGTCAATGCAAAGAACCAGCCTGTTGACCAGAAAGATGCCCATGTCGCGGCGGGCGACTCGAAAGAGATGGATATCAGCCTGAAGGCAAATTTACCTCCCTCGGTCTATATCGTTATTTACCGCACCGATTCCGCCGAGGATGGTCATATCCTGCGCGGCTCATTTATCTTCACGGTGGCCAATCCCAATGGCAGTCTGCCGACGCTCAACCCCAATACTATTCCAGGGCAAAATGTGTTGAGTGGCGGTAATCCGACGGGGCTTTATACGGGTCAACTCGATGTTCCAACAACGTTCAGCTTGATCATGATCACACTGGTCGAGCTTGGCGCGGTCATCTGGGTAGGAGCACAACTCTTTCTGATCTTCGTGCTTCAACTGGCGCCAACCAATGACGCTAAACTCAACGCCATCAATCAAGAGGTGCAGCAGCGCTTTGAGCACAAATGGTCTGTGCCCACGCTACTCGTGCTCCTCGTCGCCAACTTCGGCGTCCTGCTGGGGCAGGCGCTTACCATTAGCGGTGGTCAATGGGGAGCCGCCGAAGCCCCCTCATTGCTTACAGGTCTCATCTCCAATGGGCGCTTTGGTACGTTCTGGATTGTACGCATGATCGTTATCGCCGTTTTGCTCGCGCTGGCGCTCTTTACGCTGCTGGTCAAACAGCGACCTCGCCTGGTCAATAGCGTGTTGCCATCGATCAACCTGCTCCTTGGAGCATTACTCTTCGCTGCCATTTCACTGTCGAGCCATGCTTCAGCGGTCAGCAACAACATCGTGGTGCTGGCAGTGCTGGCGAACTGGCTGCATTTGATGGCCGCGGCACTGTGGGTGGGCGGCATGCTGTATATAACGACAACGTATTTGCCAGTACTTACACATAAACCAGTCGCTGAACGGGCGCATTCGCTTGTTACGCTGATCCCCTACTTTTCCCCCCTGGCATTGGCTGGCGTGGCCATCATGGCAGTGACAGGGCCATTCAGCGCGACGATTCATCTGAGTTCATGGGTACAATTGTTTACTACGGCTTATGGGCGCGCCTTGACAGTGAAAATATTGCTGGTCGGCGCGCTGATGACGACCAGCGCGATCCACGTTTTGCTCATCCGGCCACGACTGAAACGAGAGTATTATAAGTATGCCTACGCAGTTGAAGGTGTCATCTACAACCAGGCCAGGCAGGTGAAGCTGCGCGAAGGGCGCATGACAACGCTCACGCGACGCCTGATGGGGGTACTGCGCTGGGAGCCGTTGCTGGGCGTGGGGGTAATTGTCTGCGTGGGACTGATGAACGTTTTCGCGGGCACGCTCACACCTATTGCTGCACCCACGCAGCCTACGACGACAAAACCGGTCGCAGCATTCAACACGACGGTGAAGACAACGGATAACAAGTTTACGGTGAAGCTGAATGTCAATCCCAACCGCTTCGGCACCAATATCTTCACTGTGACGGTGATAGATAACAGTACGGGGAAGCCAACCAGCAACGTCGGGGTGTCGTTGTATACTACCATGCTGGATATGGATATGGGGACCGATTCCGTCAATTTGAGTCCCGACGGCAAGGGGCACTTTAGTTCGCCCGGTGACCTCAGTATGGGTGGAGATTGGCAGATACGTATCCAGATTCGCACACCTGATAATACGCTCCATGAGACAAAAGTGAAGCTTTTCACGCCGTTTTAAGAGAGTTTTTATGAATGTCAAAAAAATAATGGGGTGGCTCCCCTATCTCGGGCTTATTTGTATGATGGGCCTGTTCAGCGCCTGTAGTGTGGGTAATAGCGGGCCTGCCGCGCAGCAAACACCAGCATCTGCCGCAGAGAATGTGAACGGTTTTGGCACAGCGGCCAACCACGTTCACTCCTTGATTGCCCTACCAAATCATGTGCTGGTGCTGGCGACTCATTATGGTTTGTTCCGGTCAGAGGATGACGGCGCCACGTGGATAAAGGTCGCGGCCGGCAATAACCAGCTCATGCAGGGGTTGATGACCTACTCGCTGGGCTACAGTCTACTTAATCCACAACGTATGTACGTATTAACGCAGGTCGCGGTAAACCCTCATACTGGAACGCTGGGACTCTACACAAGCGCTGACCAGGGAAAAACCTGGAAACTGGCGATTGCTACCGCGAACATTACGTCTGGCGCCATCTACCTGGAGGAGCCGGGCAACGATACTCCTGACGAGGTTTACATTTACCTGCCCGACCTGGGTGCGCTGGGGTTAAAGGTCAGCCCGGATGCCGGGCAGCACTTTTCCAATACCGGGACATTACCTTTCGGAAATATCCTGGGATTGCTGGCAGTTCCTGGTGCGCCGGGAGAGTTGCTGGCATATAGCGGTGATGGCCTGGCGCGCAGCAGCGACGGAGGAGCGCACTGGCAGGTCGTCAAGGGCATCAACGGCGGGATAGAGGATATGGCAACCGCCGGGCCTCATAGCCCTATCTACGCTTCAGGTGATGAAGGCATCTTCTCCTCGCTTGATGGAGGGAAAAGCTTTAAACTGGTGGCTCCGCAAATCAATTATGCCTCGCTGACCGTTTCGCCGTTGGAATCGCGCTATGTTTATGGAAAGACCGGGCTTGCTGTCTATCAGAGTTCAGATGGTGGTCGCACGTGGAGCGCTCTACCGCACATCAGCGGTAACCTCGCCGTGCTGGCGGCTGACCCAGGTAACGCCTCGATGGTCTATCTTTCTCTCTCTTACCCTACCGCGGTCTACCAGTTACAGCAGAATCGCGCGGGCTGGCATTCGCTCACGCCGCAACCATAGCAACGAAGGGTATTCAAACGATGATACACATCTCAGGAAGCTATCGCATGCTGCGACTGCTGACCATTGTTTTGATGCTTGCTTTGCTTGCTCTTTCAAGAGTCTTTTCCTCGCGAGCGGCCTACGCAGATGGAGGGGCGCCCAATCTCGCGTATGTCGCAGGTACAACGAAGGGAATCAGCATAATTGATATCGCACAACAAAAAGTCACCGGTACTTTTACAGTTGGCGGCGATCCACACTCAGTCATGCTCAGCCTGGATGGACGATTTCTCTATGTTGCCCAACCGACGCTGGGTCGAATGACCATGCTGGCCGCGAAGACAGGTGCCATTATTTGCAGCGTAAACTTGCCCGGTCAGCCATCACTTCTGGCTCTAGACCCAACCCCAAACGCGAATGTGCTCTATGCAGCCAGCAACGGAGATGATAGTGTGAGAGCGATGGACTCCACCAACTGCGCGATCAAACGTACCTTACAGACAGGCAGCCCGGTCTACGGGTTGGCGGTGGCTGCCATCAGTTCAGGCTCATCTGGGAGCAGCAGCCAGATCTGGGCCTCGGGTACGGACGCGGTGACCATCTTTGATGCGACAGGTAAGCAGCTCGGCACTGTCCCCATCCCTGGTGGGCCGCAGTACCTCAGCATTCCCCTGGGGACGATGGCGTACGTCACCACCCGCTCGGGAGCAGTTGACGCCATAGATATCTTCTCTCACAAGGTCTTTCCGCTGATCAGCGGTGGGAAATACGGCCCGATGGATTACGATGCGATCACCGGAGATGTGTACGTACCTGACCAGCTGCACAAGCAGCTTATTGTACTCACTCCCCTTAGTTCGGGCGGCAATCCGGTGCCACCTGAGCCAAATCATACCTATCATCTCGGCGTTGCACCGCAATCGGTGGCGATCACCAGTGACGGGCAACTGGGCTTCGTTGCGTTGAGCGGGGGGAATGTCGCTATGCTCGATGTGCCCGGGAAGCAAATCGTCAATACGATCTTCGTCGGTGGGAACCCGCACTTTATTGTTACCGGTCTCTACCCGCCGGTGGTTGGCACCACTCCACAGCAGACAGCCGTGTGGGGCACAGTCATCAACGTCCTGGCCTATGTCTTCGTGATTGCGCTCTTCATCGTGCCTCTCCTGATCTTCAGGAGATATAGTCGCGCCGGTGGCAAGGCCAGTGGGATTAAGGATAAAAAGTAATAAATGAATATGCACGTTTGTCGGCGCCGACAAACGTGCATATTCATTTGTTATGTTAAGAAGATGACTCACTCTCTTGTAGTAATCTCTAAGATTTCTGGGGCTCTGGCAAGCATGCGGGGCGCAACCAGCCAGGTCACCAGCTGGTGAAAGACGATACCGTAGAGCAGGGCGGCAGGAATCGAGAAGACCCAGACCCAGCGGATGTGAAAGTACAGGGGGAAGAACAACGCCACTATGACGGGAGACAATACCACCAGTGACACCCCTAACATCAGGAACGACATCAGTCCACGGATGCATCCAGCATTACCACTCGAGGAGCCCGTGGCCTGAAAGCCGCGCTGCATCTGGCGCATGCGCTGTGGCAGAAAGACCGATGATACGTTGCCACAGCCGATGACTACTCCAATACCGGCCAGGCCCATAGCCAGAACGGGCAGTACAAGAGGCCAACCGTGCGATAGCGCAGCACTCGCCAGCGAGAGTATGAGCAATTCTACGATGCCAATAACTGCCACCGCTAGATTTTTCCCGAGGAGTATACGAAGCGGCTTAACCGGGAATAAAAAAAGCGTTGTCAGGCTTTGCCTCTCCATGCCGAGTGTGTTGTACGAGAGGGTAAAGACAGAGAAAAAGACAGCGAGCGGGGCAGAAAACGAAAGGAAGCCCAGGCTGTTAAAAGAGTCGCCTGGATTCAGGAACGGTCCAACCAGAAAGATGATGACGATGTAGAGCGATGACAGCAGCATGGCCTTCAACTGAGGATCGCGCCAGAAGTACTTCCACTCTTTGATGGCGATAACAAAGATCTGTGTGAAGCCAATGCGCTCCAGGATGCCTCCACCGGCTACGCGGGGACGCGTGGCAGTGGCTACGGCTGCGGCTTCAACCGCTGCTGCCCTGGAGGCTTTACGCTGGCGGACACGCACAGCGCCACCAACTTCGGGTGTGCTCAGGCTCCGTTCGAGGACACGCGCCCACAGGTAGAGTACAAGGGCGGCAGTGACCAGTGAAACGCCCAACCAGGCGAAACTTGCTCCCCAGTTGCCCAGCGAGGCCTGTTGAATGGCGCTGGCCGTCATGCCTGGAGGTGTCCACTGCAGGTAAAGCGAGAATCTTGCTCGCTCTATATTTGTCACAAAATCGCCTGTGCCTATTCCGCGCAACAGTAGCTGCTGGATGAGGTAGCACGACATGGAAAAGAGCGCGATCAGGATGATACTCAGGTCGCGGAAACGACGGCTCTGTAAGGTGCTCATCAATGCGGCCAGTACCAGCTGACTTATACCTACAACCTGCATATAAAAGATGACCACGGCCGCAAGGGTGAGCAGAGCGACGGGCAGTGAACTTGCCCAACCTGCCACGACTGCGATGAAGACCAGGATAAGCCCAAGCATGGGGATGTCCAGCAGGGTTGAGAAGAGCAGGCTGACCATCAGTTCAGAACGAGTAAGGGGGAAGAGCAGCAACTTGGAGACATCCAGGCCTTCGTTGACGGTAAATTCGAGCAACGGCAGCGCCATCCACAACAGGTAGACGACCGTCAGCACCAGAAACAATATTTCCGCGTTGGCCGGAGCTGGAAGGAAGCGATAGGCGATGTAGGTGACAAGGGCAATTCCCGCGAAAAGGGGGAATCCAAAGACGACCATAAAAATGGTCGAGATAATACGCGATTTTTCGCGGGTAAAGCCGCGCAGGAAGAGCTTCCAGCGCAGCCAGAAAAGCCAGCGTATTTTATCAGGATGAATGACCAGCATATTTTTTTCCCCTTTGCTCGCTACTCTAACCAGCTCAGATTCTGGTGCTCGCTGCGAGCGCCAACAATATTAAGAAAGAGGTCTTCCAGGGTGGCATCTTTCTCCTCGCCGCTGGCACGCTCACGCAGTTCTTGCAGCGTGCCCTCCGCCACAAGTGTTCCTTGATTGATGATGCCGACGCGCGTGCAAAGTCGCTCGACAACCTCCATGATATGAGAAGAGAAAAAGACGGTGGTACCGCGCTGCGTGAGTTCACGCAAGATATCGCGAATGACGCGCGAGCTGATGGGGTCGATACCTTCAAAGGGCTCATCCAGAAAAATGACCTCGGGACGGTGAATAAGAGCTGCCGCGAGAGCGATCTTCTTGCGCATGCCAACAGAATAATCGACAATCAGCTTGTCCGCGTCGTCGATTAGCGTCAACACCTGCAAGAGATCTTCCGCCCTGCGCCGGATGTCCCCTGCAGGAACGCCATACATGTGACCGGCAAAGACGAGGAATTCTCTGCCACTCAAGCGTTCATAGATATTCAGAACCTCCGGGAGGACGCCCATCAAGGAGTGTGCCCGGATGGGATCCTTCCACACATCGACGCCGCCCACCCAGACGGAGCCGGAGGTAGGGCGCAGCAAGCCGACCATCATTTTAATCGTGGTGCTTTTCCCCGCGCCGTTTGGTCCCAGGAAGCCGTAAAACTCACCCCGTTGTACGGTCAAATTCAGATGATTGACCGCCATTTTCTGACCGAATACACGAACCAGGTCGCGCGCCATAACGGCTGGCGCGTTACTGCTGCTTGCCTCCATATGAGGATGCTGTAGGGCCTGATTTGTTGTAGCCGATGCATTTGCTTCGCCTGGAAATGTCGTCATATGCTTTCATCTTCCTGATTACACTCTCTATTTGCTCATGAGATATAACTATTTGCTATAGGAAGCATAACATCAGGAGTTTGGTCCTGTCAAGTTGATTATAATGAAGGGCGAGGAAGAAACATTGCTCAAGGCAGTAATACCTGCTATACTTTTCAACTGGTTGATACTCGCTGACACTGTTGTTGAGGGAAAGAAGGTATGTTACCATGCGTACATTCCAGGGAACGGTAAGTCAAGCGGCAAAAGCTGAAGATGGTTCATCTTTACTTCGGAGTGATCTCCGGTAAGGAGGAACATTATGTCTAGGAAGCATGGGGGACGTATTTTTCCCTTATTGTTAGTACTGAGTATAATGTTCTCGGCTTGCGGCTCAACTTCAACGACGACGTTTGGCAGCAAAAGTGGCCCAACCACGATACAGCTATTTTTTCACTCCGGCCAGGGACCTGAGCGTGACGCACTCAATGCCACTCTCAAGGCTTTCAGTGACAGGAACCCGGATATAACGGTCGAGGCGGTGCAGTTGCCCGAGGGTCGCTACACCGACCAGGTGAACATCGCCGCACTGGCCCGTAGTCTCCCCTGCCTGCTCGATTTCGACGGTCCAACCTTGTATAACTACGCCTGGTCCGGGTACCTCATTCCACTCGACAAGTATGTGTCCCCAGAGATGAAAGCTGACTTTCTGCCATCGATCATCAAGCAGGGCACATACAATCATCACCTTTACAGCCTGGGCCAGTTTGATTCCGGTCTTGGTATCTACGCTAACAAACAGTATCTGAGGGAGGCAGGTGTGCGCATCCCCACTATCGACAACCCCTGGACGTTGACTGAATTCAACGATGTATTGGCCAAGCTGAAGAACGTGCCGGGCGTGCAGTATCCGCTGGACTTAAAGATGAAGACTAGCGGCGAGTGGTTCACCTATGGCTTCTCTCCTTTTGTTGAGTCCTTCGGGGGGGATCTGATTAACCGCAGCAACTACCAGTCGGCAAATGGGGTGTTGAACGGCCCCGACACAGTGGCTGCAATGACCTGGTTCCAGGGCCTCTTCAGGCATGGCTACAGCAATCCCTGGCCAGCTGGCGACATCGATTTCACGTCTGGCAAGTCCGCGCTGAGTTGGGTCGGTCACTGGGTCTATCCAGATTACCGTAAGGCGGTGGGAGACAACCTGCTTGTGCTGCCAGCACCGAACCTGGGCAAGGGTGCAAAAACTGGCATGGGATCATGGAACTGGGGGATCACCTCGTCCTGCAAAACCCCTGACGCAGCCTGGAAAGTGTTGAATTTCATCCTGTCGCCCAATGAGATAGCGCGTATGACCAACGCGAATGGGGCTGTGCCTGCACGCAAATCGGCTATCGCCCAGTCCGAGCTGTATGCGCCGAACGGCCCGCTCCACGTGTTCGTACAGCAACTCCAAATGGGTATCGCGGAGCCGCGCCCGATCACACCAGCCTATCCCACTATTACCTCTGCTTTTGCTGAGGCGGTGGTTAATATCGCCGCTGGTGGCGATGTGAAGGAGGAGCTGGACAAAGCGGTTCAAAAGATAGACCAGGACATCAAAGACAATCAGGGCTATCCAACCAGGCAATAGGGCGACCTTTGTGGTCACTGATCTTGATCATTCCTGGCCGGGGAACGTCTGCCCTCGACACCATTTTATGCACAAGAGGAAACCTATGAGCATACCGATACGTACCACGACTAGCACAATAGCGACTCCCAAAAAGCCTGGCTGGCATCGTAAGGAATATTATACCGCCTGGGTGTATACCGCACCTGCTCTGATTCTGCTGCTGATCTTCCTGATCATCCCCTTCTTTATAGCAATCTACTTCTCATTCACCAATGAGCGGTTGGTTTCAGGATCACTGTCCACGTATTTCGTAGGGCTAGGTAACTTCAAACAGATGTTGGAAGACGGTTCACTCCACAGGGCCCTACTGAACAACTCCTTATTCGGGTTGATTGTGGTACCTGTCCAGACCAGCCTGGCTCTCTTCCTGGCGATCTTGATCAACCGGAAGTTCCGCGGCGTTGTCGTGTTCCGAACGATTTACTTCAGTCCGGTAGTCGCCCCCATGGTGGTCGTGGCGGTGGTCTGGTCATTTCTCTACAATCCAGGCCAGGGGCTGATCAACGAGTTTATCAAAGCGATCAGCTTCGGACACCTGGGGCCCTACGACTGGCTCAGTAATCCAGGACTGGCGCTACCGGCGATCATGCTTTTGTCGATCTGGCAGGGCGTCGGTTTCCAGATGGTCGTCTATCTGGTGGGGTTGCAGGGGATCCCAGAGTCGCTGTACGAAGCTGCCAGGGTTGATGGCGCGGGAAGCTGGCAAAAGTTCTGGCACATCACCCTCCCCCAGTTGCGCAATACCACTATTTTCGTGCTGATCGCAACCACTATCCTGTCATTTAAACTTTATACGCAGGTGGAGGTCATGACTCAGGGCGGCCCAGAGAACGCAACAGCGACCGTAGTGTGGTATATGGTGCATGAGAGCATTCACAACGTGCGAGTCGGCTATGCTTCGGCTGTCGCGGTGGTCTTCTTTCTCATTGTTCTGATGAGGGTGATTCCGGTCCTGCGGAGCGTCGTCGTGACTGAAGAAAGAGAGATGTAATCGATGGCACTTACCACAGAAAAAAAAGTGAGAGCTTCCGTCACTCCCCTCCAAAAAGCGTCGCTGAGGTCTCTGTCCTCTGGCCGAAAATACGCCTGGCTGACACTCAACTACCTCTTGATGGTCCTGCTGGCGATCTTTTTTCTGTTCCCAACGGTGTTTATGGTGGTTTCTTCATTGAAAGCCAATGAGAACCAGCTCCTGCAAGATTTGAGTACCGTGAATGCCTTTATCCCCTATGGCGACATCTCGCTGGAGAACTATAGCGACGTCTTCCACCGGCTCCCCTTCGGTCTCTATATGTTCAACTCGGCGTTGATAGTCACCTGTATCGTCGCGCTGGGCCTGGTTGTCAACAGCCTGATCGCCTACGCACTTGCACGTATACCGTTCCCCGGCCGCAAGCTCATCGTAGTCGTGATCGTGGCGTTGATCGTCATCCCGTTCGAGTCGGTGGTCGTGCCGCTCCTGCTGATGGTCAACCAGTTTCCCTGGTTCGGTAGCTCTACCACCTGGATAGACAGCTACCAGGTTCAGATCATCCCGTTCATCGCCGACGCGTTCTCCGTTTTCCTCTTCTACCAGTTCTTCCTTGACATCCCGAAGGCTTACGAGGAGGCGGCTCTCGTTGACGGAGCCAGTCGGTGGCGCATCTACTGGCAGTTAGTCGTCCCGCTTTCCCGCCCTGTCTTTGCCACCGTCGCGATATGGCAGGTTCTCACCCACCTGGGCGACTTCCTGTGGCCGCTGCTGGTTACCCGTGGCGATACATATCGACCGCTGATGGTTGGGATGGATGTCTTCTTTGGCCAGTCTCCCCTGCGTTGGGGCGACATCATGGCCTTCGCCAGTATGATCATCTTACCTGTATTGATCGCGTTCCTGCTGTTGCAGAAGTGGTTCTTGCGATCGGTCGCTACAACCGGTATTATAGGATAAGAGGTCAACTTTCCCTTAGCAATCTAGTTCATCCATTCGCCGGGGGCATTACTGCGTACGCGCACACCTCCATCGCGCTCTTTAATCACTTTTGCGTCCTGGGCTATCCTGGCACGAAGTTGCGAGGCAGAGGTGCGATGCCAGTATCCCGCGGGGAACAGGCCGATACCGATGGCGATTGCTGCTCCGATTTCAGCGCGATTGAATACCAGATGCGGCGGAAGGTGAAAAGGGACGGTTCGTATGGTCCCAATACGCAGCAGGAGTGCGAAGAGAAAGATGCCCAGTTCCAGCAGAGCTACCAGCAGGTAGGATAACTCCTCCATCTTTCGTCTTCTGCGAAAGATATATACGAATACGATATTCAGTACGCATAAGAAGCCTGTTATGCCGAAGGTTAATGGGAAAATGATGTCATTTATATTCAAGCTTTATTGCCTCCACCAGCTGCCCTCAAGGGGACTTCAATTTGTCAGTGATACGTTAGCTCAAGGTTTGAGAAGGCTACTTCAGTACCCTTCAAATTCACCAGCATTCCTATCTGGCCGCGACTAATCGAGTTATCCTGGGATGATCCAACTTTCTTACCGTTTACCCAGAAGTTGAAGTACTTGCCATCGATTGTCACTTTGAACGTGTTGGCGTTCCTGGCGCCCTGTCCCTGGTGGAACTCACCACCGAAGTTATGTTGCCAGATCGTAGTGTAGGGAGATTGTCCTTTACTACTATCGTATTTCAGGAACTGGTACATGCCCCCGTTGTTATTCACGACTTCAAAGCTATAGAACGTGATCACCGTTTTACCGTTATTGACGTGTGTGTTCAGGAAGAAAATCATCCCAAATGAGTTATTGATGGAGGTATCGTCCCCTTTTATCTCCTCCATTGTCAAGCTAAATGCCAATGGCCTGCTTAGCATAAAACCGGGCAGCAGCGCGGGGGCACTTTGCGTGGCGTCATTATCTGCGACGTGATATGCGCTCTCCTTGAAAATGTAGGTTTTATTACCAGAGGCAACAACAGGCCAGTTGTGGATATTCTGATGCAGCGAGTCCGTTAAAATGTAGTTTGCATTCGCAGTAGCGGTAGCCTGGGCAGCAGCAATAGCGGGCCAGTCCGGTTTCAGGCTTTCGGTAACTACGCTACTCTTCGATTTTGATGCTGGACTCGCGTGAAAGTACCAAAACATTCCCGAACCAGCCAATATGATGAAGAAGGCGAGCAGTGGCGCCCAGAACTTCTTCAGCAGATTTGCATTCTGTGGCGTCCACAACCTCTCCAGCAGCTTTACATGTTGTAGCGCCGGTGGATCATTTGCCGGCTTGTTTGATGATTCTTCGGGCTTCTCTGTACCCGGTGACACGGGCAAAAAGCCAGTAACATAACGTCCAGGCTGACCGGCAACGGGTACCTGAACTAGTTTTACAGCGCCAGTCAGCTTCATAGTGCCGTTAGCTCCCATTTCGCCAGGGAGTGTCAGTGCCCCAGTCGTATTTGTCGCCTGCAAGGGAGAGATTGGATTGGTGATTGGCAATGCTCCAGTAGTCGGCTGCTCATTGTTTGGCGTGGTCAATGGTTTCGTCAGGTTTGGAGCAACGCCAGCCGGAGCTGGAGGCGAAACCTGTTTGGGCGCCGATTCAGAGCCATTCATTGGCAGCAGACCACTGGATTTGAAACCAGGGCGCGGATGCGTTGGCGGAAGAGGAGTCTCAGGGAAAGTGAGTACATCAGGCACTTTTTTCTCGGGTTCACGCGGGTCTACAGGTGCCAGGTTTTCGGACGACCGGAACGCGGCTAAACCTTCTGCTGTGAGAAGCCCTGTTGATTTGCTGCTACTCTGATTGCTTGTGACAGGCCTGACCTGCTCTTCTTCTCTGGCGGGCTGCTGCCAGACTGGATCAAAAAGCCCACGTTTTCTTGGCGTGAAGAGGGGGGCAGCGGTGGAGCTGGCCAAGCCAGCGATCGTGCTGGAGGAAGGCTCAGCGAGCGAACCGGCCGGGGTTAAGGCTACACGGAATGCTCCTGCTAAATCTTGAGCGCTGGCATGCCGATCGAGCGGACGCTTGGCAAGGGCCTGCAGTATCACCTGCTCCGCGGCCTGTGGTAAGTCGTTACGCAAGAGGCGCGGTGATGGCGGAGGCGCCTGTAACACCTGGGAGGCGATCTGCTGGGGTGTCCCTATTTGAAAGGGCGTCTTGCCCGTCACCACCTGGTAGAGCATTACGCCTAGCGAATACAGGTCTGTACGCGCGTCAACTACATCTCCCATTATCTGTTCCGGGGCCATATAATCTAGCGAGCCAACGGGCCTACCTGCTCTCAGCAAACGCATGTGCGAGGCCTGCCGTTCAATGTCCATCTTTGTCAACCCGAAATCGCTCAGCAGCAAACGCTCACCGTTCGTCAAAAAAACGCTGCCGGGCTTGAGGTTCAGGTGGAGAATCCCTTGTTTATGGGCATAATCCAGGGCGTTTGCTAGCTGGTCAAGGTAGTTGGCGACAAGCGAGAGTGGCAGTTGTCCTTGCCGCTCTATCATGCTCTGGAGCGTCTCTCCGCTGACATATGGCATTACCATGTAAGCCATGCCATCGTGTTTACCGTAGGCTAATACCGGGAGAATGTTCGGGTGTTGCAGAGAGGATACAACATTGATCTCTTTGCGGAACCTTTCCAGGAAAGCTGCTCCTTGACCGGGCGTCTGTGTTGCTGCCGGTGATAGGATTCTTACCGCTACCTGTGGAGCGGTTGGCGATTGCTGCGCCAGGAATACAACACCTGACTCCCCTTGACCGATAACTTTCTGGAGTGACACGGTGCCTAACACCGTGCCTATCAATGTTTGTGCATTTATCACTGGAATACCTCTACTCCTCAGTTACGCGTGATCAACATGTTCGAAAAGGCTACTTCAGTTCCCTTCAAATTCACTAACATTCCCAGGCTACCACTCTTGAGAGAGCCATCATGGAAGGTCTTTACCTGCTTCCCATTGACGATGAAGGTAAAGTTTGAGCCATTCTGGTAGATTCTAAACGTGTTGATTTTTCCATTTCCCTGTCCCTGGTGATACTCGCCACCGAAGTGCTGCGACCACAATTGGGTCCAATATTTATTGGGGTTCCCCTGGCTATCATCGTACTTGTAGAACCTGTAATCCCCACCCTTGATATTGAGCGCTTCAAAACTATAGAACGTGGTAAAGGTTTTTCCGCCCCTGGCTTGCTGGCTAAAGCGAATGATCATACCAAAGGAGTTATTATTGGAGGTATCATTCCCTTTTACCTCCCACATCGATAATGCATAGGCATTGGGGATAGTAAAAGATTGCTGCGGCAAGACGACAGCAACGGCGTTGCCCTGAGTATTGAGAATATGGTAGGCCCCGCCGGTGAAGAACTCATTTTTGCCCACTGGAAAGTTATGGATATTCTGGCTTAAAGGATCCGAAAGTATCTTATTTGCATCAGCCGTGGCCTGCGCTTGCATCGTCACCGTGGCCTGCGCATTCGGGGTAGAAGCGGTCGTAGGGCTGAGATGCACCGCCGATTGATTCTGGTGCGTGCGTAAATACCAGAAGGATGTGACGACAGCCCCAGATATTACCAGTACCACCAGTACCACGAGCATAATGGACAACAGAGGGTTTTTCCGCTTGCTATTCTCTTCCTCACGAGTATCATCCTGCTCTTGCGTTTGAGGAATGACAGGTAACAAGCCGGTCACGTAGCGGCCAGGTTGGCCTGCAACGGGCACCTGAACAACTTTGACAGGTCCGGACAGTTTCATTGTACTGGCGCTCCCCTGCTCACTGCCTGGCAGCATGAGCGACCCGGTAGTGTTGGGGTCATTGAGCGCAGGAGATAATTGGTTCAAGCCTGTCGGCATGGGAATGGGCTGTAAACCGGTCGTGGAGGGTAATGCACCAGTAGCAACCGGTAAATGGCCGGTACGCCCAAGAATAATAGGAGAAGGGGGTGGTTTTGTCCCGGTCTGTATGGGCGCCTGTTCCAACCCTGGAGATTTGAACGCAGGCTGCTTCCCTCTGAAAGTTGGCAATACACCTGTAGCATTGGCGGGAGAGACATTATTGGTTGGCGTGGCTGGCAGCTGACCCGTTCCACCTACTTTAGGAAACATGCCTGTGCGGGAGAGTAGCCCTGTCGAACGTGGGGTATCGGCACTCGCCACTGGTAACACACCGGCTGGTCCTGCGCTTAGATCATTGAGTGGCACGGGTACGCTTCCGGTCGAGCCTTTCTGCCAGGCAGGATCAAAAAGTCCTCGCTGCGCGATGAGGCGTCCAGAGGTAGAGGTAGTCATAGAAAGCGAGCTTGACGAGGCATTACCTAGGAGCACGCCGCTGATATTTAGAGCGTTACGGAAAGCCTCGGCAAATTCATGGCCAAAGGCATAGCGATTATCGGGGGATTTCGACATGGCTCGCAGGAGCACCTGCTCTGCCGCGATTGGTAGATCTGGCCGGAGTAAACGTGGAGACGGTGGAGGAAATTGCAACTGCTGCGCCGCAATCTGCATTGGTGTCTCTCCCTGGAAAGGAGTTGTTCCTGTAATCATCTGATACAGAATGACGCCCAGGGAATATAAATCCGAACGTCCATCTACCATCTGGCCAACCACTTGTTCGGGGGACATGTAGTCTGGCGTTCCCACCGGGGCACCTGCCCCGGTCAAGCGTATCTGCGGGTTTGGCCGCTCAGAGATGATTTTCACCAGGCCAAAATCGGTCAATACCAGGCGCCCTTCGACAGTCATCAAAATATTAGCAGGTTTGATATCCCGGTGAATGACGCCTCGTTCATGGGCAAAATCCAGGGCCGCAGCCAACTGTTCCAGGTAGTTCAGGGCTTTCGGTAAAGCCAGTTGCCCTTCCCTCTCCATAACATCGCGCAGTGTTCCGCCACCGATGTATGGCACTACCAGGTAAGCCAGCCCATCTTGTTCACCGTATTCATGCACAGGTAGAATATTTGGGTGCTCCAAGGAGGCGGCGGCGTCGGTTTCCCGGCGGAACCTTTCCAGAAAAGCCGCCCGCTGATGGGCTGTCAGTGACGCTGCCGGCAACAGCACTTTCACGGCTACTTGCCGACGAGGGCGCGCTTGTTGTGCCAGGAATACGGCTCCCATGCCTCCTTGCCCAATAACTTCCTGAAGTGTACAGGTTCCTAACGCCTTACCAATCAATGCTTCTGCATTCATCAAAACTCTACCTCTTCTTGCTTATTGAAGTTTTGTACCCACTCGCACACACAAATACATACAGCCGTCTGCCCACAACTGCCAAAAACCGTTTTGAAATAGCAGGTTTCTCATGTACATCTTATTCAACTTGTGCGATTATGACAATCTATTACGCTTGCGAACATGACCATAGTACTTTGAAACGGTACATGAAACACTCGATTGACGAAAAGGTATGCGCTTTTTTAGGAGGCGCCACTCATGAGGACATATTACACGCAAAAGAACGCACAGCACTACAATCGGACGTGGCGGTCGTTCTTAGAGAAGACCCTAGCCGCCACCATCTCCCTCATCGAGATGACACATCTCGACGAGGAAACAGACAAACGAGCGCGGCCTATCCGCATCCTGGATGCCGCTTGTGGGACGGGACTGCTCTTAGCGCAGCTAGCACGCCTGATGCCCAGAGCTGAACTCTATGGCGTCGATGCAAGCCAGGCAATGCTTACCCAGGCAGCTGATCTTCTCCGAGATTGCCCACACGTTCACCTGATTCAGGCATCCATTGCCGATGGAGAAACGGCGGGTCTCCCCTTTGCAGCGGCCTTTTTTGATCTGATTACCTGTACCAACACCCTGCATTATTTCTCCAATCCAGTGGCGACGCTCCGAGGATTGAGACGCCTGCTAGTTTCCACGGGACAGTTAGCGATTGAGGATTATGTACTGCGAGGCTTCCCTTTCCCCTGGAAAGCCTTTGAGTGGGCCATCAAGCTCTACGATCCGCAGCATGTTCGACTCTACACCTGCTCCGATGCCCAGTCGCTCTGCAGACAAGCTCAATTCCAGGTGCTTCACACGCAGGTCTTCCCGATTGATCTCTTTTGCCAGGGGTGGGCGCTGCTTCTGAACTCAAGTGGAACCGGCGACTGGTAGTGCATGGTGGCGGGCGCGTGCCGGAGATCGACAATATCCTGGGTGTTAAAAGGTCCCTTCTGTTCTGTGTTTTGTCACTCCTGCGTCCGTCGTTGGCTCACCAGAGTTCATAGAACTGATCTGTGCCCAGGGTGGGAATGAGCGCACGAGCCAACTTCTCCACGGGTCCCGTTCGCCCCAGCTCCAACCAGCCGTCGATACTCCCCAGGTAGCACATCCGCTCCACGCCGAATCGTCGCTGCGCCGGATCGAGGAGAATGAAGCGCAACACCGGCGCGTAGCGGGCGTAGTGCTCCTCCACGGCCCGCAACTGCTCGGCGAGGCCCGGGCTCGACAGGCCGGCTATATGCAGATCGCTGAACACAGCGTCGTAATCGGGGCCGACTTGCTCGTAGATCTCGATCCGGTCGCGCTTGACGGCGACCCGGTACCGGCGCGCATCGGGGTGCTGCTGCACCACTGCCTCGACGGCCGCCACCTCCTCTGGCTGGATCAGTGAGGGGCGATCTTTGACCAGGGAGACCACGCCGTTGACGCTCTCGCTGATCGTGAAGCCGGGTGGTAGCTCCGTGACCGGCTCGCCTTGACTCTGGCCCGCGCGGCCAAAGTAATAGCGTGGCTTGCCGGTTTTGGTCTGTCCCCGGTCCAGTATGTAAGTCAGGCCTTTGCGATTGGTGTAGCTGACCGGCATCATGACCCTCCTGGCGCTGTCCTCAATACAGTGGCGCTGTGGAGCAGGTCTATCCTCACGATACGGATGAGCGACGGCTCGGCAGCGGTACGACAGTGCCATGTATAGCTTAAGAAAGCGCGCCATTTGTCGATCAAAGTGATACTATATCGCTCTCAGGAGCAAGTATACCAGAGATCCTGGAAAACTGCGACCGTTTTGACGCAATTTCCTCTGGCGTATCTGACAAATATCTTCTCGAAAGAGAAGAGGATCTGTGAAAGAAGGTAGGTGACGAACGAAAAAAGAGTTACCTCGGTTTGAGGAATCGAACACTGTACACCCCCAACATTTTATGGTATATCATTCTTATATGGTAGCTTCTCACTTCACACGAGAGAGCGAGAGGTTGGATACCAGGCGTGGCCAATGCTTGTCTTCTCTGTAGCGTTTTTCTCACTATTTATTTAGAGGCTGAAAGGAGTCTCAACATGCGTCAAGACATTGAATTCAATGCGGAAGGGACCACCTTGCGTGGTTGGTTGTTCACCCCTGATGCGGGACACAGGCCATTTCCGACCATCGTTATGGCCCACGGCTTCTCGGCTGTGAAAGAGATGTACCTCGACAGCTTTGCCGAGGTCTTTGCAAATGCGGGGCTGGCTGCCCTGGTATTCGACAACCGCAACTTTGGGGCCAGCGATGGCGAGCCACGACAGGAGATCGATCCCTGGGCACAGGTGCGCGATTACCGGCATGCCATCACCTATGCGAGAACGCGGCCGGAAGTTGATCGTGAGCGCATCGGTATCTGGGGGTCGAGTTATAGCGGTGGTCACGTCCTGGTGGTAGGAGCCATTGACCGGCGTGTCAAGTGCGTCGTTTCCCAGGTGCCACTCGTCAGCGGCTACCGGAACATCTTGCGTTTAGTACGTGCCGACTTTATCGCTGGGGCGCGTGCACAATTTGATCAAGATCGGGAAGCACGCTTTGCCGGTAATCCACCTGCGATGATTCCAGTTGTCAGCGCTGATCCCGCGGCACAGTCAGCTCTACCGACAGCCGATTCCTACCAATGGTTCACCGAGACGGGCAAGACCAGGGCACCGGCTTGGAAGAACGAGGTCACGGTGCGTACAGTGGAGATGTTGATGGAGTATGAGCCGGGGACATACATTGAGCGTGTCAGTCCCACTCCTTTGCTGATAATCATTGCAGCAGGGGATCACCTGGCGGTTGCAGACGAGGCCTTCGCGGCCTTCAACGTGGCCAGGGAACCAAAGAAACTTGTCGTCTTACCTGGAGGACACTTCGAGGCCTACGGTGGACCTGGATTCGAGATGTCGAGCGGGGCGGCTCGCGATTGGTTCGTCCAGCACCTTCGACAAGGTGTTGAGCAGTCGACTCTGACAGGTATCTAGAACACAACATGGGTCTTGTGGCGAAAGTGGAACGAGGGCATGCGCGAGCATACTCGTTCCACTTTGTATGATTAACTTTCTCCTCACTAATACCTATCATAAATTCACTTTGAAGCATATCCTGCAAAACTGGCGAGAAAACATGGGTTTTTCTGTATCCGAATAGTACACCTTATACGTGGTAGAACTAGTGGATTTTTCGGTCGTTCCCTAAATAGTTTGCTCCTACTTTTGAGGTAAATCTATGGACAATCAAACACAATCTTTAACTTCGAAGCATTGCTCTCAATGTAGTGGAGAATGCATCGCCTTTGCCATGGGCAGCAAACCCTTTGGACGGGTAAAGAGCGCTCTTGACCAGCAACAGCAGTTTTTGCCAATGGATGCCTTGATTTGTACTTGCTGCGGGCATACAACTTTCTATACAAGGGAACCCGAAAAACTCCGGGTGCAATAGCTTTCCGGCACAACAGTTCCCTGACCTGGTAACCTGTGACGATGTGCCAGATTATTTATTGTTGCCTCAGGGTGTCGATATCTTCTTCGGCGTCGAGAGGGATTTCTTCGTCGCTGATACTGATCGCCATAGAGGGAACTGTGCGGCTCTGGACAATAATCCCGCGCAATAGAGAGGTGGAAGCTTGCGCCAGCATTGGTCGCAGGCGTTCCATACGTTCACGCTGGATCACCAATTGTTCGGCGCGATTCCTGGCATTGGCGACGGCAGAGCGCTCGTTCGTTATGCCTTCGGTCAATACTGGCGTGTCCTGCTCCCAAACATCACGGGCATCAAGCACCTGGCCCACGGCGGATTGTACCTGTTGCAACAGATCAATGGTTTGATTGAGCAACATTAGAAGATCGCCTTCGGCGAGGTCCACGCGCCTGAGCAATCCGCCCAGCGACATGCCACGGGACCATGCTAACGCCACACCATGAAAATCGGGGACAATGCCAGGGGTAAAATTGATGCTGGCGCGTTCTTCGATGCCGTGAACATGCTGCTCTATACGCCACAACTCGCCGCGTACACGCTTGAGGTTGGTGTTGAGTACGTCACGATTATTCAGACGGCGATCGTTATCAAAGGTGAACCAGCTACAGACTTCAGCGAGTTCGCCTGGCGTCAGCTGATCGAGCGCTCCGGCCATCATGAGCTCAATGATCAGCACGCCAGAGGGGTGGAAGATACCGCGCAGTAGATGTCCTTTGATCGTCAGCCTGTCGTCCTGTCCAATGTAGCCGAGGGCACGCAGAGCAAAAATAGTGCCATCGAGTTCCGCCGCGCCCGCGCGACTGAGGGGATACGCGCCTATCGAGCGGCGGCGTCTCTCCAGAGCCTGCGTCGCGCCTTCAACAGCTTTGGCACGTTTCTTATTTTCTTTCTTCTTGCCGGTATGATAACGCATCTCGAGCCTCTCCAGGCGCATCCTTTCGCGCTGTTCCCACAGGAGGTAACGCTGGTACTCACGGAGGCTGGAGGCACAAATGCGGCGCAGGTGCTGTATGTCGCCTGGACGCCAGAGATTGAGCACCGAGTTATAGCGAATGATGAATGAACTGGTGACCGGCTGGAGCTCAGCCGTAATGCGCTGGAATGAGCTTTCAAATGGTTCCCATGGTGAGTAGGGTATGATGGCCGCCCCATGAATGTCCATGCCGCGCCTACCAGCCCGGCCTGTCAACTGGCGATACTCGTTGGGCGTAAGCAAGCGCATCTCCTGACCATCAAATTTGCTAAGGCTTCCGACGACAACCGAACGCGCGGGCATATTCACTCCGAGGGCAAGCGTATCTGTGGCAAAAACCGCGCGGAGGTGTCCCCTGGCAAACAATGTCTCTACCAGAACCTTCAAACCCGGCAACAAGCCGGCGTGATGGAAGGCGAGGCCCCGCGGGAGTAGTTCGGCCAAGGCGTAGACCTGCTGGAGGCTGCGATCTTCTTTCGGCAGTTGCTCAAGCCAGATACCAACTTCTTCTTTGATGAGTTCCTGCTCTTCTGGCTTAGTAAAGAGATGGAGCGCGGCACTCATCGCTGCCTCCTCAACAACGCGACGTCCAGGCAGGAAGTAGAGGCAGGGAAGCAGATCAGCTTCGCGTAAGACGGTTAGTATCTCACCTGGTTCCGGCGCTTTGCGTGGGGCAGGTTTTCTGGTTCGTTGCTTTTCGTTATCCTGCGCTTCTGTTGAGGTCCTCGTGTCATTGGCAAATGATGACCCTGGCGACGCCCTTCCCCTTTTTCCACGTCCATCCCAAAAATCGTCCTCATCCTCTTCGTCTTCATCGTACAGAGAGGCGCGATTGCGTCCCATCATTTGCGCTATCTTAGCCTCACCGCCCACGTCAGGGAATCGTTCGACGCGCTGTCCACTGGCGTCCTGCACCAGGTGGAGTTTATTATCGAGAAAGTAGTAGTGTTCCAGGGGGACCGCGCGCTGCTCGTGCACGATCAGTGAGATAGGACGGTGCACGCGGCTGATCCAGTTAGCCAGGTCTTCAGCATTACTGACAGTCGCGGAAAGGCCAACGAGTTGCACATGCGGTGGAGAACAAATAATGGCCTCTTCCCAAACCGGGCCGCGGCCGATATCGCTCAGGTAGTGGAGTTCATCAAATATGACGAAGCCTACGTCGGCCAGCGAGGAGGGAATCGGGTTCTCCTCACTTGTGAAGCGCTCTCCGCCCTCTTCCAGAAGCATATTGCGATAGACCTCGGTTGTCATGACAACTACGGAGGCGCGGCTGTGCTCGACGATATCACCTGTCACAAGGCCAACGGTATCATAGCCGTAGATTTCGCGCAGGTCGCGGTATTTTTGATTGGAGAGGGCCTTGAGGGGGGTGGTATAGATGACACGCTGATTGCGTTGCTGCGCGAGCCAGATGGCAAATTCCGCGACGAGTGTTTTCCCTGTGCCGGTTGGCGCGGCCACCATAACCGACTGTCCTCGCGCGAGTTCGGCAATGGCCTCTAGTTGAAATGCATCGAGGGGGAACGGATAACGCGCTACGAATGTTTGTATACCCGTCAGGGTTTCGCTCCCTGCCTCCACTTGCTTGTCCATAACCTCTTCTTTAGTGTTGTATATTATGTTGACTGCCACATTGTAACACGTCTTTCCAAGATGAACAAGCATCAAGCCACACCATCACATCTCTTCTTCCAATTCACCCGCGACGATGATTCTGTTGCAGCAGAAGATGGACAACGCTATTTTGATCTCGCCAGCGAGCCGAAACAGATTGCCTGGTATGACAACTGCAATCATGAACTCAATGCTCAGGCCCGTCTTGATCGTGTCACCTCGCTCTGGGCGGAGCTTGGCCTGCTTCGCCCAGAGCGAGGAGATTCCTGATGTTCTGGCGCTGGTGCCATCGCCAATTCCACTTCAGGGATAACGAG
>WNGQ01000887.1_pt1 | contig 50389 bp, 47 predicted proteins | sample 5407661 | NCBI WGS metagenome assembly WNGQ01 (sample SAMN13153382, study PRJNA577476) | soil metagenome | isolation source: 60 cm soil or saprolite under Garry oak tree replicate 2 | place: USA:California | collected 2016-06-15 | reverse complement strand
TTCTAGAGCCGGGGACCAACATTCCCACGACCATGTGAGCACTGAGCCTCACGCCACAAACCTCCTCCAGCTCTCCTAGACCAGCCTCTGCCCGGACGAACCGGCCCATGTACTCCTAGCCCGCCTCAGAACCACTGGCTCTTCCGCTCAGTAGCAAGAGCTCGATCCTTCGCAAGAACCGATGATACCGCCGTGGAAGAACATCCTTCAAGATCGCAAAGTCCCCCGCGTGAAAAACCTTCAACCTACGACTAATCCCGAGATACAGACCAGCAAAGATCAACAACAGTATTGGCAGCCTCAATAGAGTCCGGAACGACGGTAAAAAGTCGAGGAAGGCCTGGTTAACAAGGAACATCGGGACTCCCACTCCGATTGCCAGAGCAGCCGAGTTGACGAACCCGTGAAAAGGCTGAGCCTGCACCTCACCCCTCAAGACCCTGTACGAGAGATACACCGTGCACACGTACAAGATCGTCCGGCCAATCGCCCCCGCCGTCGTCGTCAACAACGGCGCAAAAAACCAGACGAACAAGAGATCAATCCCAGTCGCGACTCCAGTAATCAGTAACACGTGAACCGTCTTACCAAATGCCTGAAGCGACGCCGTCAAGATCGCACTCTGAGCCGTAAATACCGCCGTCACCGTGAGAATCGCAAAAGGAATCACGTCAGCAGCCGTACCATAAGCATCCCCGTAAGCAATGACCAGGGCCGTAACAGCGACCGAGGCCATCGCCGATCCCAACGGCAAGACAGCAAGATTAGTCAGCCTAAACGAGAGTGACAGCGTACTAGCGGCCCCCTCCATGTCACCCTTACCATGAGACGCTGACAAGGATGGATAGAGTGCGTTGGCAACGGGAAACCAGAAGGCTGACAGAAAGCCAACACTGCTTATCACAACATAGTAACCACCCACAACCGACAAATTTCCAGTTCTAATCTGAAGAATAGTCACGTCCCCCCACTGTTGTCCCAGAGAGATCAGAGTAGCGACAAATAATGGAAGCGTGAATGCGAGGAGCGGCCTCATCGGATAATTACGGGTCTCCGGCAGCTTATTCCTCCAGAGAAAAACCGAGAGTCCAATCGCGGCAACTCCACCCACTGCCCACCCTACAATAATTCCCAGCACTCCCTGGTTAAGGAGGGCCAGTGCGATTCCCAGCCCTCGGCTGAGAGGAATGTAGAGCATCGTCTGGTACGCATAATCCGCGTACATGCCAGCCCCCAAGAAATAGGCTCCATAGAGCAAGTATACGTCAACGATGATCCCGCAGATGAAAGTAACGACCAGAACCTGAGTGTAGTCTTCGCCTGCGACGAACAGTGCCGAATTGATGGACCTGACCAGCAGAATCGCAACAAGGACCAAAGGCGTTGCAAGCAACAGTGTCAGCCTCATCGTTGTCCTGGCAACCGAGCCAGCCAAAGGTCTCTCCCCAGATGCCAAGTGTCGAGAGATGAACCTCGTAGCCGCTTGAGGCAGAGCAAGCGCCGTCAGAGTGTTGAAGGCCGCCAGGGTCGCAGCAAGGAGCGACACGGCTCCAATATCGGCTTTGGAGAGAACCCGGGTCGTCACAACGTAGAAGACGAAATACGTCAGATAGACGACAACCTGCTGGCCCGTGATGTAGGCTGTGCCCCTAGCCACATTGTAATCGGGCCGTGTCGTTCTCATCGCGCGAAAACAACGCTTGACATCAGAGGGTTCTTCAGCATTGTGCTGAGAACGTTGTTGGAATGGCTTGAGGCGCGACGTATTCTTCATCAAGAAGCAGTATGGGAAGACCCGTTTGGAACGACAATCGAGTGATCAGGAGAACCCGGCCCCATGTTTCTGCTTGGACACAGCTGTTGGAGCTACCTCGTCGCGAAGTCCGGCGGACGCGGCCTTCACGTCAGGATTCCGCTCTATCTCGGCCTTCTCGGGGGACTGTTACCCGACTTTGACATATACTTCCATCCCATCATACAACACCACACCATCACCCACTCCCTGCTCCTCCTAGGACCAGTCACCACGCTCCTGACCTATCGATACAAGAAGCTGGGAGCCACATTCAGCATGGGCATCCTCTCACACCTACTAACTGACAGCCTCGTCGGCACAATCCCAATCTTCTACCCGCTCTCCACGGTAACAATCGGCCTAGGTCTAGGAATACCCAGCCCCGCGGACACGTTGCTAGAGGTCGGAGCCCTCGCCGCCTCCATCGGACTCGTCTTTCTCAACGGCGACTACGTCCTCTTCACCAAGGCAAGAAAGGAATCAGTCCGCATCGCCATACCGTTAGCAGCAATAGTAACACTCACTCTGCTATTCGCCGGCGACAACAACATTCCCTTAACCGTACTCGCCTTCTCGAGAAAAGCCCTCACCGGCATAACCGCAGGACACATCATCCTCATCACCGCACTTACCGCCGGCACCCTCCAAGGTGCCCGTGCATACCTCGCAAAAACCCCACCACAACCTCATAATGACAGCACCGCCCCCGACTCGCAATGATAGAAAACGTAAAGACCATCTATCCAGCATTTTACGCTCGAGACAATGGAGCCAAAGAGACCCTTCGACCCGCTCCGTCCAATCGAGCCTCTACCCTCACCCTTCCGTCCTGCCAGCCAGCATCCGGGAGTCAGAGATGAACAGCTGCTGAAACTGCTCAAGGACATTCTAGACCGAATCAGCTCAGTTGAGAACCGATTGAAGAGCATAGAAGACACTCTACGCAAGCACAATCCCTAGAAACAAAGCTACCACCTGAGTCCGCATTCAATAAAATGAGTTAGAACGAATGCCCCACACGGGCACCGGACCCTGAGAACCGCCTAGAGAGTCAAGTCTTGAATCTCGACAGAGACCTGACCAGCAGCACTGGATCTTAGGAAGAAAGACACGTCCAATCTAGCGGGGGCGCTCCATCCCTGGCTCAGCCACGAATTCTCAATGTCGAACGAGACCGATTGCCAAGATGAGTAGCTGAATGGCAGAACTACTGTCGTATTGGACCCGGAGGTTGATACAGATCGGGCAGACGCTGTTGGGGAGAGGACGAAGTATAGGGATTTGACATGGTCTGTTGCCCTGAGTCCAAAGGCGAAGTTGTTAGGAGCATAGGCTGAGGGCGAGGCATAAACTCGGGCATTGAGACTTGTCTCGTTGAAATAGAGTTGCTGTAGAAGCGAGACCTCACCAAGTGATTGACGTCTTGTTGAATTCAGGATAAGTTCGACGCCGCTAGACCCCTGAGTGTCAGCCATTCCTATCCCTTCCGATCGATCAACGTTAGCAAGTGATGGTCTCCAACCGTAGGGGGCAAGCCGGCCTGTGCCATAGTCCAAGGTCCACCATCGAAAGCCGGGGTTTGTGATGTCTGGCCTGCCTATCAGTGAAACGTAAGACTTCGACAGTCCTTGAACCTCTCCTGATGCTGAGTCGTAGACCGCGACCCTGAAGGAGGAGCCACGCGGAACAGCTGCGAGCGCATCCGTTGCCGTCAACTCGTAACTTTGAGCTGATGAGGGCAGGAGCACGCTTGTTGAATTGGCTGACCAGAGGTCCCAGAGAAAGAACCATTTGACGAAGAAACGGGGAGACATCGATTCTGACCCATAATTGCTCACTGTGACCGAGAGGCTTGTCGCAACGCCCAAACTGTCCGGATCGCCCATACCGATGACCTTCACATCAAGCCTCGGCTTCGAAACCTGAACAGCATACGCACCAGCAGACCCTATTACTACCGTAGAAAGCACGACCGCCAAGAGAGCAATCGGGCCGACTCTCCTATTGAGACGCCCAATCATTTCCCGTGCAGAGTTCTTCATCACACCCACTGCGAAGAGGTGTCGTCCAAAGACGGCAAGACTCGGACTTCCGTACTTCAACCACTCGAACAAGTACGGGAGGCTCCAGAACAGGATGTAGTTGGGGAGAGATCGGGAATAGAAGAACAGAATGATGATCGGGAACGCCCAGAGGAAACGATTCAACCTCTTGTAACGCAGGAGATAGAGTCCAACGCAAACAGCCGATACCATGGTCGTAATCAGTGTGAAGACGACCGGTGAGACGGCTACTCCCAAGTCGGGAAGAATCTCGGATAGGCCTATCCCCCCAGGGACCATTGACGTTCTACCCGGAAGATACGGGGCGGCGATTGCATCCCACCACGACGAGGGAGAAGCGAGAATAAATGGAATGTTAGGAGCCAGGAAGCTCGCACAGGCCAAAGCCACACATTTGAGAAAGGCCCTGACTTTACTCCCCTCTGACTCATTCCAAAGCCTAATCAGGAGAAAGGGCGCTGCTACTATTGCAATTTGCTTCGTCGCTACCGCTAATCCAAACGTCACCATGCTCAAACCCTTGTCCCTCTTCCATAAGACAGCAGTCAAGAGGATGAAGAATGCCCAAACGCTGTCAGTCCAGCTATAGCCAATAACAAAGGGAAAACCGAGAGCGAAAGGCGCCAGACTAATCGCTTTCAATCGGGCCGGAACCAACGCAAATATCGTCAAGATCGACGCGATGTGGAATAGAAAGACCCCATCTCGAACATCATGGAGCCCAGCAAGATACGCGGGAATCATAGCCAAGAAGTTCATCGCGGGATAATTGAGGTGGAACTCGAAAGAGCCGTCCACCCGGGGCGTGTATAGGGACGGAGGGAAGCCCAGCTGATCCAAGACAGTCTTGATCGAAAATGTGTAGGGATTTTGCAGCTGCAGAACCTTAACAATTCCCAAGTAGGTTCCCGCGATACTGTCGGTGACGTAACTAACGTTAACGAGCCGAGTATACGAGTAATAGAAGGAAACCAGAGCACACAAATGCCCCAGCAATGACAAGAGGTTGGCTTGTTGAACAGTCAGCTTCCTGGTGAAGGAAAAGAACAGGACCAGCGAGGCGAAGATGACAAGCCCGAGAGAGACAGTGATGAGTGAGCTCGACACCCACACCATCCAAAGAGAAACCGCCAGTAAGAACATCGCGGAAGAGACTACTCCCGCACGGGTCGCTCGGCTGAGCTTAAGGCGAGTTGACTGGTCTCCGCTTCCGGCAAACCACTCTATCGCCTTTCGTAAAGCTGGAAAGGCCCGCCTGAGAAGAAGCGACTTTTGCAGCACGAAATTCCCTCCTAAACTATCCTCTCGGAACCGATTGGTCACGCCTTGGTCGCTAAATTCTTAAGAGTTATGCGGTGAAACCAACCGTCATTTATCCTCGCTGTCACTGTCAGAACGTCAATCAGCCATCCGCTTTCCAAGAGCCCCCTCTTAATAACCGAAGACCAGGACCGAAGGAAGCATCAAGCCTGCTTATGGTCGGAGAAAATGCTCGAAGAAATCGTGATAATAACGTCGCTTCTTTTCACTCTTCCAGTCCTTGCTTCCTCCTACTACTCCATGATTCTCCTCGTGAGCTCTTTTCGCTACCCCAGAACTGACCAGGGAAGAAGAGAGCCCGCGGAATTTCCGTTCGTCTCGATTCTCATCGCGGCCTACAATGAAAAGTTCGTCATTGCCAAGACACTGGATGCCCTGATGGCTCTAGAATATCCCACGACAAGTCTTCAGGTCATCGTCGCTGACGATTCGACTGATGAAACCGGAGGAATAATTGACCAGAGAGTCGGACAGCTCCGTGAAACTGGAGTCGAGGCTGTTGTATCGAGGCGATCATCGAGAAATGGCTTCAAGAGCGGTGCCCTAAATGAGGCCGCGCGCCTCATCAAGGGCCAGTACGTGCTGCTCCTGGACGCAGACTCAATAGTGACACCTGAAGTTCTCAGCCGCGGCCTCGCAACCTTCGAGGACCATCCAGGCCTAGCCTTCGTCTCGTTCAGAGTCGGCCACTATAACCGGGAACAAAGCATCATCACCCGACTCTTCGCCCTCTCTCTCGACCTCGGAGACACACTCAACAAGATGGGGGCCTACTCAATCAATTCTCCCTTCTCATTTCAAGGAGGATTCACACTAATCTCTACAGAGACACTCAGAGATGTTGGCTACTGGTCCAGCGAAAGCATCGTGGACGATGCCGACCTCTCCTGCAAGGTATACGCCTCGGGAAGAAAAGGCATCTACTTGAGCAATGTGAGAATCTTCGGGGAAGATCCCCAAACACTCGCGTCTTGGAAGAGACAGGCAGCCAGAGTCTCGCAAGGATGGGCAAAGTGCATATCATCTCACTGGCGCACAATTCTTCAAACTCCACACATGTCCCGTTGGCGCCGAATCGCCCTCCTCCTGTTCCTGCTGACACCATTCGCAAGCCTAAGCTGGATCGTAGTCTCCTTCCTGTCGGCGATCGCCGTCGTCATGCACATCAGCACAGTGTCAGGGTCCATCTTCTCCAACCCCTGTTACATTGTCCTCGTCTCCTTGCCCGTCTCGTCTTACTTCATCTCAGCAGCCTACTCGTTACGGATACAGAATATCATGACCGGCAAGAATCTATTCCTGATCCCTTTACTATCATACACAGGATATTGCATGTTAACAGCCTCTTCGGTCGGCTTCGTGAGCGGATTGATGGGCAAGCCGGGTTTCTTCTTCAGAACGCCAAAGACGGGGAATAATCCCGTCCATACAGAGAACGACTATTTCCAAAGCTCAAAATTCGACAGAACATCTCTCGTCGAAGTCATTCTCTCAGTAACTTCCCTAGTGACCTCAATTCTCATGATTCTTGACGGCGTATGGCTTCTTGCGCTAACTCTTCTAGGCTTTGGGCTCTTGACCCTAAAATCCATGAATCTATCACATCTACTGACACGAGCATAGGCACGCTCTCATGGGGAGATGTCGCGTAAGAAATCTGATTCTAGCAGAAACAAGAGTTCAAAACGCGCGCTTCTGGGTGGTGGAGCATTTCAATCCAAACTAACTGCAGTACAATAATGGCAAGGTTAACTCTCCGACTCGACAAACGGGCCTCGACCCGATACCGTCATCTGTGACAAAAGTCGTTTACCAAAGACGCACCATGGGAGGGTAAGTGCGCTTGTGGACCGAGTCCCGAAATCTTCCATAGACTTCCCGGACTATTTCCACGCTGATCTTTGTCACGTGAGCAACCTCGTCGACCGGCTTCTGGTCGTCCAACAGCATCTTCAGTATTGGGTCCAACCGATCGTAATCCAGGGGGATCTCATCCGTTGCTTTGTGACCTGGATAGAGCTGGGGACTGCTCGGCTTCATAGCTATCCTAGATGGTAAGCCCAGGAATTGCGCGAGCTTCCTCACCTGGGTCTTGTATAGGTGGCTTATGGGCAGAAAATCTACCCCTCCATCACCGTACTTAGTGAAGTACCCGATAAGATCCTCGCTTCGATCTCCGGTTCCAGCCACTAGGAGTCTCTCGAGATTGGCGAAATAGTACAGCATGATCATTCTCACTCTGGACCGAATATTTGCAATACCGACCTTGGATCTCTCATGTTCATGCATTGGGCCCATGGCCTTGACGAGACTGTCAACACTTGACTCAATATCGATGAGTTCCGATCTAATTCCAAGTTCGGAAGCCAGCCATCTTGCATCATCGATGTCTTCCTTCGGAGTGAACGTTGTGGGCAAGATTAGACCTAGAACCTTCTCCCTCCCTATTGCCATCACGAGCAGCTTAGCCACGAGGCTGCTGTCTACTCCTCCGCTGAGTCCAACGACACTACCATTTGCGCCTGCACTTTTGACCACATTTCGGATGAATGTTAGGATCTCTTCAGTGGTGGCATTCCAATCAAGGTCTAACTCGGACACCAGCAAAGCCTAGACGATGTGGCGCTTGAACCTAGGGCGATAAGAACCTTAACGACTCTGTCGCCATTGCCCTCAAGTGTCGCGTTTTTCCCTCTCAGGGGAGCTTTCTACTTCAGCCTAGGCATAACGGAGGCGGAGACCCTCCGAAAAGACTTGACGAACGATTATCGCCCAAAGCCAGCTCTCGACGCTACAGTTGGGTTACCATGTAGTAGAGTCATTAATTCCAACGGCGAGATATCTAAGCTTTGGATTTGCCTGAAATCTGGAACGGTCGAGAATTCTCCAACAGTCCAAGACCGTGGGATGTCGCATCTTTTCTAGAAAAAGTGAGGGTTCAAGGGTTCTGAATTCCCCCCACGGAGTGGCTAGGACGCATAGGTCAGAGCCGCTAAGACACTCTGACACGTCAGCGGAGAGTCGAATCTTATCCCCCAGAAGTCTCTTCACCTGGTCCATTCCTGCAGGGTCATACCCCTTCACCACGGCCCCTTTCTCCGCCAAGAACTGAGCGATGTTCACTGCCGCTGACTCTTCGACTACAAACGTGTTCGGCTTGTAGGTTAGGCCTAAGATGGCAACGTGAGGCGTCTCTATCCCGCGAAGGTCTCGAAGAATCCTCACCGCCAGTTGGGTGGATTGATCAGCATTGACTTTGTCGGTTGCCTGAGACAGTCGTGCTTGAGTTCCAAAGTGTTTAGCCGTCCGGGAAAACGCTCTGTTGTCCCGTGGGAAACAAGGGCCTCCGTAGCCTAGCCCTCCCTTAAGGTACTTGGGGCCAATTCTTGAGTCCAGCCCAACTGCGCGGGACACGACATCCACATCTCCTCCAGGAATCTGCTCGCAGAGTGCCGCCAGCGTGTTTGCGAATGAAATCTTCATGGTGATATACACGTTAATAGAAATCTTAGCTAACTCTGCGTTCCACAGGCTCATTCTTACTATGGGTGGCTCATTCTTGCAAAATCTTCCGTGCATTCTCGCGAGTAGCCGCCCTGAAAGTGGGTCTGACTCCCCTATCAAGACCAAGTCAGGTGTAAGAAGGCCACGAACCACCTCACCTAGAGCGATAAACTCCGGATTGTAGCAGAGCCCAAAATCCTTCCCGCAGATTTTTCCTGAGGCATGTTCCAGAAGAGGTTTCAAGAGGGAGTCCGACGCTCCGGGTGAAACTGTACTCACAATCGTAACCAAGTGAAAGTTGCTCTTTTTCGTCATCCCTATCCCGACTTGTCTAAGGACCTCCTCAACATAGCGAGTGGAAAAATTCCCCTTGGTATCGCTTGGAGTTGGAACGATAACAAATGACACATCGGACCTCAACACCGCATCTTGAGTGTCTGCCGTGACGGTGAGATTAGATCTCGCCCTTTTTAGAAGGGATCCAACTGGAGGCTCGGCATCGGGTACTTCACCCGAGGCCACACTTCGAAGAATCTCAGGCCGCACGTCCACGCCGATGACATGAAACCCTCGGGCGGCCCAAGAAACCGCAAACGGAAGCCCTAGCTTGCCAAGTCCGATCACCGATATTGTGTCAGCCATCTTCAATGGCTCTTCAGTTCCATATGTAATTGCTCCTTCCTGCGACCAAATGCTAGAAGTCTATCTGGCAATATGATCAAGACTGCGACCGTGACTAATGGTATTGAAAAGAGTATTGCCAGCTCCAAGCTTTTCGATGTGAATCTCGCCTGAATATTGCCTGAATAATCAGCGATAGGAATGTATATCATGCCAGGGCCTGCGTAATAGAATTTGAGGGAGCCTGTTGGAGGGCCGGAGCTCGGTTGGAACCTCCAGAGTGGATTATACGTTTCCTTCCAGATGAGACCTCGAAATCCGGGAGGGATGGGTGTTGTGACCATATTCTCATTGTTTGTCCACTCCTCGTGAACTGAGCTCCAAACCCCCTCAGAAAATATTGCAACTAAGGGAACGAGTGGTCCGTTTCCCCCAACCGTAATTGCCTTGTCATACTCGCCGCCCGGTTCTCCCCCGCTAAGGCTTGCCAGAGTAGTGATACTGTTGGATGTATGAGCAGGCAGGTTCAACACCGCGGTTGAGTCATTCGACGCGTTCAATAACGCGACGCCGGTTGCCCCTTGACTGTCGTACTCAAGGATTCCATCATCCGAGACTGTGAGTGGATTTGGAAGCGTGGAAACTGTGTATGCAGGCGAAGCAATGGAGACATTTGCAAAGCGTACGACTGCGTTGACCTCTCCCGACGGCAAGTTCACGGCAAACGTAAGGTCGTCAGCCATTCCAAACATCGCTTTGGAATCGCCCCACTTTTGCAGTTCGGAAAAGGGAATTTCGAACTGAATTGTCTCTCCAGCACTAACGCGTTTGTCAATCGCGACGTAGTTCGGACAACACGATGCGGGCGAAGTAAAGCTCACTCCCAGATCAATGGCTGTTGTCGCTTCGACGGTAAAACTGACCGTCAAGTCGTTAGCGAGCGGGACCATGCGGGGCAAGATGGAATCGATGTTGAACTCAGTGCTCTTGGTTGTGTCCGTATTCGTGATGTTGACGATTAAGGTATTCGAATTGCTAAGAAGAGTCCCTTGGGCGTTCGCGGTTCTATACGTCGACGCCCAGCTGTTCGGGCCAAGTGTCATTGTGTGTGCTTGAAAATATGACGGCGCTGACACGTTAAGTGACTTGATTGCCACAATGGGTGCCGACCTCAGGAAGTAATAGGCACCAGGCTCCTTACCTTCTGTGAGTTGGGAGAAAGACAGCGGCACACTAACAAGAAGTCCGGTCCCTTCAGGACTAGTTTTGGCCTCCAGCCCGGGTTCTCCATCCACCGATGACACGACAACTATGTTGGCTGTCGCAAACAGAGGCTGCATTTCCAGCCCAATTTGGGCATATGTGTCCGAGTCCGTGACCAAGAGCTCAATCGGTGATGCAAGAACTTCGTTCAGCGATTTTAGATAAAGTGGAATCACGAAACGAGAATCCAATCCCATATCAGACAAAATTGCTATTAGAGAGCGATACTCATTCAGAGAGTCGCCCGTAACAGAGTAGAAGCCTATTGTTGACGCATTTGTGGCAGCAAGGATAGGACTCGGACTATTAGACTTGACAAAGACCTCGGGCGCAGGGTAGCCTGTCGGTTGTTCGGATACGGAGAAAAGCGTCGATCTCGAGGAATAATTGCCTACGGTGTAATAGAGATAGGAATAGGGGTAGAACACGGCAAAGTTTACGGCGTGCCAGTCGAGCCAGAATTTCTCTCCCGCAAAATTGTAAGGCGATTCGAGCAGCGAGGATACGTCTACTGTAGGACGGTCATCAAAATAGTTTGCGGCGATTGAGCCGATGTCGTTCTTATAGAAAACGTCAGTCGCATACCAGTTGTTGAAAAAGGGGTTTGGATCCAAGTTTTCGACTCGACCAGCAGTGTCAAAGCGATCAGGCTGATAATAGTAGAAAGACCTCGTGAGAATTCGGTTCTGCAGGGAGACGCGATAGTCGTTAGAGGGCGGCCCCACCGTGGCATCCAAGGCACTGTTGAGTCGATTTGTGAGCGGACCCCAGTCGACAGGTCTGACAGCAGGTATGACAATCAGCGCATCGCTGACCACAAGGAGCAGAGCAAGTACTTTGATCACAACAGCGATTCTTCGACCGTCGAGATTGAAGAGCAGCTTCATATTGATACGAAGAAACCGAGACTCTTCGGTCCTGACAACATGTCTTGTCAGGACGGCGATGAGTACGGGGAGAGCTAGAAGAAAAACCCAAGCGAGATTCTCAATTGAGCTGTCCGTCGCCATAAGGCGAGGCAGATAAGGCCATAATGGGGGAATCCAGCCCATTACGACCCAGTAAGCTCCTGTCAGTGATAGTGAAATCAAGAACGCCCGTTCTGAAAGGGACATTCGAGCCTTGAGCAATAGGCAGAATGCACAACAGAAAAACAGTAGTGGCATGTAGACGAAGTTCAGCGTCGATGTCCACGTGGGTCCTGGTGCAAATAGAGAGGTCAAGTTGTTTGGAACGGTATAATGGACTCGATATGGACCTACATTGAGAGCTTGAATGCCTATTGGAACGATCACCCACAGAGAGAGTCCCAGGGGAGGAAGAAGGATTACAGCAATCCGTCTCAGGCCAGTGGTGATCTTGTCCACGCCTGTTGACAGGAGCAAGAACACTGCACAAACCATTGTTCCAACTATGGCAACGAACACATCACCGAAGTAAGTCAGGGACCAAGCTCCTATGCAGATCCAATATTGGGACCGCCGGATTTGTCCCGAGTCGAGGAGAGAAACATACCTATATGTCACGGCCACCGCGAAAAACATGAACGGCAGAGTGAACGCTCGATCGTAGGCTCCACCCCATATCGTAATGTTCCAGTATGTATTCGTCGACCATGCTAGAATCGCTGCGGAGAATGAGACAATCCTTCCCGACCCGACAGTCTTGGAAAAATAAAAAACGGAAACACCGAACAACAGGAAGACGAAGACAAACGATGCATGGAGCGAGGAGGCGGCATCGAAGCCTGCTTTCACGAGTAAGAATGGTCCGATGTAGGTCAGCCAGCTAAAGCCGATCAGCGGCACGTAGCCCGAGAAGACATGCGGATCCCATGCAAGAAACGGAAGGTTTGATGCCAAACTCTTTGTTGCCCCGACATAATAGATCGAGTCGTCTCCGAAGGGAGTGGGGTCCTGAAGGAACCCAACGACCCAAGCTATTGCTAGGCCAATGACACAAACGAGTGCGATATCAAACAACCACTCCCCGATCCCCTGCCTTATTCGGATCCTCACGTGTTAAGCCCTGGCTGGGTTTGATTGCTTTGACTTCGTGTGAACAGAAATCCGATACTCCTTTTCTAAAAGCAACCATCTGGACTTTCGCAGAAACATGAAGACTACGTCCATGATCATTGCGAGATGGTACCGGTTGAATCCCGCAAATCCCATCTTAGTCCTGCGGCCCGACACGAAGATCACGAGATCAAGCTGGGGCCGAATAGTGAAGTCTTTTGAAAGTTGTCTGGACAACGAACTGTCAGCATGAGCACTGTTGAGAAAACCCATCGTCTTGTGGAAGACATTCGATCGAATGGCGAAGAAGGCCGTGCTCGCGTTGGCCTCCCTCGTGATCCAATAAAGTAGGGTCGTGAATACGTACCAAAACGTAAACTCAACTTTGGCCCAAAGAGCCCCGTCGTAAGGATAGGTGGGACAATAAATTCCTGCAAGCTCATCGTCATTCTTGAACTTCAACGCTACTGAACTCAAGAGAGTTCGGGGCATGAGTGTGTCGGCTCCTGTAAATACCAGAATAGCTCCTCTCGCCACTCCTGCCGCAACGTTCCTTGAAGCATATTCCCCAATTCTCTCACTCGTAACAAGTTTCGCTCCAAAGTCCTGCGCTATTCTCTGAGTGCCATCCGTACTTTGGTCGTCGGCGACGATCACTTCATAATCTTGAAACGTTTGCGATCGAACAGATTCTAAGAGCTTGGGCAGCAGCACTTCTTCGTTGTACGTCGGCACAATAATCGAGAAGAAAGGAACGGAACGTTGCATCAACTGACTGAACTCTTCCTGACAAGCAGCACGTCAACTCGACTCATTTGGGGTATTCTCTTTCATGCGCGCGCCATCGGTCTGCGCCAACGCTTCTCTCTGGAGCAAAGAGGGGAAAGTCTGGGACAAATATCTTTCTTAGCCTTTCGCACGACATTCAGTTTGATAAGGGCGAAACTCGACCTTAGGTAGCCCTAACTTGGACCCCGGAACCCTTCTCACCGCTATACTAAGACTGGAGGGTTCCTCACGAAGCGTCAGATTCAACGTTGGAGAAAACGAGTTGCGCGCACTCGTACCGGGAGACTCAGTCTTCTTTAGTATCAAAGACATACTTTTCAACCGAGAATACGAATATTTTCCAGAGTTCGAACTCACTCGCCCGAGACAAATAGTTGTCGATGCGGGTGCTCATGCGGGCCTGTATACTCTCATTTCTTCTCGGTACGCCAAGAAAGTGGTAGCGCTTGAACCAGACGTTCATATCTTTTCAATTCTCTCTGCGAATGTCGCTAGAAACAAGCTCACGAACGCGCTTTTGTTGAACTCTGCCCTCTGGACAAGAAACGACACGGTTGGATTCTACAGACGACAAAATTCGCAACTCGGCTCCCTGGAGAAACGTAAGAGCACTGCAGCTCACCCTGTCCACACCATATCATTAAGATCATTGCTCGAGACAGTTTCTGGTGATGTCCAAGGAAATATTGATTTGCTGAAGCTCGATATAGAAGGCACTGAGTTCGGTGTGATTTCATCTTCAGACGAAAACACCCTCGGGAGGGTTTCCAAAATCGTCGCGGAAATCCATACTGAACACGGAAGCGTACAAGAGCTGACAAGAAAGCTAAAGGCCTGCGGTTTCAGCTACGTCATTGCGAGACGTCCACTCCGAAAGGCGGCCGATACCCATATCCGAATTGTTGATAACAACAAAGTCAAGTTTCTGTTACGAATGGCCAACCTAGTGATTGAACTCTCACAATATTCAGACTGGAGTTCTCTCATGTTATTCGCTTCTAGAGAACCTCGTGACTTTCGCGGTTCGACCATTGCGTCCCTGAAAGGAAATCTGATGGAAACATCGCACGTGTGAGGAACTAAACCGTGATGGCTTCCCGAAGCAGAAAGGCCCAAGTTCAACTGGTAGCCGATGAGGTTTCTTCCCAGCCGTAGGATCGAAGATTCTAGGTCCAAGGGTCATGAGTGATAGGACAGCAACAAGAGGAGGAGGCTATTGTACATAGATCCAGATCCTGATACTACACGCTCACTCTTGTTAGGGAAGCTCCCTTTCGAGAAACGTACACCAGTCCGGCCCGGCTCAGTAAAGTGGACAGGGAACCACTTTGATCTGTCCGTATTGACTCCGAGAATAGAGGCGTGTGCTTGTTCTAGTACACTGTCGCCCAATCTCTGCTTCGCTCGACATCCCCTCCTCCTCCGGTGGCAGGACCCTTTTGGGGACTTTCCGATCATCTTATGTCTATGGGGTGTAAGTTTGCTGTCTGAATTTCAACTTAGTCATGATTGGGCTTGGACTCGTCGCGGTAGAAGGATACGACGAGGTACCCCTTCACTTATCGCTAACCTCTCTTCCATGCTCTGAGCACCATCCGAGCACCCCACGCGATTTCTTGGCTCAATCAGGGTCCCCTCATGTTCATTGAGGGGTTAATACATCAACGACCGTCCATTGAGAGGATAGATGACTTGCAACTAACCGACTTGGCTCTGAGTGGGGGCTTTAGTGTGGATTTCCCCATGACTCTTCTGTGAACTATTCTTGAAGCGTCTGAACCACTTTTGACGAGACACGCCTGGGAAGAAGTTCTCAAGAACATATAGGTAGTGGAGACCAAATCTGGCAATCCCCCAATTGCTTGCTCGTCTGCCAGATATGAAGACAAGAAGGTCGTTCTCGAAGGACACTGGATAACGCCCGGCCAAAAAAGCTCCCATCATTCCATCGGCGTTCACATCATCAACCCTGAACCCTCCAGTCTTCAAGAAGACTGCTCTCCTCACGACTAGGAAGTTCGTGCTTGAGGAGAACGCTCTAAGAGGACTAGGCATCCTCGAGAAGAGGAAACGGATGACATTGTACGCACCATAAATGAAACGAAGTGCAATTCCCCCATCATATGGAACGGCTGGTCCTGTCAGCGCCGCGAGGTCCGGTTCACGTTGGAATCTGTCTCGGACCGTTGATAACGAAGACGACGGAAAAATTACGTCAGCACAGCTGAATACAAGGATGGGGGCCGCTGAACGGAGAACCGCATAATTTCTGGCTTCAAACTCACCTGAGCTTCTCAGGATGAAGACTTTTGCACCCAATGACCTCGCGAGTTCGGCCGTGCCGTCTTGACTACCTCCATCCACCAGTATGATCTCGAAGTTGGCGAATGATTGGGATTGTAGCGATTTCAATAAGTGGCTAATGCTCCCTTCTTCATTGAGAGTTGGAACGATTATGCTGAATTCGACGGTTCCAGTTGATGCTCGCGATAAATCCTCCGACCTTTGCAAGGTTAGCCCGGACTCCCACAAGTGGCCCCAATCTTGTAGATTCTTCTGCGAAGAAACGCTAGTGGTATCAGAGCCGATGCCCCTAGTATTGCAACAACCACAACGAACGCGCTGTCCTGATAGGAGATTGCTAGTGTGGTCAGGAAGTTACCGTTAATTGGAACGTAAACCATCCCTGGGCCCGCCAAGAAATAAGACAAGGGCAAACTACTGGTTCCAAGGATACTTCCCTGTATGTCCCAATAGCTGGAAAAGGTCTCTTTCCAAACTATTCCCCGAAATCCACTTGGCACGGTTTGAACAGCCAGATTCTGGTTTGTGGTCCATTTGCCCCTTAAGGGAGTCCATCCCGATTCAACGGCCAGGGTTATCGATGATGGTTCAGCGTTAGTTGCTCCAATAGAGAAGATTCTTGTGACGCTCTGGTTGGCCGTACTCGTAAATGCTCGTAGGGGAATGATGCTTGTCGAATACTCAGGATCTTGCATCTTGTATGAACCAATTAGGTTCCCTGCGTCATCTGACAGAATTATCAGGGCCCCCAAGGTTTGCTGTTGCAGAAACCCGGCTGCTGACAGTGACACCTCGCCGGGAACATGATAGGTGACATGACTGGGTGCTGTGAGTGAGGCCCCAACGAGTTGAATTGTAACCTGCGGAGCTCCTGGTGGAACTAAGATGGACAGGGTGAATCCTGTGGCAAGTGCGAACTTCGATTGGGGATTTTTCCATAAGGTGAAGCTTGTGAAGGGCGCTTGCAGTTCGTTCAAATGACCCTCATTGAGCTCATTAAGTGACTCCACGAAGTTTGATGTAGAATTACTCGATGTGAATTCAAGTCCTGCTTGGATCTTTGCGCTGGATTCTAAGGATAGCCGGGCGATTACTTGGTCGGACAGAACCAAGGGATTTGGCAATGCAGCATCCAAGCTAAACCGGGCGACTTTTGTAGTGTTCGGAATATTGAGGGTTATTGTTAAGTTGTTTTGGGCTCTTTGGATTTGATCTTGCGCATTCTCGGTATAGCCTTCTACCCATAGGTCGGGGGTCAGAAAAACGCTTTGCGGCTGAGTGGGCATCGATGCTGTCAGGTTTTGAACGTAAAGTGGGATTGCGGGCGAGAGAAGCTCGATGAGCGCATTCGTCCCTGACGGACCCTGACGCTGCAATTGCTCCAGTAGACCAGATTCTGCTATGACTATTCTGGCGCCCTTTGCTGTCAAGTCGTCTATTTCTGTGGTGGCTCGGGCGTAAGTCAATTGGTCAACAATAATGACTGTGAAGTCTTGGGGGCTCACCCGATCGAGAGAAGACAAATAGACAGGTACGGCATATCGAGAGTCTAACCCAAGATAGCTCAGTAAGGCTAGGAGAGCATGGTACTCATTCTCGGAGTTTTCTTGCAAAGAGTAGAAACCTATGGTTGAGGCGTTCGTCGCTTCCAACACAGGCGTTGGATCGACGGGGCTTACAAACGCTAGAGGCCCGTATGTCGTCGGCACAATCTTGGTCATGAATAGGGCTCCATGTTGAGAAAATCCCTCTACCGTGTTGTTGACTGGATAGAAAGCAGGGTCTAGTACGAGATTTTGGACTCCATACCAATCGAGCCAGTATGTAGTTGACGCAAAGTTCTGCGGGGCCGCGACTAGGCTAGTTGTGTCGATCGGGGGCTTGTCTTCAACATAGACACTCTTTAGTTTGTCCAAGTCGTCTTTGAAAAACACTTCTGTTTGGTACCAGCTCTGATAATAGGGATTCAGGTCGAGGCCCAATACTCGTCCACCCGTCTGGGAAGCATCTGGGAAATAGAACGGAAACCAACGCGTCGATGTTCTCCCTTGAATAGAAACTCTATAGTCACCCGATGTCAAGAGATTTCTACTAAACGCCTGGGCGAAGGCGTCGTTCACAGGGTTTCGGTCTGGAGGCCGGAGAAGGAATATAGTAGGTATCGCGTTCACGACGATCAGTACAACGAGAAAGAACGCTAGGGACTTCGGGGCTATACTTCTTCGAAATGGTTTCACGTCCAAGAGTGTTGCAGCAACGGTCATCGGGAACAAGAACGAGAGAATGTTGAATGAGTCATAGGTCGCCCAGATTCTAGGAAGATATGGCCATAGGGGTGTGATTGCTCCCATTATGAGAAAGTACATGCTGACAAGATTTAGTGAGAAGATTATGGAGTCGCGTAGGGGTCTCGAATGTGGAAACGAATCTTTCCTTCTCACAAGAAAAACAATCATGCTCAGCAGTGGCCCAGCCCAGAAAACCTGAGATGAAAAGCTCGGAGTCGCTTCGGACGGTGGCGAGCCAACATTGAAGACGTGCGAAGCCAGGGGAATCCAAAACCATGAGGTTAGGGTCAGGCTTGGAAGCATGATCACTGGCAGTCTAAGAATCCCTGAGGGGATGCTCTTCCAACCAGCAGATAGTAGTATGAACGGCACGGCTATCGCAACTGGTACAACGGCGATGTAGACATCTCCGAGAAGTGTTATCGTCCAAGCTATGATGAGGGCGCCGTATGTTCTTCCATTCAGCGAGCCAGTATTTTGCTGCTTTAGACAGCGGTAGGTTAAGGCCAGTGCAGTGAACATGAACGGAAGCGTGAAGGTTCGACTATATGCCCCTCCGCCGACGTATCCCAAGAACCCAATCCACGACCAACCTGGAACTGAGACCGCCAGAGCAAGGATTCTTCTCGCTCCCACGCTACGAGCGAAGTAGTAAATCGAAGGTCCAAAAGCTAGGAAGTAGACAACGAAGGTATCGTGAAATACGACCAATGGATTTTGACCGAGTGAGACAAGAAGCGCGGGGAGAGTATAGGACGCCCACGCGAATCCTGTAGAGGGGTTATACCCATTGAAGGACCGAGGATCCCACTGAAAGTGGGAGAAGTTTCTGGAGACATCAATTATCTTCTGCACGTGGACTAGTGGATCGTCTCCTAGCGGGGCCATGTTTAGCAACATGCCCAATCCTCCCAACACCAGCGCTTCAGTAGTTAGAAGGAGAAAACAATCTAGCAGCCAGCCCCTATTCGGTGCAAACCACCATGAATGAATCTCCCCTGAGAGCGCCTTGAGTGTCCAAAGTCCGCCGCTTGTCGTCTGCATTCTGGTTGAAGATGCTTTGCAGAATCTCTTCAATAGCGTATCACTGAGGAGAAGCGATGTTGAATAATAATCTCGTGCTGAATCCAGTTACTGAATAGTATCGCTGTCCATCGGAAATTATGAGGGAAAAACCCATAATCCTCAGATCACCTATGACAATTCTGCATACGATGAGTGCAGAACAGTCTGTGAACAACAACCACACAATAGACAATTGTCTATTACAGGATTATCTTAGAAGGGTAGAGAAGAGGCTATGCCATCAAAGGCTCGTTCTCGGCTGGCAATCAGTTTAGGTTGCTGTAACTCGCTTGTCCCAGCGATGAGACATGGAAGATCTAGGAGAATAGCTCGCGAGTCGCCAGATTGCATATATTATGCAACATGATCTGGTTCACGGTGATCATGAGATGAGTCGGATCCTAGTGACTGGAGGCGGCGGGTTCATCGGAAGCCACCTAGCACATTACTTGCACGAGAAAGGAAACTTTGTTCGGGTTGTCGATCTAAAGTTCAACGGGCATGGGCTACGACCATATTGCGATGAAGAATTACTGCTAGACCTTAGGGACCCTGGAAATTGTCTTAGGGCCACTGAGAGCATGGACCAAGTGTACAATCTCGCGGCAAACATGGGCGGCATTGGATTCATCACAGAGGTGGGGGCGGAAGTTATGCGTGACAATTTCTTGATCAATGTCAACATGCTCGAAGCGGCTCGCCAAAACAGAGCAAAAAGGTTCCTTTTCAGCAGCTCTGCCTGCGTCTATCCAGATTTCCTTCAGAAGGATACGAAGGCCTCAGGGCTCAAGGAAGGAGACGCGTATCCCGCGTCCCCAGACACGTACTATGGTTGGGAGAAGCTCGCAACTGAAAAGATGTGCGAAGCTTATCAGAGAGACTTCCGTCTCGAAATGAGAGTAGTCCGGTACCACAACATTTACGGACCGGATGGCACGTACAAAGGAGGGAGAGAGAAGTCTCCTGCTGCACTCTGCAGGAAGGTTGCAGAGGCAACAAGCCCAGGCTCAATTGCAATTTGGGGCGATGGTAAGCAGACAAGGTCCTACTGTTACATCGATGATGCCATTGACGGGACTATCAGGTTGATGGAGTCTGACTTCAGTGAACCTATGAATATCGGTTCTGATCGCCTGGTCTCTATTGACGAAATGGCAGATATCATAATTCGTATCTCTCGAAAGAGCATTTCAAAACAATATGATCCTAGTGGTCCACAGGGTGTCCGGGGGAGGAACGCGGATATTCGCCTTGCAAAGAGTGTTTTGGGCTGGGAACCTAAGGTCAGCTTCGAGGCCGGTTTGAAGAACACTTATGGTTGGATCGCTGCTCAATGCTCAGAGGATAGGCATGAGGTGGAGATCATGCCACGAACACAATAGCCAAGAGGAAGTTCGGACTGTCGCGGCAAGATATCTAGTGTAGTCGTTTTTCAGTGAGGCTGGGGCAATTTCTTGGTCTTTCTCTCGGGCTCGTACATGCTCGGTTGGGCGTCGTTTCCTATAACGCCCGTTTTTGGCTGACGTGTATGAATTCTCTACGACTGGTAGGCAATCAGGTGAACTAAGAGCTGAGTAGCCTAGCAGGGTTCGCGCTAACCGATGAGGTTTTCTGGCAGTCGGCTCAAAAGGACACTATTCTATCCTGATAGGCCTGGTCGGTTTCTTCTCTTCGGTCTTCTGGAATCTTACCTCCAAGACTCCGTTCTTGTAGGTGGCTTTGGCGGTTCTTGGGTCGACCAAGTGGGGAAGCTCCATCTCCTTCAGATACCTTCTCTTTGGAGAGCCCACCGAGATTTTCAAGGTCCTGTCGGTTGATTCGAGGTTAATCTGGTTCTTCTCCACTCCGGGGAGCTCAGTTACCACAAGAACGTCATTCCCCTCCTCCATCGTATCGACAAGCGGTTCACGTTCCTCCTTGAGCATCGGACCCTTTGCGCTGGGCTCCAAATTGCCGAACTCTCTAATCACAGGCTTCCCGTCAGGCCCGACGGACATCGAGAATCCGTAGACGAATGGTTGTGGTCCATCTTCGGCCCTCGGCATTGTAAATGCCTTCTGCATCATTTCCTCCATCATTCTATCCATCCGGTTCATCTCATCGAAAATGTCGAACCACCAACCGGTACGTCTACCACGCTTCTTCTTAGAATTCTCTTTTGACGGAGCCATCTCCTCTCACCGGTAGAATTCCGTTTAATCCACTATTTTGGCCTTCTTTGAACAAGCCTTCCTGAGTATCTTCCAACTTCAAACAGTGGGGAAGCAAACTGAACAGGGTAAAGCGTTAAGCTGGAGCGCTCTCTAGATCATGCGGCGCACGAGAGAATTGATCTGTGCTCCTCTGTAGCCTAGTTCACCGCCATCTGAGAAAGCTCGTCTCGTGCTGCGTTTGAACCCGCCACGCGGGGGATGAAGTCTGAACCTGGGCTTCAACCCGGCACGCGACAGCTCTGAGAGAGCGGTTTCCCCTCCGATTATAGATGATGCCAGCTCTGCGAAACCATCCTTGCCAAAGCGGGCCTTGACGAAGTCTCTATCGAGAATTATGGTTCTACTCTCTGCTTCTGCCCTCTTTGCTAGTAGTAATTCGAGTGTTGCAGAGTCGATTTCTCCCCAGGCCACGAGGTGCTTCGCCGCCCGAAGCATGCCAGTGATGGAGGAGTCATTCTTGAGAAGTCTGGCCTGGTTGACTTTCAGCAGCGTAAGAGACTCGAGTGTCTTTTCCACATCGGGATTGTCGCCTACAGTGCCTCGTAGCCTTACGGCCAGCAGGCAAGGCTGCTTCGTTGTTTCAGGCAATTCTAGGAAACCACCCAGTCGCCCTGTGTAACGACACCGTATGTGCGCGTGAGCGCATCGAAGGCTGCGAGGGCTGACGATGTTAATGTAGAGGTCGACCCGTAGGTTCTAGTCCAGCAGTCCTTCACTCCGGCGAGGGCGAGAACCTGTTTCGGTATTTCTCCTGCTACTAGTCCAAGCCCGCGCGGTCCCGGAAGCACTTCTAGCCTTACGCTGCCGCACTTGCCAGTGACAGTGAAAAGGACCGTGTGTGCTCTTCCACATCGGCATTCCCAGCTCCCGCATCCCCTTCGAACGGGTATTACGTTCAGCTTAGCTTGGATCGTACCCTTATCGATGGCTGTGCGGACTTGGCGCGCTTTGCCTTCGCCAATTCCTATGTATCCATCTCCATTTCCGACCGCGACAATGGCTCTGAACCTTGATCGTTCACCCGCGTCTGTCTGTTTCTGGACGAAACCAATGCCAAGGACCTCTTGCTGGATTCCGGGAAGAAGAGTGTCAACGATCTCGGGCTCTTTTATTCTCAAACCTTGAGTGAAGATCTCTTCCATTGAGACAACTTCGCCCTGCTGGACCTGTTTGCCAAGCTTTGTCTTGGGAACCCACCCGACTTCTTGGCCTTGTCTCTGGCTCATGCTTTGACCTCCAGTGGTGATGACATCACTTGTTCTCTGACTTGCTTAAAGTGGGCGGAGAGGTCCTCAGGCTTGAGACCCATTGCAAGGTAGCGGCTGAAGTGTTTCTTGTACCGATCGCTTGATTGGGCAGAGAGACTCTTTGCATAAGTGGAGACATGCGTCCCAGCGAGCCGATCGTCTGATGGAAGGTTGTCTGGAGAATGGGGAACGTTTAATCCTGAGTCAACTAGTCCTTTGAGGACTGCGTATAGTCGGGACCCCTTGCTTGACGATTTCAGCCCGATGTCGAGTAAGGCTTCTTTTATGCCGCCCGCGATTGCTCGTCGTCCCGCAAGTTCACCGGTAAGGTATGCGGCTGGGAGATTTCCTGTGCCTCCCTTCCAGCCCATCTTGACTAGTTCTCTGGAGGATGCAGATGCCTTCACGTAGTCTCCCTGAAGCTTGGCCTCGGCGATTTGGACATAGACGAACTTGTTCGTTAGTCGCACGACTGCCCGGTGCCTGCCTGATGTCAAGAGCGAGCGGCGCAGCTTGTAATCTGTCCTTTGTTCGCGTCTACGCCTAAACGGTAGTGAGTATCGTGGTCCGGTGGCCAAGTGTCTATCTCTTCCTCAACATCTGGTGGGCCTTTACATACTCATCGACATGTGAGCGGCTTCGGAAAGCTCCTCCCTTGGACATGCCAAGGAGTGTCTTGTAGCTGGTCGGAGCTAGCTGTCTCTTATCCCTGAGTGATCGCAGATGTCTGCGGATTGATCTTATTCTCAGTACCCATTCCTCCTTTCCTGCCTTCTGGCCCCCTTTGCGGCTACCCGCTCGTTTTCGACGGTCGGACTTTGAGCGGTGTCGTCCTCGGCTCACACCTTTTCTCTGGATAACCTTGATTCGTCCTTCGCGTATTAGACCCGAGATTTCCCTCCTGGTAATGGCGGACTGGACTTTGTCAGTTTCTTCCGGGTCAATCCAAATTCTGGATTGACCTGCGCCGACAAGAGCCGCGGCGATTCTTCTTTGTCCCTTCAGGCTCAGCTCTCGGCATCCTCCTCGTCAGTGACTTCCTTGGCTTGAGACGTGGTGCTCACGCCGGGTTCGCTTTCCAGCTCATGTTGAACCTCGACTTCTGCACTCTTGCCAGTCTCAGGTCCTGGTAGTCCTTCGATTGCTGAGGTTTCAGTTTCCTTAGGCTCCCCGCCGATTGGCCTCGTCTCTTCCTTGCCCGGATTTGCAATGTGAATGTTGAGGCTCTTTGCTCTCTCTACAAGCACGATTCGTCGTCTTTCTCCCAACTGTGCTGACAGTCTAATGATGTGGACCTTCGGGTTGAGACCTTCCAAGTCGGCCTCGTTCCGGACCAGTCGTTCAATCAGACCCCTTGGATGACGCCCTCGTGTGGAGGCAGCTGAGCCCCGCCCAGCCTTTACCAGGGCAGGCCAGCCTTTCTTCTCTTTCCTCATACGACTGGTTACGCCTCTTGGTCTGCGCCAGTTCTCTTTGACTCTCTTGAGTCTCCAGCTCTCTTGACGTTTGAAGCGGGTTCTTGATGCTGCCATGAATATCGCCCTAAGCCTTCGCTCCGGTCTTCATCGGTCCCTTGTCAGAGACGTATATTCCATCGAGGAATACTCTCTGATCTTTCTTCTTGATTCGAGTCGCATTCTGGACGTTAGCCGCCGTCTGACTCACGGCAAGAAGACTGATTCCTTCGACAGTCATCTCCTCGCCCTTCACCGTGACCTTGACGCCGTCGAGAATCGCGGCTGACCTAGGCGTCTTTTCCCCGGTAAAGTTCTCGATCTTGAGAGTTCTTGACTTTTCGTCGACTTTGACCGTTACTGGAAAGTGGGCATAGACTGTCTTGAGATTGAACTTGTAGCCTGAGTTGACCCCTTTGATCATGTTGCGGATGTGGGCTGCTGCTGTTCCAAGCATCCCAATTTCTCTCTTTCGAGGCCACGTGGTCCTGATTAGTACCTCAGGCCCGTTCAAGGACAACTCAATTGGTAGGTGGGAAAGGTCCTCTTCCAGGCCTCCTAGCGGACCTTGGACCCGGACTTTTCGTCCTTCAACCTCGACCTTGGTGTTAGCCGGGACCGGAATTGCTCGTTGGAGAAATTCTACTCGCGGCATCAATACTCACTCAGAATACGTACCCAAGGAGATGGCCGCCGTTCTCGGCCTCACGTGCCTCTTTGTGAGCCATTACTCCTTTCGATGTTGTCAGGATGAGGATTCCGACGTCTCTTGAGGGGAGGTACCTCTTGCCCCATTTTTCGAGTTCTCCAATCGCGGTTGAGAACCTAGGCCTAACGCTTCCGCAGTCGTTGATTCTTCCGAGAAGTTGAACCTTGAACTTGCCCCCTCTTCCATCGTCGATGAACTCGAACTCTCCAACGTAGCCGTACTTTTGCATGACCCTGAGAACGTGTCCCATGAGCTTGGACGCTGGGTAGACTATGCACTCGTGCTTGTGCCTCTTCTCATTGTTGAGAAGGGATGAGAACATGTTCGAGAGGGGTTCCATTGTTTCTCACGCGTACTTTCTGAAGCCCAAGCCCTCGGCGACTTCTCTAAAGCATTGACGGCAGTAGTTGAGTCCGTATTTTCTCACGATTGGGCCGTACTGGCCGCACCTCTTGCAGGGCCTTGCTCCTTTGCCATACTTTCTCGGTTTTTTTGGCTTAAGTTTTGCCGTTCTCGTCACTTCGCTATTTGTGTTCTGAAGTTGCTTGTGATGAAATGGAGGGCTTCGACCTTTGAGACGTAGTGACTTCTGCTCATTTTGGCCTGCCTGATGGATCTGCTGCGTATTCGGTAGCCTGGCCGACCAAGGGTTACGTGAACGGTCGCTCCGAAGATTCCTAGCTCCGGCACGTATTTCGTTCCGGGAATTTCGATGTGTTCTTTGATGCCGAATGAGAAGTTGCCGTAGTTGTCGAATGAGGATTCTCTAACCTTGTTGCCAATCGCATCAAGGGCTCTAACGAGGAATGTGGTGGCGTCGTCGCGTCGCAGGGTGACAATTGCCGATATGGGTTCGCCTTGCCTGACTCCAAAGTCCTTGATTGTCCTCTTGGCTCTCTTCGTGGCCGGGGTGCGTCCAGTGAGCTGGTTGAGGACCTTCTTGGCTTTCTCGAGTGGTTCTCCTGATTTTCCAGTTGCGATGTTGAGTGTCAGTTTCTCGATTCGGACCTGCCTCAAGGGGTTCTGGTCGGTCTTTTGTTCTTCTGTTTGCATGGCTTACTTCTCCAGTGATACGAGTGGCTTGTCGGTTCCTATCGGGATGATGTACTTTGATGGGGTTTCGAATGATTCTCCGGTTGTCTCAAGCCTGGCTATTCTTGGTCTTGATTCTGTTCCGGGAGAGATTGTTGTTATTCTTCCGTATAGACCCTCGTTTCTACCGTCGGTTACGAGTCCGAGATTTCCTTCCTGGAAGGCGGTATAGCCAATGATTCGCTGAGATGGTAGGGCGATCTGCAGCGCTCCTCCAACTTGTAGTCCCTTCTCATAGGTGCTGGCTGTCTTTGTGTCCAGTAGGAGATTTCTTCCATCGTGCAGGCTTAGTTGGATCTTTCCGCCCGCGAGTGTCTTCTTTCCTGTGATTTTGCAGAGTTTGTAGCCGGTCTCTTCGGCTTTGATGGGCAGGAGCGATAGTCCCCTGGCTGGTTTCGGTAGGAGCCGGTATGCCTGGGTGATGCCTTGAACCTGGACTATGTCCATGAGTCCAATGGCGCGTCTGTGGTCCTTTCGAGTGAGCCCGTCGATCTTGACCTTTGAGTCATGGATGATTCGTGAAGCTTGTTTTCCCCCGTCTGCCAATTTCATCATGTCCCGGAGGAGCACATTGAGGGGGATGCTTCTTGCTCGAGGGTGCGGTCCTGGCCTCGTCATGGGAGCCCACGTTGCTTCCTTGCGGTGAATCGGCCAGAAGCTCGGGGAGCTCTCTCTTTTCAGTTGTTTTGGTCCGAATTTCCGTGCCAAGGAAACTTACTTCTCCTCTCTTCCTTTTTCGGCTAAGAGTCCACTGCGCCACTTGTCGGAGAGGTTGAGATTTGTAATCTGGACCTTGCTGGCGTGAACTGGTAGTTTGGATGCGACTCCTGCTGCTTTTTCTCTCGTCATGCCTTCTACGAATATCCTGCCAGTTGCGTACTCGACTCTCTCAACTTTTCCTTCTAGTCCTCCAAAGTCGCCGCGCATTATTCGGACGCTGTCACCCTCCCGGATTGGTATTCCGCGTACTCCGTACTTTTGTTTGAGTTCGTCGCTGAGACCTGCTGCGAGCATTCTCCGCTTCTTATGGATTGGAGCCTGATACATTCTCTTCCTTTGCTTGGAGGGCTTTGCAGAGGCCATTATCATAGCACCGTACTGGCGAGGTTGGCGACGCGAGGCCAGCGCTCTGCGGCCTCTCGAGCTACAGGCCCTCTGATTTCAGTGCCCTTCAACTCTCCTTCAGGAGTCATTATTACCGCGGCATTATCGTCGAACGAAAGTCTGGTGCCATCGGGTCTTCGTAGAACCCTTGCTTGCCGTACAACTACGGCCGCGAAGACCTGTTTTCTCAGGTCGGGCGCTCCTTTCATTACCGTGACCATTACCATATCGCCGACAGCTGCCGCTGGTACTCTTCGAAGTCTTCCGTGGTAACCGCGCACGTTTACCAATTTCAGTTCCTTTGCACCGGTGTTGTCTGCGCAGACGAGTCTTGAGCCCGTTGGAAGACCTCGTGTAACGCGTGGGCGGTACTCGACCATTCCTCGTGCGCTTACGGCCCGGGTCTTCGGCGCAGGCATTCTAGCTCATGCTCCCCTTCTTTTCAACCAAGACAAAGGCAACCTCTTTGCTCAATGGACGGCATTCTGCGAAGACTACCTTGTCGCCTGTACTAGCCGCTATACATGCTGGGTTGTGGGCGAGTGTTCGACTTCTGCGTCTCTCGTATCTGTTGTATTTGCGGTCAAAATGCAGGTAGGCTCTCGCCACCGAGACTGTTTTTGGCGATTTTGAAGCGGCGACAGTGCCTTCGAAGACTCTTCCCCTTACTCCGAGGCTGCCGTGAAATGGGCAGACAGGATCGTTGCAGCTGGTCTTCGGTGGCTTGACATCGAGTCCGATGTCTCTGACTACCATTTCGCGGGTCTCCTCTTGATACGGTCCTGGGGACGGAACTGTATGCTAGAACCCTCGACCACTACCCTGTTTCCTGCAGGAAGATCAAATGTGAATTTTGATTCGTTTTTCGGGATTCGGAGGAAACGGTCTCGAACCTGAATCGTTAGCATGTTCTTTGTTTCGTCTCTAACCATTCCCGCAACGCAAATCTTTGTCGGGTCCGGAGAACCTGAAACCGTGACCATTAGGCCGATAAACTCATGCGCATGTAAATTGGAGCCGTTTATTGTCATCGTGCTGTAGCCTCTTGCTGCTTGGGCTGGTGTTGGGCTGTGAGGAGTCTTGCCACTGTTCTTCTCAGCTGGCGTATCCTGGCAGGATTATCCACGGTGCCACCCGACTTTACCATTGTCCGGATAGTGGTGAGCTCGGCTCTGAGCTCTGTAACCTTCTGTTGTCTCTCCTCAGGTAGCATTTGCTTGATCTCACGCTTTCTCAGTATTGGCATCTTTCTCCTCCACTTGTTCAGGCTGGGCCGTCTCAGTCGTCTCTGGCTCTACAGCCTTAGCTTCTGCAGGTGCTGTTGTCTCGGGTGCAGGGCTCGTTTGAGGGACGGTCTCCTGTTTTCTCAAGAGTGGCTTGTCCAGAAAGTCGATGTTTGGTGGTAGAATTCTAACGTTGATTCCGAAGAGTCCTTGCTTGAGCTGGACGTCGGCGACCGCCGTCTTCACGTTCTTCAACACTGGGTCCCCGACACGGGGAAGATATCCGGCACGGAACTTTTCGTATCTCGATCTCTCAGTTGTCAGTTTGCCTCTGATGGTGATTTCAACTCCGGAGGCTCCGGATTCCATTACTCGTTGTAATGCCCAGTATGCGGATCGTCGGAAGTGTACACCGCGTTGTAGTGCCTGGGCAACCTGGTTGGCAACGACTTTCGGGTCTTGTTCGGGAATGTCGATTGCCGCGACGGACAGCTGTGGATTCTCTATTCCAAATTTCTCTTCTAGGACCTTTGTAAGGTCTCTGATGCTCTGTCCTCTTCGTCCGATTACCATTCCCGGCTTTGCGGCATAGATGACAACCCTAGTCCCGACAGGGCTCTTTGTCATCTCGACCTTACTGTATCCTGCACGGTTTAGCTCGAGTGCGAGGTGCTCGTCGATCTCGAGGCGTCTTGACATGTCTTTGACGAAGTACTTGGTGACTGACATGTTATGCCGCCAACTCGTACCCTACGAGTTCGATGTGAGTCGTAGTGCCTCGGAGCAGGTCGGATCTGCCGAAGGCCCTAGGGCTTCGCCTAGGAATGTGAGGGCCACGCTGCGAGGCCGCATGTATTATCTTGAGCCTCTCCACGTCCAGGTTCCTATACTCGGCGTTGGACTCTAATTCATCAAGCAGATGGAGTATCTTGCCAGCTGCTTTTTCCGGATAACGACCAGCAAACCATCGCTCGTTCAGGTTTCTCTTGTGTGGAACTTCCTTCTTGTAATGACGATATGCGACTGCTTGCTCCTTAGAAATTACGCGTTCAAGGAGCTTCTTAGCGTCGGGAAGCTTCATGCCTCGTATGGTTCGGCAGAGTTCCACTGAGGCTTTGGGGGATATTCTGAGCTCTCGGCCTGAGCATTTTACAGTACGGTCTGGATCGAGTCCCGTGACCGAGTATCCCCATTCTGGCATCTTGTTTCCCGAAGCTTCCGGGAGTCGCTAGAGTTGCACCTAAAAAGGTTGCCCGGATGCGATTGGTCTGATGGAGTGTTACCTTGAGATTCTGTGATTAGTTACCGCAGGCTTATGCAATCTTTGGTGGTGGTGGGGTTTTGGTTGGCTTATGGAAGTTGCTATTGAACGGGTTCACACTGGGATTCCTGGGATGGATCATATTCTTGAGGGTGGTTTTCCGAAGGGTGCTAGGGTTCTCGTGGCTGGAGGTGCTGGTTGTGGTAAGACGATTTGTTGTGGGCAGTACTTGTACAATGGGGCGAAGAGGTATGGTGAGTCCGGGGTCTATGTAACCACGGAGGAGCCTCCGTCCGAGTTCATGGCGAACATGCAGAGGTTCGGTTGGGACTTTCACAAACTGGTCCAGGACAAGAAGATCGGGGTTGTTGATGCAGTTTATCAGCGTGTCGAGTCAGAGGTTACTGAGCAGGAGAGTCTTCAGTCAATCCTCTACAACCTCCGCTCGAAGCTGTCCGAGGTTAAGGTGGTGGTGGAGCAGCTCGGAGCGACGAGGCTGGTGGTCGACTCGCTTCCAGGGTTTGGCTTTAGGGTAACTGACCTGAACACGCTTCGAGAAATCTTTCTCGAGATCGGGCTTCTCTTGAAGGACGTTGGCGCGACGACCCTGATGACTACTGAGGTGGTCGAAGGCTCGGGGCTAATCAGTCGTTATGGGATTGAGGAGTTTCTCGCGACGGGAGTGATTGTCCTCTCGCTGGTCAAGCAGACTTCGCCTCTGAGGAAAATGTTCGTCCGGAAGATGAGAGGGACAAGCCACAGCCTCAACGACTACGCGTTCACCATAGGCAGGGACGGGGTCGAGATCAAGGGTCCGATCGGGGTCAGGAGCCTCGCGAGTCGCCGTAGGCGTGTTCATCCAAATGGCAGAAGACCTCTCGGCCACGCTATGGCCCGGGCTTAGTGGAGATTGAGACCAGCAGCAGTAGTCGTATCCGATGTGGGCGAGTTAGTGGAACATTCAGTTCAAAGAGGGGAAAAGCTGTCTCAGAGGAGGGACTCAGAAGAGCCTCATAGGAAACAACTTGGTAGGAGTTAGAAGGTTTAGCCTTGGCTAGTTTGAGAAGCGGGATCCAAGCGTTTGACGAGTCGCTTGGTGGTTTGCCAGTCGGCAGCATAGTCCTCTTCCTAGGCGAGGCTGATACGGGCATGACGACCTGTGCCCAGCAGATACTGCGTCAGGGTCTACTAGAGGGCAGACCGGGTGTATATTTCACGACAGGCCGTTCCTGGAGAGACGTGGTCAATGAGATGGGCGGTTTCGGCTGGAGCCTGAATCAGTACTTTGATAGTCGAAAAATGTGGTTCATTGACAGTTTCAGTATGAAAAAGGAACGGACGTCGGGCCAGGTATCTTGGGATATCGGTCCGGCGAACCTGTTGATGAAAGAGTTTCCGCGGGTTATAGCCCCACTAGGCGCCTCGACATTGGTGGTGGATAGTCTAAGCGACGTTATTCGTTCGGCACCATTTCCAGCGGTGGAGCAGACTCTGAAACTGATACAGTTGCATGTGCGTTCGCACGGAGGTTTGTGTGTCCTACTAGCGTCTAAGGGGATTCATGCCGATAATGTTCAGAACACTGTGATGCACTTGAGCGATGGAGTCGTGGACTTGTCCACCGAGGCGTTCGGCGGAGAGGAGTATGCCCGGAAGATGCGGGTGCTGAAGATGCCAGGTGTGGCTGCTCTTCACAGAGTGAGGTAATAGAGAATGGCAGTGGAGCTACAAATCGAAGTCGTCGTGGAACTATTCACGAACTCGCTCTTTCTATTGTCAGCACTGGTTGCAACCTGGGGCGTTATGGGTTTTCGCTGGCTGAGAAGACGTGACCATGGACCATCGACAGGGCCAACGCATGCGACTGGGACCGTGAACTTTCCTTTGAAACCTAAACTGTCGGAGGAGGAGATATTCCGGATACTAACTACCAACGAGGTGAATATTCAGATCGTCAGGATTTGCGAGACTGCGAAGACCGCCAGGGAGATCTCGAAGGGCCTCGGTGACATCTATCCCGGTCACAAGGAGAAGGGTTTCCCCGCCGAGAAGTTGGGCGAGCACTTGGCGAATCTCGAACGGCTGGGGGCCGTGAAGTTCAACGGTGAGCGCTGGATGGCTACTGACGTAGGCGTGAAGATGGTCAAGCTCTTCCACGTCTCGGGATGTCCATCGCCTACAAACTTCGTTCTAGTTCTATGATGGTGGTTTTCAGCTTGATTCCGGGCGATTCTCGCTGGTCAGGGTTTGAATTAGGCGCGTCCCGGTTTGCCACTGCCCCAAGCAAGGTGCCGGACGGCCTAACGCGAGTTAGTGGCGCGTTCCATTCTTGAAGTCAGGGCTTGTTCTAGGCTTGTTCACCTAAACTGGGTTCAATCCGAACGATTCTTCCTGACCCCTCAAGTGGGATAGGCTCTCTCACCTCTTGGAATAAAGTAATGGTCCCCCTTCGACAAACCATTTTCCTGCACGCGCTTGTTATGGGCGTTTTTCCCCGCTAATCGCGTGAATCGTGCCCAGGTCAGGGTTTCCCATCCCCGTAAACATCTGCATTTCACGCGTGACCAATAGGTGAGTGAAAGTAATCGGCTCTCAGATTATGGATTGGGGCTTATTTTGGGCTTGTTTCGTCTGTTCGGTGGATTACTTTTATCCCTCTCTACCCTGCTTATACTTTCGACCGTATAGTCTGAGAGCTTTCAAGTGGAAGTAATCCATGATAGAGAAGACCAGCCTCGCACCGCCTGCTGAGATAATACGGGAGACGCTCTCAAAACCGAGCATTTTCAAGAGCGAAGAACCCCTCAGCCTTGAGTACATACCAGCCAAGCTACCCCACAGGGAAAACCAGCTAAAATTCCTGACCGAGCTCTTCCGGTCACTCATCGACAAGCCCGGGACCACCAGCCCGAAGGTCCTGGTAACCGGGGACATCGGTACCGGAAAGACGGTGCTAATCACCAAGTTCGGGACAGACATTGCCCGGACAGCCAAGGCGTTAAAGCTGAACCTCCTCTACATTCCAATCAACTGCCGCGAGTACCGGGGCAGCCTCTTCATGATACTGAAACGGGTCTTACAGACTTTCACGCCAGCGTTTCCACAGCGAGGATTCTCCAGCGAAGAACTATTGCAGATTCTGCTGGACCAGCTGGACCGGAAGAACCTGCACATTATCCTCGCCCTAGACGAAGCAGACATGCTGATCAAGGCAGAGGGCGAGACCAGCCTCTACAACCTGACAAGGATACAGGAGGAACGGCCGGGCAGGCCGGTACGTCTCTCGCTGCTCATGGTCGTGCGGGATTTGAGATTGTTGGAGACGCTGGACCGGAGTACGCTGAGTACTTTGCAGAGGAACATTGTACGGTTGGAGAAGTATTCTTCACCGCAGCTGGAGTCGATTCTTAGAGAACGTGCCGAGCTAAGCTTCAACGATGGAGTAGTGCCGGAGACACTGGTCGAGCTCGTGGCGGACATGGCGGCTAGCGCCGGAGATGCCAGGTATGCGATTGAACTATTGTGGAGGGCTGGGAAGTACGCTGACTCGGAAGGAGCACGAGAACTCAAACCGGACCATGTCAGGGCTGCACAGAACAGCGCCCACCAGGTCCTACGATCAGAATACGCTCAACACCTCAACACTCAGGAGAGAGCCATACTCCTAGCCCTGGCCCGAGTCTTGGAAAGGTCCGCTGAGAACTACGCCACAATGGGTGAGGTGGAAATAGCGTACAAGATGATCTGTGAAGAGATGAGAATACCAACCCGTGCTCACACACAAATCTGGAAGTACGCGCAGAACCTTAGCGCAGCAGGACTATTGTCGACGCAGCTCTCCTCCACAGGTTTCAGGGGAAAAACAACCCTTCTCGGACTCTCGGCAGCCCCTGCCGCGGACATTCGAAAATGGATGGAGTCATCCCTCAGCGGTAACTAGACAGTTTGACCCAGCCCAGAACCCTAGGACTAGGCGAGATTCTAACAAGTAGCGGCCGAATACGAATACTAACCCTACTGTCCAAGGTGGGCGAGCTACACCTTACCGAGATAGCAAAGAGAACCGGGCAGAGCTACAGCAGCACCGAGAGACATCTAGAAGAACTCGCCAAAGCATCGGTTGTGGAAGAACATGATTACGCCAGGGTGAGAATCTTCAAGCTCAAAGTAGAAATTCCAAAGGTAAAGATGCTCAAGGACCTGGTCCTTGCCTGGGACCCGGCATCTCTAGAAGGAATGCCAAGTCAGGCTCAAGCTTAAACTGTTCCTACGCCAGTGCTCTAGCGTAGGAGAGTGAGATTCGATGGTTGAGAAGTGTGCGGAGTGTGGAAAGATTACTCCGAAGAATCAGAAGTGTGAATACTGCAACAAGACGTACTGCGAAGACCATTACACACAGCACATGGCCTGGGAAAGGCGTCACGAGAATCTCGCAGAGGATGCTTCCCGGCTCTGGAAGAGGAAACGAGGAGAATAATCTGGCAATGGACCTTCACTCGTACACCTCAACGTTGCTCAGGGATTACGTTTCCCTTAGTTCGTGAAGCTGGTTACAACTCATACTCCCGGCCTTCACGGCGAAGCAAGCCGAGAGCTTGATGAGGTATGAGCGCTAGGTCAATCACTGCCAGAATTTTCGTCAAGGTCGGTGATGATGTTCGTATACTGAATCCATCAACTACCCTTCCAGCCGGCCGGTGCCCAACCGCAAGTGCTTCTCACCGGATTACGTTAACGTGGGTTATCGAGTAACCATAATCGACGTTGGCTTAACGCATACTCTAATGAGGACCGACACTGGGCTTGAACTGAAAGTTCCCAATCAGATCGTTCTCAACTCGGGAATATTGGAGTATCGGCCCATCGGAGCAGGTCAAAGATCCCTCCAGGTCCGGTACGAATTCAAAATCGACTGCCCCCAGAGCTCGTATTGTCGCAAGTCAAGGAAACACTGAAGGATCTCAAGCAGGTTGGAAGCATCAGAATAAACGAGCGGAGCGACAAGGAGTACTACATTATCCTAATCCAGTTCAGCTCCAGCCCCGAAGAAGACTGGACTGCTCTGAAGTCAGAAAATTTTGAGAAGGTCGATTGTGGTCCAACGCAAGTTGAAGCAATAATGTCAAGACAAAGATACACTGCTCATTCAGTGCAACATTTTAAAAGAAAGCCGCAGATATTTTTCACCTTAATGCTAGATGAAGTCCAACAAGAATTCTAACTCACAAGTCCGAACGGCGCTCAGACGCTCATCGCAAATCCGACATGCACCTCGTGGAGACGCGTTCAGGAACACCGTCGACCATTTTGACGTTGCAAAGGTCCGCAATGTTAGTGACGCCTTGGAGGCATTCAATTCAACCTCATTCCAAAGCCGTCTACTGGGACGGTGTTACAAAATATGGATGCGGATGTTGACCGACCCGAGTCGTCCGTTAATATTCTTCGGGCTCTCCGGAGCCATGATCGCTGGTGGCATGCGTCGAATCCTTCGTGACCTGATCGCGTTTCATGCTATTGACGTTCTTGTCTCAACCGGGGCCAACCTCAGCCACGACCTGTACGAATCGCTAGGAGGACGTCACTACATTGCACACCATCACATAGACGATCCAACGTTGAGAGAAATGCGGATTGACAGGGTCTACGACACTTATGCAGATGACGTCAAGTTTGAGGAGACTGACGAGTTCGTCGAGGACTTCGCCGAGACCCTGGAACCTCGCTCCTATTCCAGCCGGGAACTGTTCCAGCTCATGGGAGAACGAGTCAAGGATGAGTATGGAATAGTTGCGACAGCTTCGAAGGAGAAGCTACCGGTCTTCTGTCCCGCCCTGGCCGACAGCTCCATCGGCATGGCTCTCACTGTTTACAGAAACGAGAGGAAGAAGAAGAATCAAACGCCGATGATTTACGATGCTTTGCTGGACAATCTCGAGATAATGAGCCTCAAGAGACGCTGGACAAAGTCAGGCGTGATATTCCTCGGCGGAGGTACCCCGAAGAATTACATTCAACAAGTAATTCCATTGTGCGACATCGCCGGTATGACTGTCCCACCTCACAGCTATGCAATCCAGGTTACAACTGACGATGCGAAGTTCGGTGGTTTGTCAGGGTGCGAACTGCCTGAGAGCCAGTCCTGGGGTAAACTAGACCCAGATGCTCAACAGTGCACTGTGCACGTGGACGGGACCATAGGTTTGCCTTTGCTCTTCACCGGAATTATGGAGCACTATGATGAATGGAAAGGCAGAGGCAAATTAGATGTTAACTGGGGAGAAGCTCTGCAGGCGTCTCCGCCCCGGATTCTGCGAAACACCTGAGCCTCAGCGTTCGCGCGATCCTTGGATGTACTCTTCAACCCACTGGGACGCAAGTCCATCAGGGATCTTGACTGGCGGATACTTGAAGCTGTACGACGAGATACTGGTGAGTGCACCCCCGATTCCCCGGTCCAGGGCGATCTTCGTAGCGCGTATGACATCGGCGACTACTCCTGCGCTGTTAGGAGAATCCTCGACTGAGAGCTTCAGGTCGATTTGGAGTGGGACGTTTCCCCATTTTCTGCCCTTGAGGTAGATGTAGCAGATCTTCTTGTTTCTCAGGCTCGGCACATAGTCGGAGGGTCCTATCCGTGTCGGGACGTCGTATGGGATTAGACTGGCGACTGCCGTCGTCTTGCTGATCCGTTTCGAGTGTAGGCGTTCCTCAACGGTCATGTTGAGAAAGTCCGTGTCTCCTCCAAGGTTCAGCTGGTAGCTCTCGTCCACTCGGACACCTCTCTTGAGAAACAAGTCGACCAGTGACCGATGGACAATGGTAGCGCCGACTTGGCTTTTGATGTCGTCGCCTGCTATCGGAAGCTTGCGATCCTCGAACTTCTTCGCCCATCCCTCGTTCGTCGCGATGAATTCTGGTATACAGTTCACAAATCCACAACCCGCGTCCAGAGCCTGTTGCGCGTAGAATCGTGCTCCTTTCTCGCTTCCCACGGGAAGATAGTTTACTAGAACGTCGGCCCCGGAGTCTTTCAGCTCCGCGGCGACATCTACAGGTTCGGTCCGGGATGAATTGTAGACCTGGAAGGTTTCGCGCATATGAGGAGCGACGCCGTCAAGAATTGGCCCAGCCTTCACCGTTACGCCCATGTCAGGAACGTCACTAATCTTCACACCACAGTTGGGTTCGGTGAAGATCGCCTTGCTCAGATCAGTCCCAATCTTTCTCCGGTTAACCTCGAACGCTGCAACAAAGGAAATGTCTTCGATTTTGTAGGGGCCAAAGCTTGGATGCATGAGCCCAGTCGTTCGACCATCCTCTTTTGGTGGATTCTTTCGATAGTACTGGATTCCTTGAATCAGAGCACTAGCGCAGTTGCCGACACCCGCAACGGCAACCTTGACTTTCCCCAATCTGTGCCTCTCTCGAGAAGACGGTGCGGCTCTTCATTATAAGGCTACGACGGCGTGAGATTGGAAAGCGCGCCGATTTTCTTGCTGCCAGGCTTATTGACTCTTGCTGTTAGCCACTGAGATGGGGAAGAACGGCAACAACGATCCACAACGCAGCCAAGAGCATTGGCCCGACAAAGAAATAGGCAGTTGTGAAGACCCCGTACGCTTCGAATCTCCCCGCCATCGTCCTGACAAGGAAGCTAGTTGCTCCAGGGGTCTCCTTGTATACATCCTCGGCGAGGCCGATGATCCCAAGCCGCTTTGCAGCCTCACTTGCCATCATAGTATACCTAACAGCTCTCAGATAGAAGTAGACGCCCGTCAATACAGTGAGAAGGTAGGCGCCGCTAAGAAGAAACCAGGCTGCAGAAAGGAAGCTCGAGGCGCTGACAAGTAGAAGAAGGGAGAACAGGCCGAAAATCACGGCGGCGCCAACTGTGTTAAACGAGGACGAGTATGTGAGCGCAAAACTGTAGACCAGTTCAAGTGCCTTCAACTTGTCCTTGTTGGCCAGATCGAGACTCGGGGCCTCGGGTTCAGACGTCTCACTTTCCGGGGGCATAGAGTGCTCATACGTTTCCGGTTGGAGATAAACGAAGTGAACGGAGGAAGGTCCGATGCTTCGGGGTAGATAGTCTTCAGGTGGTATCTTCGTATTCAGTTAGCCTGACCTGCTGCTGAACATCTGATGGTTTGGCTTTCTTCGCATTCTCCCACTCTTCTGCTTTGATTAACCCTCCGGCCTGTTCCTTGATCTTCTTTGCCAAAGAAGGACCGATTGTGGGAATGGCTGTCAACTCTGTCAGGCTTCTCTCTTTGATGTCCTCAACTGTCTTTAGGCCAGCTCTGTAGAGCATTCTCGCTCGGACTCGACCGACTCCCTCCAGCGAGACCAGTTTCACGAGTTCAGGCATTACTCCTTTGGCCACTCGGACCTTCAACATTTCGAGAGGTGCGAGCAAGTCTTTGTGTCCGAAGAGCTTAGCGAGCTCTTGTGTTGCTGTCACCAGCCATTCTGATCCTTGGACTAGTCTGAGCAGGTCTCCGGGTTCGACCTTTCTAGCCTCGAGGATTTCGTCTTCGGTCTTCTCGTCCATCCAGTCCTCCATGACTTGAGCAGCCTTTAGCTCGCCGAGGAACTCGTCATATGCCATCGGATCTTCGAACTGTTCTGGGATGGGGAAGGTGAATTCCTCACTGTGTTGTGTGGCTAGGAGTCCCAGGCTCTCGAACTCCCTTCCTCGCGGGCGTGGTCTCGGAGCTAGGTCGGGGGTTTTGGTTATGAGGTGGACTATGCTGAAGTCAGTTACCTTCGTGGCCCTGTTGTAGAGTCCATCTCGAATGATTACTGCCGATTCTGGGTCCACGTATAGTTCGGAGACTCGTTTGCCAAACCTTGAAGCACTAAGGTCTTTGCCTTCCATCATCACCATTTCTTCCTTGCAGAGAAAACGGAGGATGTCTCCGATCTTGGTCTTGATCATTCTTGGCCCATATTGATGGGCGTAAAATGTCCGCGCGAAGAACTGGTACAATCCCTCTTCTGTATGTGCATATCCAGCCGCTATTGTTGAGAGAACGTGTGGTCGTAGAACCTTTTCGACCGCGAGTTTTGACCAGAGCTTCTCGGGCTGGGCTAGAACGTAGTTTTCCATCAACCATTCAGCTTCGTCGTGGTTGCGTGCGATCAAGACCGACTCTCCGAATTTGTCGTATTTTGGCCGGCCTGCACGGCCGCAGAACTGTTTGTATTCCAGAACGCTAATGGGATAGCGGCCAAACCCGGACTCGTATCTCTCATAGCTGCTTATGACAACGGTTCTGGCGGGTAGGTTTACGCCTGCTGCGAGCGTTGGGGTTGCGGCTAGTATCTTGACTCGTCCTTCTCTGAACGAATCTTCAACGATTCCGCGGTGGATCCCGGAGAGGCCGGCGTGGTGGAATGCCGCGCCTGTCAGCACTTGCCCGGCGAGAGCTTCGCTCAGACGGGTCTTCTCGCCAGTTGAGAGGATTCTGTTGGAAATCGCGTCGAGTGATCTCTGTTCGGGCCTCTGTGCTTGTCCCTTCATTGCGAGGGCTGCCTTACGGCCCATCTCGACAGCCGACCGCCTAGTCTCACTGAAGACAAGAGCTTGTCCGCCTTTGGATACAACGTCTAGCGCAATGTCGAGTGGGGGAGAGTTAGTCTGTCCTGCAACAATTCTGCTGGCGCCTTCTCTGAACTGGACTTGTCCCTCAAGATAGATTCCTTCCCTAAGCGGGACGGGCCTCCACTCGGTCGTGACCGAGCCGGCATGCAACCATTCGCCGACTTCTTCAGCGTTCCTTACTGTAGCGCTTAGAGCTAGGACCTGAATTTTCGGGTTGATTTCGGTTAGCCGTGTCAGGACCACTTCCAATGTTGGTCCCCTTGAATGCTCTGTTAACAAGTGAACCTCATCAGCAACGACTAGGGAGAGTTCGCTCATCCAAGGGGCTTTGTGACGGAGCAGAGAGTCGGCCTTCTCATTTGTTGAGAGTATTACGTCATAGCGTCCAAGCCATGGATCAGAACCGTCGTAGTCGCCCGTCGAAATGCCGACGCGGACATGATCTCCGCCGGATTTCTTGATTGTGGAGTATCGCTGGAATTCCTTGAACTTCTCACTGGCCAGTGCGCGAAGGGGGGAGAGATAGATTGCCTTTCCATGCTTTTCGAGGACGTGTTTGAGTATGCAGAGCTCGGCGATCAGGGTTTTCCCGCTTGCAGTGGGGCTGGCAAGCACGAGATTTTTTCCATCAAGGACGCCCTCCTGGATTGCGTGTTCCTGGGGCGGGTATAGCTGGTCTAGACCCTCTCCTTCTAGGAGTTGGACGACTTGAGGGTCGATTGGAAGCTCACGTATTCGCATGTTTCCTTCTGTCGATTGTCGACTAGCCGGAGACTCTCTTGAGTCTTCCCGGCTGCGGGGAGTAGACGATTCCGTCCTTAATCAATTGACCGAGGAGCCTCAGCGCCTCGCCCTCCTGTAAGTTCTCTCTTTCTTTGAGCACCATAAGTAGGGTTGATTGCTCCGCGCTACCCGATTCTCTGGATAGCTCGAGAATGACATCTATAATCTTCTGCATGTTGTCTCTAAAGCTTCGCGGGATTCCAGTCATGATTACATCGATATCTGTGGTTCCGGTAGTCACGTCGACACCCACGTCGCCCATTGAGACATTGACAAGTCGAATTGCACTCCTTGCATCCTCCACCTTGACATGGTCTCGTAGGAAGGCTCTTGCTCTAGCCTCTGACAGTCTCACCAATGCTTCGAGTTGTCTAGGCGTAATCGCGACAGCGACGGTCTTTGTTCCACCCTTGGACCTCATCTTGAGATAGAAATCCAAGAGTTCTTTCATGGCCTCGGGAGTCAAAACTGGGTTGAGTCTCTTAGCATAGCTGATGTATTTTCTTAGAAAGTCCGGTTCGAACGGTGCGGCTTCTGGATTGGTCCTTGTCTTGTGAAGTGCGAGGATGTGTTCTGCCATCCTCGCGTCTCGTTCGCTGTTCGCCTCGTCTCGGAGGAGAAATATCAGATCGAATCTCGAGAGGATGGTGACGTCAAGGTTGATGTTTTCCCCTACATTGAGGAATGGGTCATAACGTCCAAGCTTTGGGTTGCCGGCAGCTAAGACTGCCGCGCGGGCGTTGAGTGTCGCCACAATTCCTCCCTTGGCCACGCTGACTGTCTGTTGTTCCATCGCCTCGTGAATCGCAACCCGGTCAACAGGAAGCATCTTGTCGATCTCGTCGATACAGGCAATGCCCTTGTCGGCGAGTACGAGGGCTCCTGCCTCTAAGACCATTCCACCTGTCTTCTCTCGTAGAACGGCAGCGGTTAGACCGGCAGCAGAAGAGCCTCGTCCGGATGTGTAGAGTCCTCGGGGAGCAATTCGCGCAACATATTGCAGGAGTTGGCTCTTGGCTGTGCCAGGATCCCCGATGATGAGAGAGTGCGAATCACCTCTAATGCTGACCCCGTCGGACAGCAGTTTGGGGACGCCTCCTAGGAGGAGATACAGGATAGCTTCCTTGATGTCTTCGTAGCCGTAGATTGATGGTGCGATGCTGTGGACTAGTTTGCGGTCGATCCACGGGTCTTGTGCAGCTTCGAGTATTCTCTTTTCATCTTCTAGTGTAATCTGAACGAGCTCGGTTTCCTTGCCGACAACGTCGATGTAGTTGGCTTCAAGGTAGAGATTGAATGTGCGGAGCTTGCCTTTCTCTCCGACGAATTGCCTCTCCGCCCTTACGATTGCTGTTAAGGCTATTCTATCTCCAGGCCTTGCGGTATCGACAATGTCTTCCTCAAGACGAACGTCGAGATACCGTGGAAGTTGCCCTGGGGGTAGGTCTTCTGGACGCTCTTGGATCCGGGCTTCCTGGGTGTTCTTGAATTTCGACTGCTCCTCCAATAATTCGAATGCGGTCTTCTGTTGGCAGTTGGGACAAGCTGAACCCGGTCCCCGCATCAATTCTCCTGACTGGTCCTCACGGATGATTTCGAGACACTTTCTGCATCTGAAGGTGGCTTGAACTATTTTGGGATGGACTTGGCTTGTCCTAACGACTATGCCATCTACGAGAGTGAGTTTCTTGAGGTTCTCGGCCCCGACTTTTCTCAGAGGAGTTCTTTCAGGGAGTCGTCTGAAGCGTGCGAAGATTTTTCCGACGTGTTCAGCGTATTCTGGGTCTTCGACTCTCATCTGGGCTGTTGCTGCTGAGCCTGCGTAGCCGATGAAGTCGTCAGGGTGTTCTACAACATTGCGGGCTAGGGCGGGATCGAAGAGGATTAGGTCGTCAAAGTTGATTGTGAGAGACTTCCCGTTGGTGATAGCAATTTGGGCGAGTCGCTTTCGATATTTTGACCCTACATCGTCAGTGTCATAGGACCGGAAGAAGTCCTGGAAAGCATCTTCAGGGCGTGAAGTCTCAGTCTTGAGTATGGCCGTCATCGCGTGTCAACCACACTGTTACTTGGAGCATCGCCCAATGGACATACATCATTCGCCTCAAGGACCAGTGCAAACGAGTCGGTTCTAGTAGGCGTGGCTGAAGATTCAATTCTCACAATTGCAGTTACCCGAATCCTGTCTTTGATCTTGACTGAGTCCACGAGATCGTCAGATAGGATAATGTCAATTGAACGCGCGTTCTTTGGTTTTGAGGATTTGTCAGAAACGAGCTCAACCAAGCGGACCTTCTGCTTATTCTTGAACATGGACTGCTCTTCCAACAGCTCAAAGGCACTTCTCTGTTTGCAGTTGGGACAGGTCGAGCTCGGGCCGCGGAAGAATTTTCCCGATTGGTCTTCTCGAATAATCTCCAAACACCTTCTGCATCTGTACACAGCCTGAATGATGACCAAGTGTGGAGCTCGAACATTTGAAACGAGCCCTACAACAGAGACTAGCTTTCCTCTGTTCTCGATGCTGACATTTCGTATAGCCAGAGTTTCAGGTAATCCCCTGAATCGTGCGAAGACCTTTCCGATCTCATTGGCGTGATAGGAATCCTCGATCCTCATCTGGGCTGTAGCGGCGGAGCTCGCAAAACTGATGAAATCGTCTGGGTGCTCGACTAGGGAGCGAGCTAGAATAGGGTCGAAGGAAACAAGATCCACGAAGTCTACAACGACGGACTTTTGGTTGCCAATACCGATCTCAGATAGGCGTTTTCTGTATTTTGAGCCAATGGCATCCATCTCATAAGAGCGGAAAAGATCTTGGAAGCTATCCTCAGGGCGTCTCTTATCGACTTTAGGAATTGCTGTCAATTTGTTGGTTCGCGTCCGAGAATGTCCTTTTTCCATGAGTCTACGGCTTCACGAACCTTCTCGTAGAGGGCTTGCTCCTCTGCGGTGAGGTTTGACGTGAGCTCTGTCGCTTGCTCTCCGGAGGCTGCGAGGGACACTATCTTCTTTACCCGTATGGCCACGATGTCTCGGGCGAGAGCTTGCGCCTTGTCGAGATCTCTGGCTTTCGCCCGGTCCTTAAGCTCCTGAATCCTCAGGTTTCGAATCAGTCGTCTTACCTGGAAGTAGAACGAGCGTGAAAGGCGGGGCACCTGCTTGGAGGCTGGGAGCGTTTCCTTGTAATGAGTCGTGGAGAGCGTGTTCAAGGTTAGCTGTTCGTCGTCTCTGAACTTGGCATAGCCCATCTCGACTAGATGCTGTGCGATCCATAGGGGAAGTTCCACTTCCTGGCCCATGCGATAGGGACCGAGGACTCTGTCAGATATTCTCGTTTCGGGATAGTCTTTGAGGAAGTTGATTCGCGAGGCCGAGTTTTCAAATTCAATGTCCGTCTTCGTGACTATTGACGGTTCTCTTTCCATTTCACTCGCCCCACCTTCGAGCATCCAATCATACCCGCATAAAATGCTAGAGACTAGTATTTTCGTCCGGATACTCCAGAATTAGAATAGGAGAGGTGGGTGAAACAAGTCAGGCAGACGCTCACTTCTATAAGATAGAAGATTCGTTTCGGATTGCTGGACACTTGCATGGAAGCTGCTCTCTGGACAGAAAAGTACCGGCCTAAGAAGCTGGATGAGATTCAGGACCAGGAAGAAATCGTTTCACGGCTCAAAGAGTTCGTAAGGAGCGGTACGATGCCTCACTGCCTCTTCGCTGGTCCTCCAGGGACGGGGAAGACGACGGCGGCTCTCTGTTTAGCTCATGACCTGTTCGGGACCCGGTTCCAGGACGTCTTCATGGAGTTGAACGCGAGTGATGAGAGGGGAATCGATGTTGTTCGGACAACGGTGAAGGAGTTTGCGAGAATGGCCTCGTTGAGCGCTGTTCCATTCAAGATTCTGGTCCTTGACGAGGCGGACAACATGACTGGTGATGCACAGCACGCGTTGAGGCGAACGATGGAGAAGTTCACGGGCACCTGCAGGTTCATACTATGTTGCAATTATTCTGGGAGGATCATCGAGCCGATACAGTCCCGTTGCGCATTGTTCAGGTTCACGCCCTTGCCCGAGGAGAAGATAACCGACTATCTCGGCCATATCGCGAAGGAGGAGGGATTGAAGATCACCCCGCAAGGATTGAAGGCCGTAATGGAAGTGTCTGAGGGTGACTTGAGGAAGGGAATTAACGCGTTGCAGGCGGCCTCGTCTGTATCCAAGACCATCTCAGAGGAGACCATCTATCAGGTGGTGGGCCGAGCAAAGCCGACCGACGTTCAGTCCATGCTTAATCACGCGCTGAAGGGCGATTTCATGAAGGCTCGTGAAGAGCTGAGAGGATTGTTGGTCAAGTATGGCATCTCAGGGTCGGAGATTGTCAGGCAGATTCACTCCGAGATCTTCCGGCTACCCGTTACAGAGAAACGGAGGGTCGCTTTGATCGAGGCTCTGGGCGAGACAGACTTCCGACTCGTTCAGGGCGGGGATGATGAGGTGCAGTTGAGCGCGTTGCTGGCCAAACTTGCGGCTGAAGCCTTGCCTCAAAGGGTGGAGACTCATGTCAGAACTTTGGACCGTGAAGTATAGACCGAAAACCACCGTCGATATAGCCGGGAACAAGGCCGCGATAGAGAAGCTGATTGAGTGGCTAGAGTCCTGGTCCAAGAAGCGACCCTCGAAAGCCGCGGCCCTCCTCTATGGTCCCCCCGGGGTTGGGAAGACCGTTGTTTCTGAGGCTGTGGCGCATGAGCGTGGCTGGGACCTTGTGGAGATCAACGCGTCTGACCAGAGGACAGGCGACATGCTGTCGAAGACCGCTGGTCTAGCATCAACTCAGGCTACACTCGGAAACCGTGGGAGACTGGTGCTGCTCGATGAGGTCGACGGCATAAATCTCAGGCAGGATCATGGCGCGGTCACAACGATTCTGGGAGTCATCAAGGAATCCAAGTTTCCAATCGTCTTGACCGCCAACGATCCCTGGGACCCTAAGATCAGACCGTTGCGTGAGGCCTGTCTGCAGATTGAGCTCAAGAGGTTGGGACTGAGGGAAGGCCTTCCACTGCTAAAGTCGGTATTGGCGAAGGAGAATGTGGATGCCGATGAGGAGGCGTTGCGGCTATTGTTGCAGAAGAACAATGGCGACATACGGTCAACACTCAACGACCTTCAAGTCATCACCAGAAAGGGTGGGAAACTTAGCGTGAATGAGGTGAACTGGCTTGCCTGGCGTGACAGGACCGAGTCAATCTTCGAAGTGCTCAGAGTCGTGTTCAATAGCACTACTGTTGCGGCTGCCCGGCGAGCGACGAGTGTTTCTGATGTCGACCATGAGATGCTGTTTCAGTGGATCCTCGAGAACGCGCCGAGCCAAATCACGGAGCCTCACGAGTTTAGCGAAGCGATGAACGCTCTAGCTGAGGCCGACATGTTCTATGCCCGGATAAGAAAAACCCAGCAGTGGCATCTGCTTTCGTACGCACTTGATCTTATGACGGCAGGAGTAGCGATTGCCAAGAGGACGCGTTCAATGGGCTGGGTCCCAATGAAATTCCCACAGAAAATTGCCACAATGTCCAGGACCAGAACGATGAGAGAGCAAAGAAAGGCTCTGGGTGTGGCTATCGGCGTGAAGAGTCACGTTTCGGCCAGACGCGCTCTACAACTCTACATGCCCTTGATCCAGTTCGTGTTAGAACACGACGAAACCAGTTTTGAGAAGATTGGCGATTGGCTGGATATCAGGGATCAACTGGGCACGTTTCTGAAGGGTAGAGAGTCGGTCCCCGCTAGCGATTCCTGAGAACTAACGCGCCGCCGAGGAACGCGATGAACGTGAAGATTACTTCCACCACGAGTAGGTACTGCAGGCACTGCATCTTGAAGATGAAGAAGTTCTGCGTGCAAGTGTCACTCGCTACTGTGGGTCCAGTGTTCAGAGTAGAGCCGGCGATTGCACCGAGGCAGCCTGCGAACAGCAGGAGCATTCCGACAGTTACCATTGCTTCCTTCATGTTCTAGCGTCTAGAGCGTGCGCCATACGGAGGGAAAATAAGACTTACCCTATGGAACCGCTAGCCTCTATCTGAAAGGTTTCCTGTAGATCGAACTCAACGCTTCCCAGGAACTGGGGGGAAATTCCGTTCTAATTCTTCAAGGCCAAATTGATGAGCTGGTATGTTGAGCCTAGATATGACTCATAGTCTAGGGCGTCCCGGATGTCCTTGGGCTTCAGCTTCTTTGAGACGAATGCGTCCTCTCGCAATGCCTTCGAAAAGGGAATGCCGTTGTCGAGAGCTCCGATGGAGATTTTTCTGACCTTGTCGTGAGCCTCTTGTCTTGGAACACCTGCTTTCACCAAGAACCCGACTACCCGTTCAGCAAGCAACAGCCCCTGTGACAACTCCAGATTTTTCTTCATGTTATCCGGTAAGACCTCAAGACCCTTCAAGACACGGTTCGTAAGCCGAAGCATTTCTTCTGTTAGTATGAAGGACATTGGAAAGATGAAACGTTCGTTCGCAGAGTTGGATAGGTCCCTCTCATGCCACATGGGAACGTTCTCAAGAGCCGGGATCACCAATCCCCTAGTCAGCTTGGCGAGACTTGAGACTCTCTCGCTCAACTCTGGATTCCTTTTGGAGGGTAGCGCCGAGCTCCCGACCTGCTTTTCTCTCTCGAATGGCTCCATGATCTCCGATATTTCGGTCCGCTGAAGATTCCGAATCTCGGTTGCGAACTTGTCAAGACTCGAGCCGAGCAAGGCGAGGAAGCCGACAACCTCTGCATGAATGTCCCTTTGAACAATCTGGGTCACCAACCCCGCGGGCTTCAGCCCTAGCCCTGCTAGAGCTTTGTCCTGAATCTTTAGCGCGTTTGGTCCTAGACCGGCACCCGTTCCAACAATTCCTAGGACCTTTCCCACGAGCGCTCGTTCTCGGACCTGCTTCATCCTTTGCTGGTGTCGTTCCACTTCTTCGAGCCAAACAGCGAGTTTGAGTCCGAAGGTGATTACGCCTGCATGGCGTCCATGAGTTCTCGCGACGGCGAGCTGGTCGCGGTATTTGCGAACCATCCGTCTAAGGTTGTTCCCGACATCGTCTAGGTTTCTTTGGATGAGGCCAAAGGCTTCCTTGAACATCAGACCCGTCGCCGTGTCCTCAATGTCGTAACTGGTCAGGCCGTAATGGACGAATCTCTTCCCTTCGCCTGAACAAGCTTCTGTAAGGGCTAGGACCATGGACATGAGATCGTGTTGCGTCTCTTTCTCGATCGCCTTTGTTCGTGCAAGAGTGACTGTTTTCGTGTTGGCGTTTCTAGCGATCTCATCGGCTGCTTCCTTCGGAATATCGCCGACGGAAGACTGAGCTTGAGCGATTGCGGCTTCCACGTCTAGCCATTTCTGCAATCTATTCTCTTCATCAAAGACACTTCTCATCTCAGGGCTTCCGTATCGGCCGGTGTCTATGGGTAGAATTGGCATCTCCGGACCCGCCGGGCTGGGAGTCGCGGCATCATATTAAACAGCTTCTTGGAAGCCGTGTGACCAAGCGGATTGACAGGAATCTGTGCCTTCAGCTGCGCGGACTCGAAGCTGGCGATTTCCAAAGTGGAGACTATGCTCCGAACGCTGCACGTGCGAGGAACAGAGATGGCAGTGGGAGAGTCCGAGGTTGCAGGCCGCTCGCTTGCTATCGGATTCTGCAACGAACAGAACTCTCTCTCAGGGAGTTTTCAGAAAACGAATACGTCGATTCAAGCAATTGACGGCACTCTTTTTCCAGATATGCTCGACCAAGCTGAGGCCCATTCCGTTCTAAATGATCCTAACTTGTTGTTCAGCTCGCCCGGCGGATTTGCCTTTCTCGGAACGACCGAACGACATCTTTTGGCTGCGAGGGACCAGCTCGGACAGAAGCCTCTCTACTGGGGAACTGATGAAGGTGGAAACCATGCATTTGCGAGTCTTATTGCGTCCCTCAAGAACGTCGGAGTTGTCGAACCAAACCCCGTTGCTCCTGGACAAGTCGTCGAGCTAAGCGAGTCGGGCCCCAGAACTTCGGATGATCACGGTCTTGCAAAACCAAAGCATATCGACATTCCCGAGGAGGACGCAGTTGAGAAGGTTGGATCACTTTTGTTGAAGGCTGTCTCACTGATGGTCCCGGACAACTCTGCGCTGGCTTTTTCTGGCGGAGTAGATAGTGCCCTAGTTGCGACGGCCTGCAAAAAGGTAGGGTTGAACCCTGAACTGATCACAGTGGCCATGAAGGGTCAGGATGAACTCGAACATGCAAGGAGAGCCGCCGGTGACATTGGGCTTCCCATCACTACAAAGTCGCTGACAGAGGACGAGGTACTAGGAGCTGCAACGAAGGTCGCCGAGATGGTCGAGACAAAGAGCCCTGTTACATTGGGGATATCGCTTCCGTTTCATTTCGCTTGCAGTCTTACTCGAGAGCTTGGGAGGAGGTGCATTGTCATGGGGCAGTTGAGCGATGAGCTCTTCGGGGGTTATGCGAGGTTCGAGGAGATCGTGATGAAGGAGGGCCTTGAAGCGGTGGATGCGGCAATGTGGAAAAGTGTTGTTGCTGCTGCAGAGGGCGACTTCGCGCCAGGCGACAAGGTTGCTATTTGGCATGGCTTGGAGTTTCGGTGCCCGTTCGCCTATCTGCCGCTTGCCAGGCTCGCGTTGGAACTGCCGGTCAGCCTACGCGTTCGTGTTTCGGAAGGACTGGTTGTGAGGAAATATCTGCTCAGGCGTCTTGCCGAAAAGTGGGGGCTTCCAGACTATGTTGTGAATAGGCCGAAGAAGGCATTCCAGTACTCCAGCGGGGTCCACAAGGTTTTAGCTAGAGAGACGAGGCGAACCAAGCAAGAAGCAGGCAAACCTGCCGCGACTCAAAGCAATTAGAGACTTGTGAGAACGAAAATCCTCGATTCGCGCATTCTTCAACGATTCTCATTCCCAGTAACGCTGACTTGGCAAACCTTGATTAGTTGAGATTGAGCGCGGCGTCTTTTCGTGGGGCCGTCGTCTAGCTTGGTCCAGGGATTCATAACCCCGCCCAAAGGATACCAGAGTCCTATACTGGGACGGTGAACCTGGGGCGCTGGTGACTCCGAGAAAATCGGGGCCAGAGGTCGTGGGTTCAAATCCCACCGGCCCCACCATGGTAACGCTGAATTTCGTGGCCCCGGGATGTTCGGGCCTTGTTTTACCTGTTCGATGACGTAGTCTACGAAGGCTCTTGTGAGGAGTCGCATCTCTTCCTCCTCTTGCTGCGGGGGTGTTGCATGGATCCGGTGCGGTTCCGCCAAGGCTTCGTTGTTCAAGACCCTGCTCGGGTCTAGGCCTATAGACCTGACCATCTTCTCCAGCATCTCCCTTGGCGTGAGTTTGGGCTGGGATTACGGGAGGAAGTTAATCGTTGTTCCGAGGCGCGAAAATGTCGGATCTCGCAATTATCGAGATACAACATATGATTAAGAGAGCATAATCGGTTGCAACTGGTTCAGTTCTAATCAGATAGATAAGGGTAGATAAGGGAAGATGAGAGAATGTACGATTGATGAAGCAATGAGAAGCGAAACACTTATTCACCAAGCACGGCCTGCTGTGATGAACATGAGTTCAGACCCTGTTGAGACCAGTGTTCGGAAGAGACCTCGAACAGTCACGCGGACCATTCGGGTTGAGGAGGATGTTGATAACGCTATCGCCGAGTTCGCCCGAAAGGAGAGAGTCAGCGCCAACTTTCTGATCAGCAAAGCGCTCCGAAAATTTGCCGAGTGGGACGCTTACGCGGAGAAGTTCGGAAACATAACCTTGACCTCTCCTGGGGTCGAGAAATTGATGAGCTTCCTAACAAGAGAACAGACCAAGGAGTTTGGTCAATGGGTTGGCGAGGTCCTAGCTGCAGAACTGATTACCTTCTGGTTCAAGAAGATAAACCTTGGAACTGCCCTGAGGGCGATTGAGATGCTGGGACAGGAATACGGAGGCCATTATCAGTATGAAGACCTTTTCGACGGACGCACTCACACCATAATATGCAAACATGGCCGGGGAGAGAAGTGGTCTCTTCTATATTCCGAGGCTTTCAAACATGCTTTCAACGATTTGCTTGGCAGAGACGTCAAGATCGAGAGTACTGAAGACCAAGTAACCGTGCGTGTTGCCATCGCAATGGAACCTGAGAAGGGTATTCCGGTCAAACACCCTCAAACTCCCTCAGTAGCGAAAACGACCCGAAAGGTAGCTGATCGGCTTGCGCCCCCTAGTTCGGACACACAGTAAGTTTCGTCGAGCCAAGGTTTCGCGGTATACTACATTTCCAAACGCTAGAGTCTCCGCTCTCGCACCGAACAGTCTTGCAAGTTTCGAAGATTCAGCCTGAGTGTTCTCCGGGCAGACCTGTAGACTCGGACAGTTCCGACAGTCCCAGACGCAAAGAGTCGTCTGCCTCCACTCTCGAATGCCATGGGGGACTGGTCATAAGAGAGACCGCCTGGCCAGGCTGCACCGTTTGGAGACCTTGAACTTTCACGGTCGAGAGTGTTTCACAACGTGAACCCTCACAGCCGTAGAAGGTCATGGCGACACCGGTTGCTGAAGCTGACAGACCAACGTTGCCTGAGAAAGAGGTGAGCGATGT